>Ga0209345_10000139_pt1 | contig 100962 bp, 88 predicted proteins | sample Cruoilmetagenom7_FD_187294 | JGI IMG/M metagenome (GOLD analysis project Ga0209345, IMG submission 187294) | Oil polluted marine microbial communities from Coal Oil Point, Santa Barbara, California, USA - Sample 7 (SPAdes) (version 2) | ecosystem: Environmental > Aquatic > Marine > Oil seeps ... | reverse complement strand
AATATCGAAGGACCCCGCCTTTTCAACCGCTGCTTTCCACAGCCATGGGCCAAGGTAGGCTGCCTGGGTAACATCACCGATAACCATGTCATCGCCGTAGGCTTTCTTGAAGGCCGCAACAAACTCTTTGTTGTTGGGGTTATCAAGGCTCTGGAAGTACTTCATGGAAGCGTAGATACCTTCCACGTTCTCACCACCGATACCGCGGATTTCGTCCTCAGTTACGGAGATGGTCAGCAGCAGGGGTTTTTCATCGGTGAAATCAACACCTGCGGCTTTCATTTGCTTGTAGAAAGCAACGTTGGAACCGCCTACAACCGAAGCAAAGATCACATCCGGCTTTTTGAGTTTGATCTTGTTGATGACCGAGTTGAACTGGGTGTGGCCCAGTGGGTAATACTCTTCACCCACAACTTTCAGACCCAGCTTGTCGATGTGCTTGCGGGCAATCTTGTTTGAGGTACGTGGCCAGATGTAATCCGAACCAAGCAGGTAGAATGTCTTGGCACCCTTGGTTTTAACCGCCCAGTCGATACTCGCGAGAATCTGCTGGGTGGCTTCCTGGCCCGTGTAGACAACGTTGGGGGACTGTTCCAGGCCCTCATAGAAGGTGGGGTAATACAGCATGCCATTGAACTGCTCGATTACCGGCAGAATGGCTTTACGGGACGCAGAGGTCCAGGCACCGAAAATAGCCGCGACATTATCCTGACGTAACAACTTACGGGTTTTTTCCGCGAAGGTAGGCCAGTCGCTGGCGCCATCTTCCTGAACAAATTCGATCTGGCGACCCAGAACACCGCCGGAAGCGTTGATCTGATCAATAGCCAGCTTTTCAGCCTGTACCGAACCAATCTCACTGATAGCCATGGTGCCGGTAATGGAATGCAGAATGCCGACTGTGACTGTGTCGTCAGTGACCGCGAGCCCGGTTGTATTAACTTCAGCCGTGCTTGGCGTAGCCGCTTGTACCGATGCTGCCAACATGACAGATGCCGCCAGAGTCATCAGACCCTTTCGAACCCCCAATCCCTTGCCAGCCGGTCGCCCGACAGCCGTTTTATCCGTGGTATCCATAGTGATTCCTCGCAGTATTTGAAAGCCAGTGCCGCTCTTCCTTACGAAAGCAAAGCGCCCACCCAAACAGTCTGCTCAGTCCATTCCCCAGTGCCCATTAGGCAATCGCCCCAGCGAACTACGTCATTTGACGCATTCCTGATCAGAACTGATCTCGGTAGAAACACACGGGGCTATTGTTTGTTGGCATTTAACAGTGGCATGAATCTTGTTGCGGGTTTCAGGTCAGGTGCCAGAACCTCTATTCCACCCCACAACGGTGCAGGCCAGTACGAAAGGCACAGTGACAATGACCACACGACAGAATATTTTCAGGGTTCGACGCAACTATAATCAGTGGGTCGCCAACCAGACGCTGGAAGACTATGCCCTGCGTTTTACCGCCAAGAGCGCCCGGCGCTGGTCTGCTGCCAGGGTCAGCAATACCGCACTCGGTGCCATATCATTCCTGGCACTGGAGGCCATCGGCGGCTCCATAACACTGCACTACGGCTTTGATAATGCGATCGTAGCGATCGTCGTCGCCAGCCTGATTATTTTCCTGACGGCCATTCCCATCAGCTACTACGCAGCCAGGTACGGGGTGGATATAGACCTGCTCACTCGTGGTGCAGGGTTTGGTTATATCGGGTCTACCATCACCTCGCTTATCTACGCGTCGTTCACATTTCTGTTTTTCGCCATAGAGGCGGCGATTATGGCCATGGCCATAAAAATGCTGTTCGGCATCCCCCTCACAATCGGCTATCTGATCTCTGCGGTGGTAATCATCCCGTTAGTCACCCATGGCATCACCACCATCAGCAGGTTTCAGCTCTGGACTCAGCCTCTGTGGGTTGTACTGCAACTCGCTCCTTTCGTTTTTATCATCTGGTCCGACGCATCCTCCATCACCGACTGGACACAGTTCCAGGGCCTCCCCACCTCAGGCGAACCGGGGCTCAACGTGGTGATGTTCGGTGCGGCTTCTGCCGTGGTGCTGTCACTGATCGCCCAGATCGGCGAGCAGGTAGACTTTTTGAGATTTATTCCTGAGCCGGTAAGCGCCAAAGAAAAACGGCGATGGTGGATAGCCGTTATGGCCGGTGGGCCCGGATGGATTCTGATCGGCATGCTTAAGATTCTCGGGGGCTCCTTCCTCGCGGTTCTGGCAATCAAGCACGGAGTATCGGCGACTGATGCCGCCGACCCCAGTGCCATGTACGTGGTAGCTTTCAACTACATTACTCACTCTCCGGAGCTATCCGTCGCCGTCGCCGGGACCTTCGTTATCCTGTGCCAGCTAAAGATCAATGTGACCAACGCCTATGCCGGCTCCATTGCCTGGTCAAACTTCTTTTCCCGACTGACCCACAGCCACCCGGGCCGGGTGGTCTGGCTTTTCTTCAACGTCGCCATCGCGCTACTGGTTATGGAGCTGGGGGTATATCAGGCACTCGAAGAAACTCTGGGGTTTTTCGGTATTATTGCCATTGCCTGGGTCGGAGCCCTGGTGGCTGACCTGGTGATCAACAAGCCCCTGGGCCTGAGCCCTGCCTATATCGAATTCAAACGGGCACACCTTTACGATATCAACCCTGTTGGCGTTGGCGCCATGGTGTCGGCCTCAGTCATCGGTATCCTGTGCCATACAGGAGTAATGGGAGTCATCCCTCAGGCGCTCTCCCATTTCATCGCACTGGCAGTAGCCTTGATAACGGCTCCGCTTATTGCATGGTATACCGGTGGCCGCTTTTATATCGCAAGAACATTCACCCCCATAGCCACGGATCACCAGCTGGTCCTGTGCACGATTTGTGAGAACAGTTTCGAGTCGGAGGATGTAACCCATTGCCCGGCCTATGCGGGCACCATCTGTTCACTATGCTGCTCTCTCGACGCCCGCTGCGGTGATGTCTGCAAACCTGGAGCAGGTTTCCGGAACCAGATTCAGCAATTTATGGCCCTGCTGATGCCCAAGCTCCTGCTGGACACTATGCACTCCCGTCTCGGATCATTTCTGACCTTACTGGTTCTGGTCAACGGGCTTTCTGCGGCACTTCTTTCCCTGATTTACGCCAAGACACCAGTCAGTTCATTGGCAGAAGCCGAACTGCTGGCAATGACTTTGTGGAAAGTCTTTTTCATTCTGATAATTGTTACCGGAGTCTTCTGCTGGCTCTTTGTTCTCGCCCAGGCAAGCCGGCTGGTGGCGGAAGAGGAATCCCAGCGCCAGACCCGGCGCCTGACCGAAGAGATTGCGGCCCACGAAAGAACGGACAAAGCCCTGCAAGAGGCGAAGGAAAACGCAGAAGCGGCCAATGGTGCCAAGAGCCGTTATCTGACAGGCATCAGCCACGAGCTTCGCTCACCCCTGAATGCCATTCTGGGGTATGCACAACTGATGGAAAATGACGATTCAGTACCACCCCATCGCCGGGAAGCGCTGGGCGTAATCCGGCGCAGCGGCTTGTACCTGGCAGATCTGATCGAAGGTCTGCTCGACATTTCCAAAATCGAGGCCGGGAGACTTGATCTGCGCAGGGACCGCGTGCGCATTGGCATGCTGATGGAACAGGTTGTCACCATGTTCCGCCTGCAAGCAGAGGAAAAAGGGCTCGCCTTTAACTATTACTGTCCTAACCCCCTGCCAGACGTTGTAACCACCGATGAAAAACGCCTGCGCCAGATTCTGATCAACCTGCTGTCCAATGCTATTAAGTACACCGACAGGGGCTCCGTCACCCTGACGCTGAAATACCGGAGTCAGGTTGCGGAATTTACCGTTGAGGATACCGGTGAAGGCATATCCCCGGAAAATGCAGACCGCATATTCCGTCCCTTTGAGCGCATTCGCACGCCAGGGCAAAGCCGTGTCGGAACAGGACTAGGGCTGACCATTACCCGGCTTCTGACGGAAATCATGGGCGGCGACATCAATCTTGAGAGTGAGCTGGGCAAAGGCAGTATCTTCCGGGTCAGCCTGATGCTCTCGACCCTTCACGCCGCCTCCCCGAACTCGGTCTCGGCGCCTGCACGGCGCATCTATGGTTATCAGGGCAAACGACGCAAAGTGCTGCTGGCAGATGACGACGACTCGCACCGCCAGGTCATCAGAGCTCTCTTGTCACCCCTGGGTTTCGAAGTCTGTGGTACTGGAAATTCACTGGAGGTTCAGGGCCTGATCGAGCGTGAGCGACCGGATCTTGTGCTGCTGGATGTGTCCATGCCGGGCTACACCGGCTGGGAGATCCTTCAGCAGTTACGGGACGACAATCATCAGATGCCGGTAATCATGGTTTCCGCCGATGCGAACGAAGGCCACCACTCCGCAGAGTCTCCATGCCTTCACAATGGCTACATTATCAAGCCCGTCAGGCTGACTCTGCTACTGGACACCATGGCCCGGACTCTCGGACTGGAATGGCGCTTTGAAAAAAATCCGGAGCCTGTAGCGGTTGTTCCGCTGCCTCCGACTGGCGGCATTCCTCTGCCTGCCGCGGAAAGCTGCCATATTCTCGCCAACCTGGCCCGGATCGGTCATCGCAAGGGTCTGCAGGAGGCTCTGTACGAACTCCGCTGTAATGGCGAGGCAGACGTCCGGTTCACCGATGAAATTGAACGACTTGCCAATGATTTCCAGTTTGAACACATACTTGAGTTAATTGAGGTCGCGGATAATGAAGCTTGATGATGACCGCAAAACGGTCGTGATGGTGGTGGACGACGCAATAGATTCCATCCGAATGATCAGCGATGCCCTGGAAGAGGCCAACATGACCGTACTGATCGCCCTTGAGGGGAATCAGGCGCTCACGATCAGCCAGAACATCACGCCCGATGTGGTGCTTATGGATGCACTTATGCCTCATATGGATGGATTCGAAACCTGCCGGCGTCTGAAAGAAAATCCGACCTTTGCCGACATCCCCATCATCTTCATGACAGGTCTGAGTGATACCGAACATGTAGTGATGGGCCTGAAAGCTGGCGGAGTTGACTATGTAACCAAACCCATCAACACAGCTGAGCTCCTGGCCCGCATGGACGTCCATCTGGCCAACGCCCGAATGTCACGAAGCGCTCGAAGCGCCCTGGACAGCGCGGGCCAGAACCTGTTTGCCGTTGATCATGAAGGCAACCTGCTCTGGGGAACACCGCAAGTCTGTGAACGTCTTCCCGATACATCTCATCCGGACTTTCAGACAATTCGCACCAGGCTTGCAGAATGGATCAACCGCAGCCCTGAACCCGGGCACGTTATGCCCTTACAGGCTCTGGATATCCAGCATTCGGTAGAATACCTGACACTGGTGGATGGCAGGGAGTACCTGCTCCGGCTCAAAACACCGCAAAGCCAATCCTGCGCAACAGCAGCCCTGAGAGAAAGATTTCAACTGACATTGCGGGAATCGGACGTGCTTCTGTGGATAGCCAATGGCAAAACCAACCGGGAAATTGCACAGATTCTGGACATGAGCCCACGCACGGTGAACAAACATCTGGAGCAGGTATTCCGGAAGCTGGGTGTCGAAAACCGGACATCAGCTGCAGCCAGTGCCATCCGTTTGCTGGCCACACAATAGTTGCACCACAAATAGCAGCGCCCGGGAACTTTTGATAAGCAGCCGATTGCAAAAAAATGCAATTCACTTCGTTCGCGCTAGACTGGCCGGTATGGCTAATCAATACGCGGTGGTGACCATTTGAAAAAGCTACTCCTGATTTCCGGCATAGCCCTGCTGATGGCGGCTGTTTTCAGCACTATTGCCGAACCGGTTTCTATTGAGGAGAAGCTGATCAACATTCAGGCCAGCGACCTGCTTGTAAACTTCCCGGAGATCGAAGAGGAATCCGTTGAGATTCAGGCAATACTCCTGGATATGTCGGACGACCCCCTTCTGCTTCCGAAGGCTCAGGCAGCGTTTATGCGCTACCCGGACATGGCCAGGAACCTGTTTCCGCTTTACGCTGAGGAACCTGAATTCCGGGACATTCTGAAACGGTATGGAGAGGATATTCTGCCCCCCATCCAGCATTTTGTGACCCGCCCAATCAGTACAATTGAGTGGATGAACCGGATCGCCGGTTCCTATCAGGCTTTCAGGCAACGCTTTATCGACACCCCCGAAACAGGCAACCCGCAAACAGCGCCAGTCAAGGATCTCTCGCCAGAAGAACGAGGCTGGTACGCTGTCAATTTCATTCAATCAGAAGGCCACGACTTCCTGGGCCAGTTTGTTGTAGACAGCCAGGGCGCGACTCAGTGGATCAGCACGGAGCGGGTACTAGAGGGCGTAAATCAGTTTTTCGCCAGCGGCATAGGTGACCTGGAACGGAACTACCGGCTGGACAATGAAATTGCCGCCAGTGATCTTGGCTGGGCGTCGGTGGACATACTGGTGTTTGCCAGTGCAGTGAAAGTACTGCGCATTGGGCGCGCAGCTGCCGTCACCACCAGAACGGCAAGCCGCGGCACCCGCTCTTCCGCCCTGGCCGCGAGAATTACCCGCAGCGGGAAAATGGTCCTGAATAGCGCCCGTTATGCCAGGTTGCCCCTTGTAATCGGAGCGGGCTATCTCGTTGTCTCCCACCCCAGCATTATCAACGACCTGTTTGCCGGTGTGGCGGACGTACTCGGCTATCCGGTGATAGCCGTCCAGTTTGTGGGCTGGCTGCTATTGCTTATCCCCGCGCTTTACATCAGCAGCTGGCTACTCTGGTTACTGGCGCCGCTTTTGATGGGGCTGTTACGAACCCTGAGTTATCTGGTGGCACGCCTGAGCGGTCGACAGCACCTGAGCCCGGGATACGGTAAGCTATAACTCACCCCTGAACCCCGATCACCTGGAACCACTGGAAATGGCACTCCCCTACTTTCTTGGCTGTCCACAATGGCAACATTCTGCCTGGAATAATGGCCTGCCCTCGGGCAAGACCCCACTGGACCGTTACAGCCAGACATTTAATTGCGTAGAAGGCAATACAACCTTTTACGCGACACCCAGCCAGGAGCAGTGTCAGCAATGGCGTTTGCAGGTCCCGGACGACTTCCGTTTTCTGCTCAAGTTTCCCCGCGCCATTACCCACGACAGGCTGCTTTCCGGCGTAGATACAGCTGTGCGGGATTTTCTGGAGGTTATCGCACCACTGGAGGACGTACTCGGCCCTTTTCTATTGCAGCTTCCTGCCGCATTTGGGCCGGAGCACCTGAATAATCTCTGGCACTTTGTTGACGCTCTGCCTGCGCCGTTCAGGTGCTCGGTGGAAGTCCGTAACAACGCTTTCTTCAGTAAGGGCGAAGCCGAGAAAACCCTGAACCGTGGGCTTCGGGAACGCAACATCACACGCGTATGCATGGATACAAGGGCTCTGTTTGCAGCGACTCCAGATAACGAAATCACTATTGAAGCCCAACGGAAGAAACCCCGGGTTCCCGTACACTTGCTTCCCGGTGATGCCGCTCCGGTAATCCGCTACATAGGCCACCCGGAACTGGAAGAAAACCGCCGCTATCTCGCGCCCTGGGTTGAACGAGTGGGCACCTGGATTGAACAAGGGCAGAGTCCTTATTTTTTTCTGCACATGCCAGACATTGGCGATGCGCTATCTCTCACCGAGATCTGGACCAGCCTACTAAGCGAGCGCGTGGAAGGCATTGAAGCTCTTCGTTTTAACGAAAAACAGCCCCAGATGGGGCTGTTTTAAGTCTGTTGCTGACTTCTACTGACACTGCCCCTGCTCGAAGATGCCCTCCGAGGTTTCCTTGACCCAGGCATAACCACCGGGAATGGCTCCGAGGTAATCATTACCTCCGGAGCTGTAGTAACCACCGGCATAGTAGGCACGACCGGCCATGTTGTGGCTCAGGTTACTGGCATTCCAGTCCTGACAGGAAAATGGATCGTCACCATTTCCACCACCATTGTCATTTCCGCCACAGGCTGAGGGTTCACTGGCAAACCACTGGCCCGGATCACCTTCATACAGAACGACATTGCTCCAGCTGTCAAAAGAACCACCGATATCTGCGTCGTCACCGTTCGCATAGGCTCGCAGGTTGTAGTTGCCGCCAGCATAGGCACGGCCCGCAGATACGTGAACGCTGGGCGACGCAGTCACCTGCTCACAGGTTTCGGTCGGCGCGCTCGGGTCCCATACCTCAACCTGACGTTCCTCCGTGGTCTCGTTGCTATCGCTGTCCACAGCAGTATACACGCAGGAATATGTGCCTATGACGGACACATCAACCGAATTGCAGTTCGCCGTTACCGTAACGGAACCATCTTCCGCATCCTCTGCTGTTGCACCCGGATCGGCAAAGGAAGTATTCAACGCGACTGTCATAGGGTTATCACCAATCAAAGTGATAACAGGAAACCCTTCCGGAGCGGAGCCGTCACGGCTATGGGCGCTAAAAAAATTCCAGATAATATCGGGATAACTGGGGCCTGTACGCACAGCCCATTTGCCGTTGCTTCCGTTCACACCTCCAACCCAATAATGGCCGTGATCCGTATCCTGGGCGTTCGGAGTCGCCAGAGGCCCGTCGAGGTAAACCGTCTCAACCAGCGAGCGGGATCCGCTGGTGCCATCCTGGGTATAGCGGATCCGAATGCAGCCGTAGTTATTCTGGTAATACGGAGAACAGGCAGCAGACTCTGCCCGGGCTTCATCAGGGGTATCAAAAGCGGGATCACCAAATGCTTTGAGATGGGCATCACGGATGTGATCAGCAGAAGTTTTTATAACCGTGCAGTCATTATTATTCTGCAACACCATCAAAGGAACCGGGTAGGCATCACCCAGTTCAGCTTCCATATCGGAAACGACCTGAGACACACTGTGGAAAGTTGCACTCCCCGGACATTGGCCAGACAGGGATACTGAAGATGCGTCCTCTCCATAGGGAATACCGGCAGCCGGTGCAGCGGCCGCCCAGTATTCATTGTGCGCGATTGCCGCAACAACTGTCATGGCCCCGCCAGACGACAATCCGGTGATGTAACGACGCTGAGGGTCTACAGCGTAGTTGCTTTCCACCTCCAGCGCGATCTGGTACAGATCCTCTACTTCTCCGGCCCCCTGGTGGCGGTGATGATCAAACCAGAAACCCCAGCAGTTCTGATTGCGCAACCCGTCATAACTGGTGATATAAGGCGCAACGAGAATAAAACCATACTGATCAGCGGCTGCCTTCAGCCCCCAGTCACTCAGGACATCATCATTGGTCTGTTTACAGCCGTGCAGAGCCATCACCATGGGTGCGGGCGACTGGATATTGTCCGGAACGTATACTTTATAATCCCTGGCGCGGGACTGGTTGTAGGCTTGTTGTGGGAGAGTGTAGGAATTGGTCTGGCCTGCAGTGGCAGGCAGCGATGGCAGCAATAAAGTCATGGATACCGCCAGCGCCGGCATTGCGATACGGCGTAACCAGTTGAACCTAACGTTCGACATGAGGTGCTCCTTCTTGGATTTATTGTTCAGCACCCAAATAACAAGAAAAAACCATGCCACATAGATAACACTTTAATTTAAAAGCACTATCCTTTTTAGGTAAGATAAAAACTGACCGGGCAGCCAGACAGAGTGTCCGGAAACTACGACGCCATCCTTTCAAAAATTACTACCCAGAAGGACAGATATGACACTTCACCTCGAGCTTGCTCCACTCATCAGTCTGGGCGCAGGGATTGCCATCCTGGTCGTTCCACGACTGCTCAAGTACATTGTTGCAGGTTACCTGATTGCACTTGGTGTTCTGGGGTTACTGGGATACTCGCTTTGATGTGTCGTTCTCAGCGACTAGTCAGGAGCGTACGCTCGGTGTAGGAAATGTCGCACACGCCCGATAGCCAATATCCCATATGCCCGGAATTCATCCACGCTAGAATGGTTAGTGTCAGGGATGACAAGCCAGCAAGGAACGTTGGCACATGGATGAAGCGCTCGGGATGGGCCGTAGCCTGAAGGAACAGGCGGGGGTCAGCCACGGAACCGAGGATCACATGGAATGTGGTCCTTGCCCGTGCACTGCACGCTACCGTCGTTATACTTCCTTCGCCCTTCTTTCTGAACTCGCACAAACCCAAAAAACCTTGCTCCTTCTGCCTTGCGACTCTGACTCAAAATCATAACAACGCATTTCAGTATCAGGAGTCATGTTCACATGAAGCACACATCGCTGTTCGCTACACTCATACTACTGTTCACCCTGGCAACCGGGACTGTTCACGCAAACCAGTCAGTTATCAATATCAACAGCGCAGACGCTGTCACTCTCACAAGCCTTGAAGGCATCGGCTACAGCAAAGCCGAAGCCATCGTTGCTTACCGCGAGGCGAATGGCCCATTTAAAACGCCAGAGGATCTGTCCAAAGTAAAAGGCATCGGCGAGCGCACGGTTGAAAAGAACGCCGAACGCATATCGGTAAAGTAGGTGTCGTAGGACAACACTCCTCCACTACTAACAAAGCGGCGGCTTCCTGCTGCCGCTTTCCCCGCTTCACACCACACCCCCGTAAAAATCGTCTGGCAACCTTCCACCAGCCACCCTATGATTACCGGACAACAATTCTAACCGGCTCGAGTGGCACAATATGGCTGATCCCATCAAGGTTTACCCGCCAAAACCCTCCCACGTTTACTTTTACGCGACCTGTCTGGTGGACATGTTCTACCCGGATGCCGGCATGGCTGGAATACAGTTGCTCGAGCGTGAAGGCATCCGGGTTATCTTTCCCGAAGACCAGACGTGTTGCGGTCAGCCGGCGTATACATCCGGCTATCATGATGAAGCCAGAGCCGTTGCCAGAGCCCAGCTTGACCTGTTTCCGGAAGACTGGCCCATTGTAGTGCCTTCGGGTTCATGCGGCGGGATGATGCGCAAACACTATCCCGGGCTTTTCAGGAATACCGATCAGGAAACAAAGGCTGCCGGAATAGCTGCCCGAACCTGGGAACTGACAGACTTTCTTCTGAATGTCTGCCACATAAAACTGGAAGATCTGGGCGAGCCCACCAATGTCGCCATGCATACTTCCTGCTCAGCACGCCGGGAGATGGGTATTGCGGAAGTAGGCCCCCGGCTGATCGGGCAGTTAAACAACGTAAACCTGGTTGAACAGGTTCGGGCAGAAGAATGCTGTGGTTTTGGTGGCACCTTCGCCGTACGCCACCCTGAAATTTCCGGGGCAATGGTCAGTGAGAAGGTGGATACCCTGACCGATACTGGCGCCGGAGCATTCGTGACAACAGACTGCGGCTGCCTGATGAACATTGCAGGGTTTGCCGAGAAAAACCAGAAACCTCTCTCGGGCCAGCATATCCTGAGTTTCCTCTGGGAGCGCACAAATCCAGGTAAGGGGGACAACTCATGACTCAGGCTCCTCACCATACAGACGTCAGGGAATTTCATCCCAGAGCGCGCGCGGCCATTGCGGACCCAAAAATACGGAAGAACTTCCGTAAAGCCATGGATGGGCTGATCACCAAGCGTAAGGATGCCTTCGAGGGCTGGGATCTGGAAGCGCTCAGAGATCTGGGCGCGAATATCCGCCTGCGGGCACTGGCTAACCTGCCCGACCTGCTCGAACAGCTTGAGAAAAAGCTCACCGAAAACGGCGTCAAGGTACACTGGGCGATTGATGGCGATGAAGCCTGCCGGATTATTCGGGACATCTGTGTCGCCCGAAATGCCAAAACAGTGATCAAAGGCAAATCCATGGTCACCGAGGAAATGGAGCTGAACCATTACCTTGATGACCATGACATTGAAGCACTGGAATCGGATCTTGGCGAATACATAGTGCAGCTTGCAGGTGAAACGCCGTCCCACATCATCATGCCTGCGATTCACAAAAATACCGGTGAAATATCCGAGCTGATGCATGAAAAAACCGGCACTGATCTCTCCAGTGATGTGGAATACCTTACCGCCAGCGCCCGCCAGCAGCTGCGCGAAAAGTTCATGAATGCGGATGTAGGTGTGTCAGGTGTGAATTTTGCGGTCGCCGAAACCGGCACACTCTGCCTGGTAGAGAATGAAGGCAACGGACGCATGACGACCACAGTCCCCCCCTGTCATATTGCGGTTACCGGAATAGAGAAAGTGGTGGGTAATCTGGAAGACGTAGTCCCACTTCTTGCGCTACTGACCCGCTCTGCAACAGGCCAGCACATCACCACTTACTTCAACATGATTTCCGGCCCACGCAAACCGGAAGAGCTCGATGGCCCCGAAGAAGTACACCTGGTGCTGGTAGACAACGGCCGGTCATCGATCTATCAGGATGACGAACTACTGGACACCCTGCGCTGCATTCGTTGTGGCGCCTGCATGAACCATTGCCCTGTATATACCCGCGTGGGTGGGCACACCTATGGCACCACCTACCCAGGCCCTATCGGCAAAATCCTGATGCCTCATCTTATAGGTCTGGATGAAGGCCGGCACTTGCCCACCGCCTCAAGTCTGTGCGGCGCTTGTGGCGAAGTGTGCCCTGTTAAAATTCCGATACCGGATTTACTGGTTCGTCTGCGTCAGGAATCTGTAGATGGCGACAAGCTGAACCCCGCCAAAGTGCGTGGCCACGGTGCAAAGCGTGGCACTCTGGAAGCCCTGGTCTGGAGGGGTTGGAGCTGGATGCATGCCCGTCCCGGCGCTTACCGGCTCGGCACCACAGTGGCATCACGTCTGCGCAGGCTGCAACCAGGAAAACTTGGCGGCTGGACGCGTTACCGGACGGCACCAAAACTTGCTGCCAGAACACTCCATGAACGTATGAAGGAGCGCGGACAATGAATTCCCGGGACACCATCTTACAGCGCCTGCGCGAGCGCAGCGGTGGCAAACTGAACCAGCCCGAGTGTGATTTTTCAGTGCTGGAGCGACCATCTTCATCAGTCGCTGAACGTGTTGAGCAGTTTCAGAAAATCATAGAATCTGTGCATGGAGAAGTTCATCGGTGCACGCCAGAGTCCTGGATCGCGCAGCTTGCCGGAATCCTCTCATCCCGTGGCGCCCGTAACCTGCTCATTCCCGCGGCACATCAGATCGGGCAGGCATTACGTGATTCCGGGCGGGATGATCTGCCAGAACTGCTGATCTATGACGAGCCAGTCAGAAGCTGGCAGGCCCACATGTTCAATGAAGTTGATGCCAGCATCACCTCCACCCGCGGTGGTATTGCCGAAACAGGGTCACTGATCCTCTGGCCAACTCCGGACGAACCCCGCCTTATGAGTCTGGTCCCTCCTATCCATGTTGCTGTGCTGGAAGCCTCAGGGCTCTACACAACATTTCATGAGGCCATGCGCGTCCAGAACTGGAAGTCTGGCATGCCAACAAACGCTCTGTTAATCTCCGGGCCATCCAAAACCGCCGACATTGAACAGACTCTGGCATATGGTGTTCACGGCCCCAAAGAACTGATCGTACTGGTTATCGAATGATTCGAGGCGCCCTGCTAATCGCCCTGGCAGCCCTGCTCTGGGCGACCACGGGGATCGTTGCAAAGTTTCTGTTTACCGGAACTGAGCTGCAAGCCACCACTCTGGCTTTTCTCAGGCTGGCTGTAGCCTTGCCATTTTTCTGGCTGCTTATGCGCAGAGAACAGCGGCTGGGCAACAACCTCGGTGCCAGAGCACCAGGCAAGCCCCTCAGACAACTTGATTTGAAATCCTTCGCCCCACTTGCCGCGCTTGGCTTCTTTCAGGCGATTTATCAGGGAAGCTATCTGCTTGCAGTGGACCTGACCGGCGCAGGCATCGCCACGCTCATTGCCCTGTGCCTGCCTCCGGTTCTGGTAGCGCTGCTTGCAGCTCCCTTACTGGGAGAAAAGCCCGGGCTGGTGACCATTATGGCGCTGATTACCGCCGTAATCGGCACCGCCATGCTGGTGCTCAGCGATATGGACACCAGCGGCACCCTGCGCCTTGCGGGCATACTCATGGCGCTACTCGCAGCCGTTGTCTATACAGGGTTTACGCTGACAAGTCGCTACAGCTCCCAGGACACACCGGTCTTTACCACAGCGTTCATCTGTTTTTTCACAGCAGCCCTTATTCTTCTGCCCGTGGTGATACTCAGCGGTGGCTTTGAAGGCATTGGCAGGCTCAAGCTTCAACACTGGCTGATGGTGGCCTTTATCGGCATTGTTCCCACTTGCATCGGGTACGTGAGCTTCTTTGCAGGTATGAAAACAACGCCAGCCACGCTTTCCAGCATTATCATAACGCTGGAGCCACTGTTTGTTGCTTTGCTGGCCTGGATATTTCTGGAGGAGATTCTGGGGCCGGTTGGCATTGACGGTGCATTAATACTCACCGTGGCGGTAGTTGTGGCTTCGCGCTATGGAGGGAAACCCGGTGCCGCCCCGAAAGACGACACCCAGGCCTCAGTCTGATCAGCTGCTCTTACGCTGTTTTTCCAGCATGTCCGGCTGCAATATCTCAATCCAGTATCCGTCAGGATCTTTGATAAAGGCGAGGCCTTTCATTTTACCGTCATCCGGCTTCTTGACGAATTCCACCTTCAGATCCTCAAACCGCTCGCACGCTGCGTAAACATCAGGCACTGCGATACCTATATGACCAAACCCCTGGGGCTCTTCGTTACCATTGTGGTACGCAAAATCCCTGTCATTCTCTGTGCCCCAGTTATGGGTCAGTTCCAGCATGGCTTCGCGGCCAAACGTGTAGGTGGTCCGGTGAGCGTCATCCGTTGGCACAAGGCCTGCCTGCCGGTCATCAAGGTAGCTCAGGAAATAAAGAGTGAATTTCATTTCCGGAAAGTCCAGCTTGCGCACCAGCCGCATTCCCATCACCCGGGTGTAAAAATCCATAGAGCGCTCCGGATCCTTGATGCGCAGCATGGTCTGGTTAAATACGTAGCCTTCCGTTTCCGGAACCGGCCCGTCATGCAGGCCTGGGGCTTGCTCGAAATGCTTGGGCATGGGACTTCCCTTTTTGGTTTTGAAAATTTCAGGCTCTATATCTGCGTGCATTTTTGCCCGATTTCAAGGGCGCACCAGCGTATGAGCAGGAGAACAGTCATAAGCCTGCATATTGGTTTATGGCCGCCGATCTCCTGTAGACTGCCCATCTGATTCTGACGGGGGGCCCATGACTGACAACAGCTACCAGCAACGAACCTCTGCGCGACGCCTTGTACTGTTCAGCCTGCTTTTTGTCGCACTCACGGCAGCAGGGCTCTATACCGTGTACGATCAGTTCGCCGGCCGCAGTATCAGTTTCGATACCCGGCTGGTCGCGCCACAAACCCTTTTGGCGGTTACTGCCCTGCTGCTGGTGTATTTCATTTCTGATGGCCTGCGCCTGCACTATACCCTCCGGGCACTGGGGCACCGGCTGCCATTCTTCGTTATATTCCGCCTGGTTTTTATCAACCTGTTCTTTTCCAACGTTACCCCTATGGCTACCGGCGGTGGTTTTGCACAGATATGGTATTTGCATCGCCATGGTGTGCCAGTGGGCAGAGCCACGGCCGCAACAACCATCCGAACGGTGCTGGCCGTACTTTTTATTTTCTCCCTTACGCCGCTATTCCTGCTTACTCTGAGTACGTTTGATGACATTACCATTACCGGCAACATCGGCTTCGCACTGGCCGTCCTCATTCTGTTATACCTGGTTTTCTTCATCATCCTGCTGTTTCGCACCCACTGGCTTATAAGCCCGCTCAGCTGCCTGCTCAGATCATTTAACCGGTGGCATTTCATAAGCGACATCCGCCACCAGCACTGGCAGTTCAAAGCACGAAGGGAGATGCTGCGGTTCTCGCACAGCTTCAGCGATTACCTGCAAGGCAGACCATTGTTTGTGATTCTGTCAGTTCTGTTCACTGCTGTATTCCTTCTCAGCCTGTTCAGTTTTCCCGCCCTGCTGATTTATAGCCTTGGATACAAGGTTGATTACCTGGTATGTGTCGGGCTATTGGTTGTGACAACATTTATTATGTATTTCTCTCCGACACCCGGCGCTTCCGGCATTTCCGAAGGTGTGTTCGGCAGCTTTTTCAGTGGTGTCCTTTCAGGAAACCATCTGATTCTGGTTATCGTAAGCTGGCGTCTGATCACCATCTATCTCGGAATGGCTATCGGCCTCGTTGTGCTGCAAAGAGAGCTGATCAACAGTCGCAGGAGATCAGGATGAACCTACGCAACCCGTTAAAGCTGCTGTTCTATCTTTGCCTGCTGATCGTGATATTGCTGGTGAGTTACAAAGCCTATCTGAATTTCTTCATGGAAGACTTCGCCGGTGTGCATACCGGCGAAGTCGAACGGATTCATCACAACATATCGGCTACAGAACCGTTCAGTTTCGCGGTGGTAGGTAACATCAACAACTCCGTCGGCATTTTTGAAGAGCGTATTATTCCGGAGCTGAACGGTTCCGGGATGGACTTTCTGGTTTCTGCGGGCAATGCGGTCAGTGGCGGTGGTGAAGACAAATACCGAGCCCTTTACGGGACGCTCAGCCACCTGAGCATTCCCTACTTGCTGACATTCGGCGCCCACGAGTATGAGGATTTTGGCAGTTACCGCTTTTACGATCACTTCGGGCCCCATTTTTTCAGTATTCAGGCAGGTAGCAGCAGGCTCATCTTTCTGGACAGTACCGGGAAAACACCCTGGCAATGGCAAATCCGGTGGCTGGATGACCTCCTGAGCCAGGACGCCTCGAAAGCCAGAATTCTGTTTATAGGGCACCCTCCACTGAAACCCGGGCAAAATGCCCTGTTCGATCAGCCCGGAGACTATCTGGCTCCGCCAGCATTCCGAAGTGCCCTGTTGCAAGCAGTCGAAAAACACAGCATCGACATGGTGTTCTCCGCCAATCTCTCGCTGTACTCAGAACAGCAACTGGGAAATACAGTGTTCATTACCACCGGCGGTGCCGGTGGACTCATACTGAACGACGACACAAGCTTTTATCACTATGTGCAGGTGAACGTGAGCCCGGAGGGCGAAGTCAGCCACAGGCTTCAACGGCTCGAAGTTGGCCAGCACCCGGTTCTCAAACGCCTGGAAAGCCTTTGGTTCTTTTTCTATTCCCTGTTCTATACGGGTTACCTGAACTTCCTTCTGATCGTGGCTGTATTCGCAGCCATAGCAATCAAACTCTACACTGTTATTTTTGTGGGTAAGAATTATTACCCGGACTACGACCTTGATCCAACGCCCTGGCTGGAACAGCCGTTAAGGGTCGCAATGTTTACCAATAACTATCTTCCGTTTATTGGTGGCGTCCCTATTTCCATTGCCCGACTGCGGCGAGGCCTGGAAAGCCTGGGAGACAAGCTTTTAATCGTGGCGCCACGGTACAAAGACCAGCCCGAAATTGAGGAACATGTACTTCGGGTGCCCTCCCTCCTTGCCATGGGCGAAAAACGGGAGTTCCGGCTGGCCAACATCTTTCTTTACCGCATCCGTAAACGGGTACGGGCTTTCCATCCCGATATCATTCATCTGCACCACCCCTTCTGGCTGGGTTCACTCGGATTGTTCGTGGCGCACCGGCTCAAAGTCCCGGCCATATACACATACCACACCAGACTGGAACATTACGCCCATTTTGTACCACTGCCGGGCATGATCTTCCGCAATTTCATTTCCCATGCTCTGATCAAACGTTTCGCCAACAAATGCGATGGCGTCATAGTGCCAACCTATTCAACGGAAGAATACCTCCGGATGATCGGCGTAAAAACGCCCACCTTCGTGCAGCCTACAGGGATTGAGTTCAAGCGCTTTCAGGCAGTAACAGATGATGAAATCTCAGAGCTCCGTACGGCCCTGAACCTGACAGACGAGATCGTTTTCATCAGTGTATCGAGGCTGTCAAACGAGAAAAATATCGATTTCATGATCGATGCAGTTCATGCACTGACGCAGGAAACAAGCAAACCCTTTCACTTCCTGATGATTGGCGAAGGACATCAGAAAGAACGCCTTCAGAACAGGGTACGGGACCTCAGCCTGGAAACCCATATCACACTTGTAGGCGCGGTAAAGCCTGAGGAAATAGCTGTCTGGTACCGGCTGGGGGACGCTTTTCTGTTTGCCTCAAAGTCAGAAACTCAAGGCATGGTTATTCTGGAAGCCATGGCCGCGGGCCTTCCTGTGGTCGCCGTTCGCTCCAGCGGTATTGACGACGTTGTACGCCACGGGTTTAACGGCTTCAAAACACCGGAAAGGCAGGACCAGTGGTGTCTGCAGGTAAAGCGCTTGCTGGAAGACGATGACCTGCGCAACACGCTTTCCAGGCAGGCACTGGAATTCGCCAGAGACTTTTCGGTTGAACAGTTTGCCATGGATGTACGCGAGATCTACGCTACTACTCTGGCACTATGTGAAAAGCACCGTGATAACAAGCCATGATAATGGAGAGAAGCGTGAGCGGCATTCCAGTGGGAATCAGCACCTGCCTTTTAGGCAAAGAAGTTCGCCATGACGGCGGCCACAAACATTCACGATACTGCACACAGGTATTGTCGCAACATTTTGACTTCCGTCCTGTATGCCCGGAACTGGAAGCCGGCCTGGGCGTCCCCCGCCCTGCCATTCATTTGCGGGAGTACCCGGAAGGCATCCGCCTGATAGAAGCAAAGGGCTCGGCAGATCACACCGAGGCCATGCAGGAATTCACAGACCGGATCTTGCCGGACCTGTCCGACCTGCGGGGTTACATTCTGATGGCCAAGTCTCCCAGCTGTGGCATGGAACGTATCAAAGTGCACAACCCCGAAGGCAAGGTGGTGCGGCGCGATGGGCAGGGCATGTTTGCCGAAGCGCTGATTAGCGCATACCCGCTGATGCCCGTTGAGGAAGAGGGCCGGCTGAATGACGACGCTCTCCGGGAGAACTTCATTGAGCGTGTATTCGCCTATGACGACTGGCTCCAGAACGTTGCGGGCGGGAACCTGACGGCAAAAGCGCTTATCGAATTCCATACCCGCCACAAATTCCAGCTGCTCGCGCACTCTGAGAAGATCTACCGACAGCTCGGTCCTATGCTGGGCGACCTCAAAGCGGATGCACTCGAAGCCATAGCCGGCCGTTACATTCAGGCGTTTATGGAGGCGATGACAAAGAAAGTAAGCCGGGGCGCGCACATTAATGTGATGCAACACCTGATGGGCTACCTGCGAGACGCCATAGGAGACGAAGACCGCAAGGTACTGATGGAGCAGATTGAAGCCTACGGCCGGGAAGAAGTTCCACTGGTTGTGCCCATGACTTTACTGAGAATGGCTCAGCGCAGGGAGCCAGCGGATTACCTGAAGCTGCAACAGTATCTGACCCCCTACCCGGACGAGCTGGGGCTCAGAAACAAAGTCTAGGGTTTGTGCTCAGAATCCGTATAGCAGTGTGATCGCCGTCTCTGTATCCGTTGAATCTGTGCCTGCCGGTGCATCGGATACATGCTTCACACGATAGGCAGCTTTCATTGATAGGTTCCCTACAATGTTGGCTTTGATCGCTGTCTCAGACTGGCTGATCACATTGTTCTCATCCAGCCCGATTTCCGTGCTCAGCTTCTGGTGAAACAGTGCATTATCAGAAAGCGCATAGTCGAACTGAGCAGCCAGCCGCGCGATCGCTTCCTTCTCGGCGTCTTCACCATCGGAATTTACGACATTCAGCTTGTTGTAGCGATAACCAACACCCGCAGACAGATCAAGAAATGAACGTTCCCCACGCTGCCAGACCCGGTTTCCATAACCAGTGGTTACAGTGGACTCAAAATCGTATCCGGAAAAACGGTCATTTTCATAACCGCCACGCAGAAACCAGTACTGGCTTTCATCAAACTTGTAGTTGGTTTCCACCGAGCCTTTATACTTCTCCGCCGTGGTTTGATCCTCGGCTTCAGAGTAACTGGAACTGAACTCAGCAATGTTGCGCCAATCCACCACCTCATGAACCAGCCCCAGCCGTCCATTGACGTTGGTTTCTTCAGTATTGCCGGAAGTGATAAGTACACCGAACTCAGCCTCGCCTTTCCAGTCTTCCCCATCCTGGCCGTAAACCAGAGGTGAAGCTGCAATGGCAATACAGGCAATGGTCTTCTTGAACCTCATGGAAGCTCCCTGGTAACTGGTTAAAGGCTATTCACAGTGATTAACGGGTGGCAGCGCTTTTACGTTCACCTTTCAGGCTTCTTTCGGCCTGGAGCTCACGTTCTGATTTCTTGCGCGCTTTGCGTTCGGCAATGATCCGGGCTGCTTCACTGCCCACATGAGCCTCTCCACGCGCTGCTGCCAGGCGCATCTGATTCTCCCGCTCTGCAAAGCGTGCTTTCTGTTCATCACTCAGAGAATCAATGCACCGGTGACAACTGACACCCTGTTGATAATCAGGGTGCTGCTTGTCATCCTCAGTGATCGGGCGACGGCAAGCGTGACACTGATCGTAACCACCCCGCTCCAGACGATGATTGACCGTAACCCTGTCGTCAAATACAAAACATTCACCTTTCCAGAGGCTCTGCTCTTCAGGCACTTCTTCCAGGTACTTCAGAATGCCACCCTTGAGATGATAAACCTCCTCAAACCCCTGCTCCTTCAGGTAGGCCGTTGATTTTTCGCAACGGATACCACCAGTACAGAACATGGCAACTTTTTTATGCTTTGCCGGATCAAGATTCTGCTTCACGTACTCAGGAAACTCACGGAACGTATCAGTCGCCGGGTTAATGGCGTGTTTGAAGGTACCGATTTCTACTTCGTACTGATTACGGGTGTCCACCAGAATTACGTCGGGATCCGAAATCAGATCGTTCCACTCTGTGGGCTCCACATAAGTACCAACGATGCGCTTCGGATCAATACCCTCAACGCCCATGGTGACAATTTCTTTCTTGAGCTTCACCTTGGTGCGTTTGAACGGCTGAATATCGACAAACGATTCCTTGTAATCAACGCCAGAAAAACGCTCATCGCTGGCCAGCCACGTCTGCACTGCATCAATACCACCGCGACTTCCGGCAATCGTGCCGTTGATACCTTCCCGGGCCAGCAAGAGTGTTCCACGCACACCCTGGGAGAGCATGATATCCAGCAACGGCTGGCGAAGAGTTTTGTAATCATTCAGAACTGCGAACTTATAAAGTGCACAGACAACTATGTTGTTGCTCATAGGAATTCTCCTGCGGGCCGGATCGTAAATCCGGAGCATGGGTTTATTTGTCTGGAAGGCCTAAGCCAGAGAGGGCGCTGATTTTAACCCACTCTGGCTTATGTTCAAGTCAGGGCTGACCGAGGCGGGAAAGCTCACGCTCCACAAGGGCAGAAAGCTGCCCCCAACCCGGACGTGTCAGGCGAATATTGTCTACCAGCACAGTGGGGGTGCTGGTCACCTTCAGTTGCATGGCAACACGGCGACTGTCTTCGACAGCTTCACGATGCAACTCCGTAGTCATACAACGGCGGAAGCGGCGCTCATCAAGGCCCAGATCATTACCATAACGGGTAAAGGTACTGACAGGGTCGTTCGAGCCACTCCATTCAGATTGTGAATCAAAGAGGCGTTCGTGCATTTCCCAATAAGCGTTCTGGTCACCGGCGCAGCGTGCTGCCTCGGCGGCCGGAAATGCATTCTGGTGCTGCCGCAGCGGCAGGTCAAAATACACAAAGCGAACCTGCCCTGCTTCTACGTATTCCTGTTTCAGGCGTTTACTGGCTTCAGAAAAAGCACCGCAGGCCGGGCACTGGAAATCCGCAAACTCCCGCACAACCACCGGGGCATCTTCAGCACCAACAGAAACACCATACTGATCCAGTTGAGCAGGAAACGCCTCAGCACCAGGCGCAGCTACCGGCAGGTCACTCGAGGTTGGCTTGGGTGCTGCCGTAAGGAAAAAAGCACCCAGAACAATGGCGGCCAGAACCAGCACACTGATACCTATGACTACCGGCTTACGCGAGTTGTTTTTCCGTGGCTGCGGCGCACCGGTCTGGTTGCGACGTTTTGCTTCACCCATTCTATGATCCCTTTTATTTTACAGACGTAATGCGATAATTTTCGGCAGACGAAGGCTCCCACCATCGCTCAGGTTGCCTGAGACCCCTTATACCCTCCAAAGTTCCAATATAAAAAGGGCAGTATTAAACCGGTTGCTCCCAGCGCCCTGATTCGCTTACACCCTGAATTGTGACGCCTTGTGTTTCAGGGAAGCAAGTGTCCGGGCAATCTGACCACTGGCCTCATCGGAGCGCTCAATCGCTTCCACGGTTTCCCGGGAGGAGCCGGCAATATCGTTCACGCTTACACTGACTTCACTGGCATGCCGCCCCTGCTCTTCCGCCACAGAGGATATCGCAAGGGCACGATCCTGCAGACTGCTTAGCAGCTGATTAATCCGTTCAAAATGGTCATCAGCCCGACGGAATTCCGAAGAGGATTCGGTAACCTGACCGGACACGTCGCCAATCGCACTGACCGCTTGCTGGCTGCCCTGCTGCAAGCGCTCAATAATGGACTGAATCTCTGTGGTAGAGGTCTGTGTGCGACTCGCAAGAGTACGCACCTCATCGGCCACCACAGCAAACCCCCTGCCAGACTCGCCGGCACGAGCCGCTTCTATTGCGGCATTCAATGCCAGCAGGTTGGTCTGTTCAGCAATGGCACCAATCACCGACAGCACCGAGCCGATTTCCTTACTCTGACTTGCCAGCTGGCTGACAGCTTCCACCGCCTGCTCCACGTTCAGGACAACCTGCTCCAGCCGGTTTCGCACGTCCCGGGAAATTCCGGCGGTGGCCTCACTCTCGGAGCTGACATTGCTAACCGATCCGGCAATATCCTGAATACTTTCAGCCACACTGGAAATACTGCGGGACATGGTGCTCATGGTTTCCGATACCTCGGCCACTTCCTGCTCCTGCCGGTTCACTGCAGCTACTGCAGAGCGACTTATGTCACCCTGGGCCTGAGCCTGGCCCGCAGCCGATTCAGCAGATTCCATGACATCCGAGACCAGTTCCTGGATACGGGCGATAAAACGATTCACACCCTGGGCCATCTCTGTGAGTTCATCGTTTCCTTTCATGGAAACCCGGCGGGTCAGATCCGCTTCACCATCGGCAATATTCCAGATTGCCGAGCTCAGCCGGAACACCCGCGGCAGCAGACTACTGCCCAGCACCAGTGCCACCAGCACGATCAGCATGACCACCGAGCCGATCAACAGGAGGCTGAGGCTGTTCGACAGGCTGGAAGCCTCCTTATTCAATGCTGCCACCGTGCTCTGAATTCCGGACCGGGTGTCGGAGTCCATAGCAGCAAGCTGCTGTTGAAGGCGCTGATTCACCTGTTCGGTTTCTGCTTTCAGAGTGCCCCGGAGCGCGTCAATACTGCCGGTTATTGTGGCACTGAACTCCTGCTCCAGAACGCCCAGATCCCGGTTAATACCTCCAAGTGACAACCCCAGTTTCAGCTGGCCTATAGCCGATCCCTGCGGTGCAATATCCGCAGAAATGATCACCACATCCGGGTCACGGCTTGCTGCATCCAGAACACGATTCACCGCGCCACGGCCTTCCCCCTGCTCCATCAGATTGCGCACCCGGTCATCAGAGCGATCCACATAGCGAGTGAGGCGCTCACCGTACTGGTCGTAATAGACAGCGAACAGAACCGATTCCCGGGCATCTGCCAGTTCCACAAGATCGGTAAGGCGGGGCACATCACGGTCCCAGATCAATGGAGCGGCCACAGCCGCAAGCACGTCCGCCAGCCCCTGGGCTTCTGCCATAACCGCGGTTTTAACATTGCCAGCAACCCGGTCTTGTTGAGCAGTCTGCTGGCGGGTCAGTTCAGTGGATAATTCATTCGTGGTCTTCTGCCGCATGGTTTCAAGGCGAGAGCGAACATCCTCCCGGGTATCGCCGAAGGAGTCACTGATCTGGTCACTATTGGCTTCAAGAGCTGAGCCTGCGGTTTCTACCAGTCGCTCAACCTGGCTGGAAATCAACCACTGACTGACCCCCACCTGAACCAGGCCTGTCACCACCAGCACGATGAACACTGGCCGAAGGAGGCGGCTTGAGATCAGCCGCCGGACGAAACGAAAAGACATACAGACTCCGCTAACGGTTATACGTCATGCTCCCTGCAACCCTGGCTATGGCATCCTTGCGACGCGTGTCCATATGTATAGCAAAACCCGCTCCGGTAAGGGGCGTATTTGTGTACAGGTTTTGTAGTCAGTCGTCACTGTCTTCTCCTGGCTCGATTTCATCGATGACATAGCGCGAGCCTGAGACTTTATAGTCAACTTCGACTTTCGGCCCTTTACCCTCATCAACGAGCCCCTGAAGCTCACCCCGTGAAATGCCATCAAACTCGGTGCCAGTAGTAATAGATAACTCGACCCCCAGCACCTGGATGCGATCACCCACCATTTCGGAGACTCGACCGGTCAATTCGAAACTATCATCGGGTGAATCATCATCCCTCTCGATTTTCAGGGCCTCCAGGAAAACCTGACCGTTATCGCTCACCCGTTCAATACCATCAATCTCAAGCTCACTATTCGCTTCAAGAGCCCCAAAAGACAGTCGGGTATCATCATCATCGGTAATGATGGTCAGTGGCGTAACCTGTACAAGAACGCCTCCGACTTTGAACTGACTCAGGTTTGAATCTATTTCCTGCGCGGGGCCACCCTGCACTTCCGAGTCAGCTTCACGCGACTCAATTTCTTCAGCAGTAACCGACCCATCGCTCTCGAAACGACCATCAACTTGCACCAACACTCCCTGAACAAGGTCGTCGGGCCCTGTCAGACCATCAAACAATGTGTCACTGTTAACCTGAACTGGAACACCATTGACCGTAAATGTGCCCGTCACCTGACTGTAGGCAGCTGAAACGGGCCCTACGAATTCAGTGTCATCGTCCGTGGCAGGGCGGTAGCGGCGAGCATCGTCTGGCCTGATTTCCTGAGCCATGAGAGTGCCGCCGGAGAGATAGCCCTCCACTTCCACAGCAGCGCCATCCCGAAGCGATGCCTGGTCCAGCCCGTCAAGCATCGCACCGGAATAATTCACCACCTGGGATCCTATGCGGAAATCGGTTCCGGCGAAGTCTGAAACAACACCTTCCAGTTCAACCTCGTTCAAAGCATCAAAATCATCGCTGTTGCCCGGTGTCCGGAGCCCCAGGTAGCTGGCACGAAACTCTCCACCGGGGAGGCGCCATCCAGACATCCGGACAAAATCGCCGCCCGAAAGATCAGTTACCTGCGCGCCCTTGACCACAGTCTGGGAATCAATTCTGACGGTCTGTTCGAGGATTCTGATCGTCGCGGTTTTGCCTAAAGGGTCCCAAGGGCTCACAACCTGCATAATTCCCCGCAGGGTATCGTCATATTCGACGCTTTCAGCATCACCAAGCCCCGAGGTTCTCCACTCCCCTTCAACCCTCAGGATCATACCCACTACAAGCCGGTCTTCCTGATCGATACCATCGTCGCCGCGAACGCTGCGATCAGTGCTGAACTTCACACCATTAACAAATACACTACCAAACCCCGAAACCGGCCCAACGCTTGAACCTGTGCCACGAATTCCGCCGTCTGCTATATCCAGGCCCCCACCACCGGCACCTCCACACGCAGAAATTACACCGAAGGCCACCGTACCGGCTGCCAATCCGAGCACGCGATTGCGGAATTGCCGTTTCATTGATTCTATCTCCCAGTCCGGCGTTTCGGGCCGGTATTCTTCAATAAATGTCGTTGAAGCGCCGACGAGGAATAGCTTCGTCAGCTCCGAATATTCGGTTGATTCGGTGATCACTTTGACGTCGGGGCTGCGATGGTGCATAAACACTGCGTCTCAGCAACAGGTATCCGTTATCAAGAGGCTCGACCACACCTTTGCGAAGCAATTCGTTCAGAACCGCCAGCGGTGACAATTCGGGACTGGCAGACCGAACAAGTCGGGCAAACGAATTCGCCGCGGGAGTGTCCATCATTAACATGACGGGATCATGATGCTCGTCGAGAAATTCTCTGGAACTGATCCAGGCACGAATCACTTGCCGGGCAGCCGCAGAAAGAATGGTACTTGCCAACTCTGCTGGCTCCCAGCGACAAATAGTGTTCGGCTGTCTCAAGGGACTCATAATGATCATTCTCCTTCAGGGCTTTTACCCACATCTTCAAAAAAGAAGACACTCACGCCGGTTCGAACCGAATCCTCTGAATCACGACCCGGCTCTTGTCCCGATATATCCCGATCATGGGGCCCAAGCCATCTGTCCAGCTGTTCCAGCATTGCCTGAGACTGCTCAGCTGCATACTGGCGCCAGCGGTCCATCGTTTCCGGAGGAATGTTGTTGTAGGTCAGAGTCCTCTGAAACAGCGCTGGCTGACCAAGTTCATTTCTGACCAGATTATGATCAATTGTCGCTATGAGATCTGATACGTCTTCACCGAAGATCTGGAGCATCTCCTCGCTGTCCCCGGCAGGGACATAAGCCCTTTGCCGCAGTATCAGCCTGCCTGACTCTCCATCTACCGAAACCACACCCACCCGGAGCAGCTCATCCAGCACGGCGCGGGGAGGCATGTCACCGCTGTACCGCTTGACCAGTTCACTGAAGCTCAGGGGGCCGTCGAAGGCCAGCATGGCCGGCTCACCATCTGAGCCCTGAAAGCAGGCATCATGGACCCATCCGGAAACCACACGGGACGCGCGGTTGGCGTGGAGCCTGTCGTGCGCTCCGGTGGGTTCCCCGACCAGAGCTTCCCGCTGCTTTTTTACTTCCTTTCGAGTCAGCCCGGTCATTACTGCGGCACGGGAATCCGTGGGCTTACGCCGTCCGTCGGTGAAATCCTCCAGAGCGGCTTCCACATAGGCACGCTTTACCAACTCGGAGAACTCCCCGAAGGGAATACCGTTCCGTAACAGCAACCTCGCCAAAGGGCGCAGAATGCGAAACAGCGCTTTATGCAAGGGGTTGGTCTTTTTCATGTTTGGGATTGTATTCCCATATCAATGCTAAAAGCCAGAAGACCGGGTCAGTGCTTCCTGACCCGGTCCAGCGATGACTAATCAGTCGTCATCGTCAACATCAACATCTTCTGTCAGTTCGAACTGGCCACCACTATTGCGGCGATATTCAACTTCTACTCTGTCACCAACCTGCGCTCCGGAGGTTCCATAGCCGTTCAGCAGGATTTCGAGGTTCATGATGGTGATAGAATTCGAGCTGACGCCACTCGTACGAGCTTCAAGTTCGTAGCTATCATCGTCGTCGTCTTCTCGCTCAATGCTCAAGGCTTCAAGGAAACCGTTTTCCGTGCTGCGCTGACGCCCCGCTATCTCCAGGTAATCACCTACCTGAAGGCTCTGGATGTCCTGTGCCCGGCTGCGGCGACTGTCGTCATCATCGTCATCAATGAGGGTATTTGCGGTGAGCTGAATACGGACACCGCCGACGATCAGAGATTCACTTGTCAGGTCGATGGACTCAATCCTGCCACTCAACTCAGCATCAGACGCCCGCCCCTCGATTTCTTCGGCTAAAAGAGTGCCATTGCGGAAGTCGCCTTCTACTTCTACGAACAGGCCATCGGCCAGACCGCTTTCACGAAGATCATCAAACCCGGTGCCACCGTTAACCTGAACCGTCACACCATTCAGGGAGAACTGGCGACTGGCAGCATCGAAATTGTAGATCGTCCCGGAAATCTCGACGTCATCGTCATCATCGAACCAGTCGTCTTCATCATCGATTTCTTCTGCCATGATGGTATTGCCATTCAGATAGCCTTCAACCTCGACGACGACTCCATTAGCCAGTCTGTCGAGAGAGAACTCATCATCTGCTACCGCACTGGTGTAATCAACGGAGAACCCGTTGATGGTGAAAGTTTGTGAGCTGCTATCCAGGTTGGCGACAATCCCTTCGATTTCGACTTCGTTGTTGTCATCAAAACTCAGGCCAATGGCACGAGCACCGACAAAGCTTGCCCGGAAGCTGCCATCATCCAGCCGCCAGGCGCTGACGCGCACCCGGTAGCCTTGAGGGTTGCTTTTAATTGCGGCTGGAGTAGCACCCCGGAAGACTGTTCTGCTATCCAGTGTGATGCTCTGCCCCAGCATAGTGAGGGTTCCTGTTCGGGCAACATTGTCCCAGCTCATGCCGGAGACTGGCCCCCGAAGGGTATCGTCATAACCGACCTGATCAGCACGGCCCTGGCTACTACCGTCCCAGTCGCCCCTGACGTGAAGAATCATGCCTTTTTCAAGCTGATCCTCCCGGCCAACGCCATCATCACTGTCTACGCTGCCGTTGGTTTCAAACCGGGTTCCATTCACATAAACACTGCCAAATCCGGTTACCGCACCTACACTTGTGCCGGAGGACGTTCCGGCTGTAGCGGGAGAGCCATCCGAACCACCACCACCGCAGGCCACAAGGGAGCCAAGCATTGCACCGGTTATGACCATCTTCATTGCCACTGATAAGGGATTTCGCTTCATCGTTTTTCTCCAGGTTCGCTCATGCACCCAATAGACAGCCGATTTCGACCATCTTATTTGGGATTATTTTCCCAAACTTACAAATGGGAAAATAATCCCAAATATTAAACATGTCCAGTCGTTGTTCATGAACTTTTTGTGAACTTTATGGATTTGAAAGCGTAAAGAACTGAACCATCGACCAAATCAGGTGCAGAAACATGTTGGGATTTTTAAAGGGTGATCCGAAAAAGAAACTGCAGAAAGCCTACGAAGACAAGCTGGCCAAAGCCCTGAGCGCGCAGCGCAATGGTGATCTCAGAACTTATGGAACACTGACAGAGGAGGCTGAGAAAATATACGCAGAGCTTCAGGCACTGGAAGAAAAGAAATAACCGGGGGGAGCGGCTCCCCCGGTCAGGGGTCAGTCCAACAACTGCTGCAGCCGATGGTTTAGCCGCGCCACTTCCCGGCGCATTTCCTGAACTTCATCCAGTAGTTCCAGAGACATAGCCAGCCCGGGTAGATTCATTTTCAGGTCTCTTTGCAGACGCCGGGCTTTGTGTAAGCGGGCAAGTGCCGCCACATCAAACAGCCACTGACGGGCCTCAGCTGAAGGCTCTACCGGTGAAATTATGCCGTAATTCACAAGTTTGATTACAAACTCCGCGTGGCACTCTCCCCGTTCGCACACCTCGTGAAGGGTAAAGGTGCTGCCATCGGAGTCCATTACCTCAACGGTCAGAATACTATCTTTTTCACTCATCCCTTACTCTCCCCTTCACAGATGGAGTTTGCTGCGTGGATCGAACTTCTTCTCGGCTTCTGCGAGCTGTTCATAGAGCTTTTCTGCCTCTGCGGAATGCTGCTCCGGTATGACGATCTGGAGAACAACTATCTGATCACCCGGGTGTTTCCCCGGAAGCCCCTTGCCCTTAAGCCGAAGCTTGCGACCGGAAGAGGTTCCCTTTGGCACTTTCACGTTCACTTTTGATCCGACAGTCGGCACCATGATTGTCGCACCCAGCGCAGCTTCCCAGGGGGTCACCGGAACGGTCAAAACAACATCCCTGCCTTCAACACTGAACATAGGATGAGGCGCCAATTCGACTTCAATCAGCAAATCACCAGGTTCACCACCACCAATACCGGGAGAGCCCTGGCCTTTCAGACGCAGATGCTGCCCTTCGCGCATGCCAGCAGGAATTTTCACTTTCAGGGTTTTCTGACGCGCAACTATCCGGCCCTGATCATCGGCCTCATGCACAGCAAAGGAAACCTGCTTCTCGCATCCATTAAATACTTCTTCAAGAAACAATGGCAACCGGGCGAGAACATCTTCACCACGCATGCGCACATTCTGCCGGAAACCACCGCCTGCATGGCGACCACCAGCCTGGCCACCGCCAAACATCTGTTCAAAAAAATCACTGAACTGGCGGGAATCCGCATCTGTGTAGCCTCCGCCACCAAATCCGGATTCGCTCTGCCAGCCTGGAGGCGGCTGGAAAGAGCCATCAGCCTGGGGGCCGTACTTGCGCAACTGGTCGTATTCCGTGCGTTTTTCCGGGTCCTTCAGTACTTCATAGGCCTCGCCAAGCTCCTTGAACTTCTCGCCGGCATCATCCTCTTTGCTGACATCCGGGTGATATTTCCGGGCCAGCTTTCTGTAGGATTTTTTGATCTCCTCGGGGGAGGCAGACTCGCTCACACCGAGCACGGCGTAATAGTCTTTGAAATCCATTGAACTCCTCGCATCTGGTCAAAGATTGTTCCATGGTTATATATAATCGGCGCAAATGACGGAAATACAAGCTTCCCTCTGCGCTTTCGCAGATATAATAGCCCTGACTTGAGCTAAAGCAGATATTCGAAAAAAAGGGCAACCGGAAACACCGGCAGAACTGGCAAGCATGGCTGTTGATGAAGGCGTTCAACGTGCCGCGATTCTGTAAACCTGCGAGCTGTGATAGGGTTCCAAAGCTCGAACCTATCCCATCCATCTAATTCAGGAAAACTCCATGATCTGGACTGTTTACCTCTCTGGCGAAATCCATACTGACTGGCGTGAGCAGATTCAGGCCGGGGCGAAAGACGCCTGGCTGCCTGTAGAATTCACATCGCCCGTCACCGATCACGAGTCCAGCGATGCCGCAGGCGACATACTGGGCAAACCGGAAACGGCATTCTGGAGGGATCACCAGTCATCCAAAGTTAACGGTATTCGAACCAAGACACTGCTGGAGCAGTGTGATCTGGCCATTATCCGCTTCGGCGACAAGTACAAACAGTGGAACGCTGCGTTTGATGCCGGCTTCTGTGCGGCTATGGGCACGCCTTACATCACCTTGCACAACGATGACATTATCCACCCGCTGAAGGAAGTAGACGCATCCGCCATGGCGTGGGCGCAGACTCCCGAGCAGGTTGTAGAAATTCTGAAGTATGTGACGACTGCACAATAAACGTTCAGCTCATCTGGCGACGAGCAACAACTGCTATTTCGCCAGATGACCAACGTAAGCTGCGACAAACGCGGTTTCCTGAAACCCCTTCAGGCCAGTCTCTGAAAATGGAACAGGCAGGGGACTGGAGGCCAGCGTCGATTTGATGGTGGCTGGCGACAACAGAACAACCTCAACATCTGCCACAGGCAATAACTGGATAGCCGCTTCCATCTTGAAGCTGATCGCGCCGCCAGCAAACTTGCCTTTAGGCATGCGTTCTTTGATCGCAACTTTTTTAACACCCTGTTCGGCCAGAAACTCTGTAAAAGAGGCCTGAAACTGCTGCAGATCTTCGCGAGTGTGATTTTTCTTCAGCGTGATTTTGCGAACCCTGCTTTCAGGCAAGGTGAACTGCCCCATATCCAGATTCAGCAAACACACCACCGCGTCACTGCCGCTCAGTTCAACACCACAAATAAGCATAGCTACGCCTCTAGGCACAACACTTCTTGAATTTAAGACCGCTACCACAACTGCAGGGATCATTCCGGGACGGCACCTTTGCCTGGGTGATTGTGCCACCCTTATTCAGAATGGCCGTAAGCTCTGCAACAGATTCAACAGCGCCCTCGTTAGTATCGAGCGTGATGTCTGCGTGCAACTGAGCTTCTGCCACCAGAGCTTCCACCTGCTGTTTGCGGGCTTCACTGGTAACCACGAGCTTCAATGGAAATTTCCTGCTACCACTTTTCTGGCTGGCGTTAGTCTGAAAGCCGCCATAGGCCGTGTGATGCTGACGAGCATCCTGCCGGCCCTTGAAAAAAAACTTGTCTGACATACTGATAATTCCGGAGGGGTATGGGAGAAGGAAATGAATACTAGAATACCATTGCCTGATGCCTTGAGGCGATCAGCAAAAACACTGGGTAATTTCCCGTTTCCCTCCTGATCATACTGGCAGACATCATCTCTACATGTTCAAAGCCGGCGCGCCATGCAGCGGAGGCAATCTCGCTCCGGTCAAACCTGCAATGGAATACCCCTGTGTCTTCGAGTCGTTACTCATAAGCACCTCGAATGTGCAGTATTCCCAGGTACGCAGGGATTAGCCCAGAGCGTCAGGCACCAGACAGTTAATCAACGTGATCGAAAGGTCCCGGAAAACTGCGTCCGAAGACACTGTATCCGGAAAGCGGTCGTACACCCCTCGCCTGCAAGTGGATGTGCGCGCCTCAGCCCTACTGACACAAGTAGCATAGGCTTCAGAGCCTTCTCCCTGGCCTGTGGCTTTCTCGCAAAGAGAAGGCACCTGCGTAATAATCCAGTCTGCCGCCATACCAAGCCCAGCGGGACTGGACTCCAGGTTGGTGAATCTTTCAGCACCAACCGCCTGCGGCTGTTCACGGGACTGATCCCAGAGAACAAACACCAATGCGGCTGAAACCAGAGCGACAGTAACAATCGGAAATTTCATGAAAGCCTTTATGGGACTAAATGTTAAACAAATCATTATAGCGCTGCTGGGGCTGGCCTGCCTGGCTGGTTCGTATCACCTCATGCAAACCGGACTTGACGAGCTTAGCCAGGCGCGCCAGATGGAGCGCATGCCACAAACGCCGATTGCCGCGCTGACAAACGGTCCGTATGTCATCGCCGGTGAAACCGGCAAATCCCTGAGCATTCTGACCACGCCCTACTCCGGCTCCGAAGCCGTTTACTACAGATACAAGCTTGAAGAAGAATACAGGGATTCCGACGGCGACTTACGCACGCGAACACTCGATTCCGGGCAGCGTGGCGTGGATTTTATGATAAGAGACTCCAGTGGCAGGGCAACCATCGCTCCGGGCCATGAGCTATCAGATATTGAGTGGAACCTCGAACGCACCTACAGTTCGCGAAACGGCGACAAGATCTACTCGGAATGGGCTCTGAGGCCCGGTGAGCACGTGCGGATAGTCGGTCGCTATGATCACGGAATCCAGAAAATGGTGTTTACCGGCCTGGAAGCCTTCAGCCTGCCAGCGCTGGTTTCAGGCTTCACTCTGGATATCGATGGAGGGGGCCGGCTGTTCAGCGCTGCCATCCGGATCTCTGTTGCCACAGGCTTGCTGGCTCTGGGCGTGGCACTATTGCTGATAGCCGTAAAAATACACCGCTTTTGGGTGTACGTGTGGATGATGAGCCTGGCCGTCTCGGGGACGCTCTCTGTTCTGGGCGTATCCAAACTGAACCAGGAATGGCAGGGAATCGCCACACTTTACGAATCCCGCTATCAACACCTCAACACCGATACGGATAAGGGCGAGATCACCCCTTTTGTACTTGCAGACCTCAGTGCCCTGCGGCAACTAATCCATAAAAGCACCAGCGGATGGCTTGACCGGTGGAAATACCGGACCCTTGTGGAAAAGCGCTTGCCAATGCCGGAACTGGATGCCAGCACGGCAGCAAAGGCGAGACAAATCGTTGAAAGCCAGCCGGGAGTCAGGTTTCAGCATACGTGGACGAGCCGGGGACTTTCGGCAGTAAGTGCGGTACTGGCCATCATACTCATCCTGGTCGCGATACGCGCTGTCAAACTGAAGCGTTTGATTGTAGCTGTACCTACCTCAAGCACCAGAGGCCTGAGCTTTGGACTTGCCGAACTGAAGGCGATGGTAGACGTGGATGAGGCATACCCGCCGGTTCATGACCCGCTTCGCAACGAGAAATGCGTGGCTTATGATTACACCATAGAAGAAAAACGCGGCTCCGGGAAAGACGCAAAGTGGCACATCACAGAACACCAGAAAAAACGAGTGCCCTTCTGGCTGGAAGACAACGAAGGCCGGGTACTGGTCTATCCGGAAGGCGCCAGCATAGCCTATCCAAAACGCCACTCAGAAATCCGTGACGACAAACGCTATACCGTCAGATTACTGGACACGCTGGTCAACGTTTATTGCCTTGGGTTTGCAGGGCTCGACCACAGGCAACCCGACCGTCTGGCCCTGCAAAAGGATGGTGACTCGCCCTTTCTGATCACTACAAAAAAAGAAGAAGACATCATACTTTCACAAGGTACGGGAGGCTTGACTGGCACAGCCTTGAGTCTCGGCCTGTTCCTTTTTTCCGCCACTGTTTTGCTGGCAGCAGACGGCAGTTTCAGCCCGGACAACCTTCTGCTTTCTGCTCTCGCCGTGCCATTGGTACTCTGTGCTTACCTCGGGGTTCTGCACTACAACGATATAGTTTTCCTGAAAAACCGTGTCGACAGGGCCGGCGCCAACATCAACACCATACTCCAGCAACGCCATGACCTTTGGCCCAACCTTGAGAAGGTGGTGAAGACGTCACTGGCTCATGAGACGGCGCTGCTCCAGGCCATTGCCCGTCTGCGTAGCGCCAATCCTGCAGAAATGAATTCTGTGGAGCAGATGGACAAACTGCTGGGTGCTGAAAAACAGGTAACCACGACGCTACTGGCACGGATAGAGGGCTACCCGGACCTGAAAAACAACACCGTGATCAGCAAATTCATGAACATCATGAGCGAGACAGAGAACTATCTGGTACTGCTAAGGAACAGCTACACCGAAAGCGTGATGATCTACAACACACGCATTCAGTCCTTTCCGGACCTGATTCTGGCGAAGCTGTTCCGGTTCCGGCAATTTACCAGTAACCCAGCAACTTCCACCAGAGACCACCAACGACCACCCAAATGGTCAGATTGACCAGACTCATTATAAATCCGGCTTTCCACCACTCACTCAGCCCTACATAACCAGAGCCGAAAATAACTGGAGATGTGCCCGTGGCGTAATGAGTTAGAGTCATCATAATGGATGAGGTGGCAGCCATCATCAGCACGAAAGCCATGGGCGGAGCACCCAGACTGAGGCCAACCACCAGAAAGGCCCCCATCATCGCGGTAATATGGGCTGTGGTACTGGCAAAGAAATAGTGGGAATACAGAAACACCAGAATCAGGAGCGCGGTGGAGGCAGGCCAAGCCAGCCCCGTACTGACGATACCGCTCTGGATAGCGCCCGAGAACCATTCAATCACGCCCAGCTCGTTGAGTTGCGAGGCCATCATCACCAGTGCGCCGAACCAGACAAGCGTATCCCAGGCACTTTTTTCGGACAGTACATCCTTCCAGTTCAATACGCCCGTAACCAACAGGATCGACAAACCCACAAAGGCTGTAGTGGTTGCGTTCAGTTTGAACGGCGCACCGAAAATCCACGCCGGCACATCCGCCCATAACAATAGCAAAACAACAAATACACCGAGCATGATGCCTTCATCGCGCGTCAGTTTTCCCAATTGTTCAAGGCGCTCACGAGCGAAGTTAACCGCATCCGGAGTCGACTTGATCTCCGGTGGGTACATCATGTAAATCACCAATGGCATTAGCGCTATAGCCACGAGGCCGGGCACCAGCATGGCCAGAGCCCAGGTCGTCCAGCTCAGGCTGATTGCAGCTCCGGTGGCATCAGCAATTAATTTGACTGTTAGCGGATTGGGCGCAGTTGCGGTAATGAACATCGCAGAGGTAATAGGATTGGCATGGTAATTAACCAGGGCAAGGTACTTGCCGATCTTGTTACTATTGCCATCATCTGGCGTGCAACCAAAACTTTTTGCTATGGACAGCATAATCGGGTGAATAATTGCCCCGCCACGAGCCGTATTGCTGGGCGTAACCGGAGCTATAACCAGCTCCGAAAGGGCCAGACCATAACCGATTCCAATCGTTCGTTTACCAAACATGGCAATAAAGTAATAGCCAATCCGTTCTCCAAGCCCGGTCTTGATCAGACCCCGGGAAATCATGATAGCTATAGCTATAAGCCAGATCAGTGAGTTGCTGAAACTACCCAGGGCATCACGGATTGCCGTGCCGGGGTTATCACTGGTAACACCACTGGCTGCTACCACTGTAATCGCCACTATCGAAATAGCGCCAATCGGCATCGCCTTACCAATAATGGCTGCAATCGTCGCCACGAATATAGCCAGCATCAGCCAGCCTTGAGCAGACACGCCCTCAGGCGTGGGGATTAACCAGATCGCAACCCCGATGGCAATCGCAATAAGCGACGGCCACGGACGAAAATCGGTTGTAGCTGAAGGCATCACAACAATCCTTTGGTAGTTTTGGTAAACAACTCCGTTCCAATCAAATGATTTGAATCAGGAAGGAACAACGATAGGCTATGCTTTGATACACAGTGCTGCAAACAGTCAGACGGAGCACCCGGCACCCGGCTCGCGTGATGGCCAGAGTATTGGCATACACGTAAAATAATACCCTGCGCTGAACCACTACAGGGTGTACAACCGTATTAAAAGCTGATCTAACACAGGAAAAGGAACGCGTTCGACCATGACCTCACCAATCCAGGGCACCGAACCCCCTGAAAAAACACCCGACACGCGGCCAAATGCACCTGTGCTGTACAGAATGCCCAGGCTGGACACTGGTACCCCTGGTGAAAAACGCCAGGAAATAGCTCAGTATTTCCTGAACACCTTTGACACATACACTCACCTGTTCAGCTGCCTGGCTGATGACGATGGGTTCTATCAAAAACCCATTCCACTGCGGCACCCGCTTATATTCTACCTGGGCCATACCGCAACATTTTTCATTAACAAACTCGTTCTGGCAAAACTTCTGCGCGAACGCATTGATCCACATATGGAATCGATTTTTGCCATAGGTGTGGACGAAATGAGCTGGGACGATCTGAATGATGACCATTACGAATGGCCAGGTGTGGCCCAGGTAATGGACTATCGTGCCCGGGTGCGGGCAACAGTGCTTGATCTGATCGAGACCCTACCCCTGGACATGCCCATTAACTGGGAGAGCCCCTGGTGGCCGCTGATCATGGGTATGGAACACGAACGTATTCATCTTGAAACCTCCTCGGTTCTGATCCGGCAACAGGACCTTGCCAGAGTCCGTCCGCACCCCGACTGGCGCCCATGTCAGCAAACAGGAGAAGCTCCAGCCAACAGCCTGATCAGCGTTCCGGCTGGCACAGTTCGCATCGGCAAAGCCTACAACGATGCCTATTATGGCTGGGATAACGAATACGGAGAACACCAGGCCGAAGTAGAAAAGTTCAAGGCCAGCAAGTACCTGGTAAGCAACCAGGAATTCCTGTCATTTGTTGAGGCTGAAGGCTACAGGCAGGACAGGTACTGGAGTAATGAAGGGCGCTCATGGCGCGATTTCGCAGGAGCAACACACCCCACATTCTGGCGCTGGCATAATGGCTGGCACCTGCGCCTGATGACTGAAGAAGTACCCATGCCCTGGGACTGGCCTGCAGAAGTGAACTACCACGAAGCGAAAGCCTTTTGTGAATGGAAGGGAGAGCAGACAGGGCAGCCCGTTCGCATGCCCACAGAAGATGAATGGTATCGGTTGTGCGCAGAATCAGGCGTACAAGAGGTTGGCGCCCCTCCTGCCAATGCCAACCTGCATCTGGACCACGGCGCATCTTCCTGCCCGGTAACATTTTACAGGCATGGCGATTGGTTTGATGTCGTGGGCAACGTATGGCAATGGACAGAGACGCCAATCTACCCGTTCGACAACTTCAGGGTTCATCCGCTTTACGACGATTTCACCGCGCCTACCTTTGATGGCCAGCACAACCTGATCAAAGGCGGCTCATGGATTTCATGCGGCAACGAAGCCCGCCTGTCCGCTCGCTACGCGTTCAGACGCCATTTTTTCCAGCACGCCGGGTTCCGGTATATCACCTCAGATACAGAGGCGGTCGAACCCAATGCTTATTATGAAAGCAACAAGCTTCTCGCCGAATACGCAGAGTTCCACTTTGGTGATTCCTCGTTCGGCGTTGAGAATTTTTCCAAAGCTCTTGCAGACCTGGCACTGGATGCCATGCGAGGAAGAACCTCACATAAGGCACTGGATCTGGGATGTGCCTGTGGCCGCTCCAGCTTCGAGCTGGCGCGCCAGTTCGATGTGGTGGAAGGCGTCGATTTTTCAGCCAACTTCATCAACCTTGGCGTCGAAATGGCAAACCGGGGCTCCGTTCGATACTCACTCACGGAAGAAGGCGATCTCGTCAGCTACCATACCCGATCGCTCAAAAACCTGGGCCTCGACACCTACGCAGACAGAGTTTCGTTTCATCAGGGCGACGCCTGCAATCTCAAGCCCACATTCACCGGTTACGACCTGGTTCTTGCGGCCAACCTGATTGACAGGCTATACCGGCCAAGGCGCTTCCTCGACAGCATTCATGAGCGCATCAATGATGGTGGCCTGCTGATTATTGCTTCGCCTTATACCTGGCTGGAAGAACATACGCCAAAAGAGGAGTGGATTGGCGGCTTCAAAAAAGACGGGGAAAACTATACAACTCTGGATGGCTTGCGGGACCACCTCTCCGGCCACTTCAGATTAGTAGGAAATCCCAGAAAGGTCCCCTTCGTCATTCGGGAAACCCGGCACAAGCATCAGCACACCTTGTCTGAGGTTACAGTCTGGGAACGGTTGCCACGCTGACAAGCGTGGCCCCGCCCCGCCCGCCTAACTAACCGAGAGCGTTTTATGCCAGGAAATATTCACTTCTACGAACCTGCCCAGGGGCATGGACTGGCCCATGACCCGTTCAACGCTCTGGTGGCACCACGCCCGATCGGGTGGATATCATCCATGAGCCGTGAGGGGGTCCTCAACCTCGCACCTTACAGCTTCTTCAATGCTTTCAATTACACTCCCCCAATCGTTGGATTCTCCAGCATTGGCTACAAAGATTCCGTCCGCAATGCAGAAGAGACGGGGGAGTTCTGCTGGAATCTGGTTACACGCTCGCTCAGCGACGCCATGAACCAGACCTGTGCAGCTGTGGGGCCTGAAACTGATGAGTTTATCCTTGCAGGCCTTACACCAAAGCCATCCCGGATTATCTCAGCACCGCATGTTGCGGAAAGCCCGGTAACTATGGAGTGCCGGGTGTCACAAGTACTCCGGCTTGCGGGCGCCGACGGAAAATCGGTGGACACATGGATGGTTTTCGGTGAGGTGGTTGGTGTGCATATAGCACAACACCTGCTCAAAGATGGAGTCTATGATACCGCTGCGGCAGAACCGGTAATGCGAGGAGGAGGCCCGGCTGATTACTTTGCCGTGGACGCAGCACAGAAATTCAAGATGTACCGGCCCGGATAAATCCCGGGCCAGCCTGTACAGCCGGCTCAATGATGATCCGGCGGCGTCCATACCGGAACATCCTCAGGCTTTGGCTCGCCCCAGTCCCGGTGCATGGCACTGCTCAACGCCTCTTCCAGCTTCATGAAAAGCTCACCATAGCGGGGACCGAAGTTGATACCTCCCTCAATTTCCTTCCAGGCCTCAAATAACTGATCCTTGTGGGCCTGCTCATTGTCGACAAACGCCCAGGTCATTTGCCTGGCCCGCATCGGGTGAACACCTATAGCTGTAAGAGCATGACCGCCGAGTTCCAGGGCAGAGTGATAAGTCTCACTTATCACATCGTCAGCCCCCGCCTGCCGAAGCTGGTAGCCATGACCACGGTCAAACGCCCGAGCCAATACCCATACGCCGGGGAAGAATTTCTTCGCGTGTTTTACTATCTCTACAGCGCGCTCCCTGTCATTGATTGCCACCACCAGCAGGCGGGCCTGCCCAATACCCGCAGTTTCAAGCAAACCAGGGCGGCTCGCATCACCGAAGAAGCTCTTGATGTTAATTTTGCGGAGATTTTCAATCTGCTCAAACTCGTGGTCGAGAGCCACGACGGGAATATCGTTGGCCCGCAGCAGGCGACAGATTACCTGACCAAAACGTCCAACGCCGGCTACGATCACAGGCGCCTGCTCATCAATGGTGTCCGCTTCCCGTTCATCGTTCGTGGAACGTCGGTAACGGGGCAAAACAACTCGATCGTAAACAATAAACAGCAGCGGCGTGAGGAACATGGACAATGCAACAACCAGAGAAAGAATCTTGGCGACCTCTGCCGGAATCACGAAGCTCTGCACACCATAGGTAAGCAGCACAAAACCGAATTCACCCGCCTGAGCAAGTCCAAGAGTAAACAACCAGCCGTTGCTGCCCCGACTCCTGAATATCAGCGCCAGTATGAACAAGATAAGTGCTTTTACCACTATCACCGTTACTACCAGACCAGCGACGGTGCCCCACTCAGCTACCAGTACCCCGAAATCAATTCCCGCGCCAACGGTGATAAAAAACAACCCCAGCAGCAGGCCCTTGAAGGGCTCAATACTGGCTTTCAACTCATGGCGGAACTCACTGTTGCCCAACACCACGCCTGCCAGAAAAGCTCCCAGGGCGGGCGAGAGATTCACAACGCTCATCAGCGCTGCAATACCGATAACCAGCATTAACGCCGTAGCAGTAAAGATCTCACGCAACCTGGATTGCACCACATAACGGAACAACGGCCGACTCAGATAGTAACCACCAACAATAACGGCAGCGACTGCACCCACAACAACCAGGGCATGAGCCCATCCTGGCAGACCATCGACCAGGCTCAGGCCGGATGCAGGGCTGGCAGCCGGGCCGGAACCTGCCTTAAGGCCTGGCAACGCCAGCAGAGGAATCAGCGCAAGCATAGGAATAACCGCAATATCCTGAAACAACAACACCGAGAACGTATTGCGTCCGCCTTCAGTCTGCGCCAGGCCCTTCTCTTCCAGGGTTTGTAGAACGATAGCGGTAGACGACAGAGCAAAAATCAGGCCTACCGTCAGTGCCGTCTGCCACTGAAGCCCAAACCACCAGGCTACCGCCATGCCGGCCGCAGAGGTCAAGGTTACCTGTAAACCTCCGAGTCCCAGAAGGTGAACCTTTCTGGCCCAAAGCCTCTTCGGATCGATCTCCATGCCAATCAGAAACAGCATCATGACAACACCAAACTCTGCGAAATGCTGAATGGTGCTGGTTTCCTGGCCCACAAGGCCCATAACCGGCCCTATAGCTACGCCTGCAACCAGATAGCCCAGCACGGAGCCCAGGCCATAACGCTTTGCCAGAGGCACAGCAACCACAGCAGCGAGCAGATAGATAAACGCCTGAATGAAATAAGTGGTCATAGGGCTCAGAGATCAATGAATCTGGGGGTAAGCATCAGCACGACGCCTATTGCTACCAGAGCAAAGGTATTCGTTACCAGATACGGATAGAGAAACAGCGCAATACCACAGTACCGGGCGATCAGACTCGACTGCCTTCGACCGTAGATAAAATAGCCGATGCCAACAGAGCTGAAAATCAGGCCCCAAAACAGGTTAGCGGTTTGCATAGAGCGAACGTCTCCAAAAGCTCATTGCGCTGACATTTCCAGCCCAGGATTTCGATTCACCAAAAACATGCTAGTGTAATGGCCGGGGCTCGCCAACAGGCGCGCCGTGACAATGCCTCCAGACAGCACTCAAGCAGGACAATGCAATGATGTATTTTGCCCATGAGATAGGTCGCGCCGCGTTAAAGCCCATACGCATACTGACCAGTGCCCAGAGCACTCTACTCCAACACCCCAGAAGCCCCTTATCCAGGATTCCCGGGGCACGAAGCGTTGCATCCGCCTATAGTGTATTCGGAGATCTGACCCGTCGCTATCCGAAACCGGCCTTCAATCTGAACACGACCATTTGCGATGGCGAGCAAGTCGACGTACACGAAGCCATTGTCAAACGTAAACCCTTTGCACAGCTGAAACACTTCCAGCGGGATGTCGCACGGCCTGATGACCCGAAACTGCTGATCGTCGCGCCTCTGTCCGGACACTACGCATCACTGTTGCGTGGCACTGTAGAGGCAATGCTGCCCGACCATGACGTTTACATCACCGACTGGCGCGACGCCTGCCAGGTTCCGTTGTCAGAGGGCGATTTCGGTCTCGACGATTACATCGACTACGTCATCGACTTTATCAGTCACCTGGGGCCAGACACCCACGTACTGGCTGTTTGCCAGCCAGTGGTAGCCGTACTGGCTGCCACCGCCATTATGGCAGAGGATGGACATCCTGCAGCACCTCGTTCTCTGGCGCTCATGAGTGGCCCAATAGACGCGCGCGTTGATCCCACCGAGCCCTGCAAACTGGCGACCAAACACAAACTGTCCTGGTTCAGACGCAACCTCGTCCACCCGGTACCAGCTCCCTACCCGGGCGCCCTGCGCAAGGTTTATCCCGGGTTTCTGCAGTTGACGGGTTTTGTGAACATGAATTTCAAACGCCACGTTGATGCATATCGCGGGCTGTTCAGATCAATCCGGGACGATGAGGCCGAAAAAGTCTCCCGCCACCGGGAATTCTATGACGAATATCTGGCTGTGATGGACCTGCCGGCAACTTATTACCTGGATACCATCCAGCGGGTTTTTCAGGAGTTTCATCTGGCCCGTGGCTGCTTCAAATACCGTGGCCGCCTGGTGAATCCTGCGGCTATCCGTGATACCGCGCTGATGACCATCGAAGGTGAAAAAGACGATATCTCCAGCCCAGGGCAGACCCATGCAGCCCACGATCTGTGCGTCAATGTGCCCGACTCCCGTCGCACACATCATCTGCAGCCAGGTGTTGGCCACTACGGCGTTTTCAACGGAAGCGCCTGGCGCAACGATATTTCTCCCCGCTTGCGGACATTCATCCGCGCCGCCTGAGCGGATGAATGTGCTAATTTCTTGTGACGTCTCCGGGGCTCTGCTAGCTTGAACTATGAGAGTTCCTCACACCGCTCCCATGCGGCCGGTGTGGCACTCTCAATGGATAACAATAATTAACCGGATCGCAGTGATTACATCACTCGAAGGAGAGCGTCATGAAAGACCTCAAAGGCAAGGTAGCCATCGTCACCGGCGCCTCTCGTGGCATCGGTCGACATATCGCACTGCAACTTGCCCAGCGCGGCGCCGACGTTGCAATCAACTACTGCTCCCGTCAATCCGACGCAGACAAGGTCGTTCAGGAACTTGAGGCGGCAGGCGTCCGGGCACTGGCCTTCCAGGCAGACCTTTCCGGGATGCCAGCGGCCCGCGACCTGATACGCAAAGTCCATGAACAGTGGGGCCGCATCGACATCCTGGTTAACAATGCCGGTATCACCCGCGACAAGTCCATGAGAAAGCTCACCGATGACGACTGGAACGCTGTTCTCGACACCAACCTGGGAAGTGTCTACGCGACCTGCTCGGAAGTGCTGAACATTATGATGGAACAAAAGTACGGTCGCATCATTAACATCACCTCGTTCGTCGGCCAGGCCGGCAACTTCGGGCAGGCAAACTACGCAGCCAGCAAGGGCGGCATCATAGCGTTTACCAAGACCCTTGCACTGGAAATGGCAAAGCACAACATAACAGTCAATGCTATTGCTCCAGGTTTTACAGAGACCGAGATGCTCGCTCAGGTACCGGAGAATATCCGCGAACAGATTATTGCACGAGTGCCAATGGGCCGTTTTGGACAACCGGAGGAAATCGCCCGGGCTGTTGTATTCCTGGCCGCAGAAGGAGACTACATCACCGGCCAGCAGATTAACGTCAACGGCGGCGTGTATATGTAATACCGCGTCGCGGTAGACGCACCGGGTTCATGCGCCTACCGCCGTTTCTGATAGACCGCGACCATAGTGAGCGCGGAGTGGAGACTGTGTCCATGTCTGAAAAACCGGTTAAAGTTACATCCTCTTCTGAATTCGATCCCGACACCGTGCCAGAAACCCTGATGCGCGCTGGCGTGCACGGCAGAAACCTGCTGAAGCGTTCAATTATGCGCAGGTTACGTCGCAGCCCCCCCAATCCTGCCAGCATCAAAAGCATGGCCAGGCCCTTTGTTTCTCTGGCCGGAAAGCTGGCAACCCAACCGGACACCCTGATCCTCGCCCAGGTGCGCTTGCTCAGGGACAGCTCCCGATTCGGGTGGGGCGTACTGACCAGTAGTTTACGCAGTAAGCCACTTTCCGTGGCAGAACCAGATCCATGTGACGGGCGCTTCCGTGATCAGATCTGGAGTGAAGCCATGGCATTCAACGTCATCAAACAGGCTTACCTGCTATCGAATCGATGGGTCATGGACACCATCAACGATGTGCGCGGCCTGGACGACCACACCAGACGCAAGTTGCAGTTTTTCACCGGTCAGATGACTGACGCCCTGGCACCAAGCAACTTCATCCTGAGCAACCCGGAGGTGCTGCGGGCGACCGTTCAGAGCAGGGGCAAAAACCTGCTGCGGGGACTGGCCAACCTGCTGCGCGATCTCGATGAGGGCAAGGGCCCTATACCCTTTCGCATGTCCGATCCGGACGCCTTTACTATCGGTGAAAATCTGGCCAACACGCCTGGCGACGTGATCTATCAGAACGAACTGATGCAGCTCATTCAATACCGTCCGACCACAAAAACCGTGCATCGCCGTCCGCTGCTGGTAATTCCGCCCTGGATCAACAAATACTACATTCTCGATCTGGGAGAGAAAAAGTCGTTCATACGCTACTGGGTAGAACACGGCCACACGGTATTCGTGGTGTCCTGGGTTAATCCGGGGCCGGAGATGGCACACAAGAGCTTTGAAGACTACATGCTGGAGGGGCCTGTCGCAGCCATGGATGCCATTGAGCAGACCACAGGCGAGCGCGAAATCAACACTGTCGGCTACTGCATTGGCGGCACCCTGCTCGGCTGCACCCTGGCCTGGCTCGCAGCCCGGGGCGATGACAGGGTGAAGAGTGCGACATTCCTCAATAGCATGATGGACTTCTCAGACGTCGGTGACCTGGAGGTATTCATTGACGAGGATGCAGTCAGTAAACTTGAGAAAGCCATGAACAAACAGGGCTATCTTGACGGAGCATCAATGGCGACTGCATTCAATATGCTGCGGGCCAACAGCCTGATATGGTCCTTTTTCGTCAATAATTACCTGCTGGGTCGCGATACTGCACCCTTCGACCTGTTGTACTGGAACTCAGACGCCACCCGAATGCCGGCGGCCATGCACAGTTTCTATCTGCGCAACATGTATCTGCACAATCGCTTGCGTGAACCCGGTGGCATTGAACTTGCCGGCACCCCGATTGATCTGGGAAAAATCAAGGTGCCGAGTTACTTCGCATCGGCCATAGAGGATCACATTGCCCCCTGGGTCTCATGCTATCAGGGCTCCCGGTGCCTCGGCGGCCCGGTACGTTTTGTACTCGGTGGCTCTGGGCACATCGCTGGCATTATCAATCCGCCAGACCGGAAAAAATACGGCTACAGGCTGAACGACGAAAGCAATCTGAGCCCGGATGACTGGCTGGAAGGCTCCAGGCAGCTTGAAGGGTCCTGGTGGCCAGACTGGATCGACTGGGCTGAGCAATATAGCGGTGGTGAGGTGAAGGCCCGTGATACCGCGAAGGGGAAACTCCCGGTGATTGAGCCTGCCCCCGGAGCATATGTGCAGGATTCCAGGGAAGAAAGCTAGCCTGTCAGGGTGCAGAACTGCCGGCTGAATAGAAGCTGATATTGTTTCTGCCCCTGCTTTTGGCGGAATACATAGCAGCGTCAGCATTTCTGATCAGTTCAACGGATGTGTGCCCATCAGAGGGGAACATGGCAATGCCTATGGAAACGCCTATCTGAAGCACTTTACCAAGAATCTCTGTGGGTTCACTGAGTGAGTTGACAATACGGTTCGCCACGTCTGCAATTTCGTCTTTCCCCTTTGGATTATTAACGAGGAATATAAATTCGTCGCCGCCCACACGGGCCACAGTGTCGGACTTGCGCACCAATGCGAGCAGCCGTTTCGCCACATCTTTCAGAAGCTCATCTCCGACATTGTGACCAAGCCGGTCATTAACGAGCTTGAATCCGTCGAGATCCAGAAACATCAATGCAAATTGACTCTGTTCACGATCCGAATTGAACAATTTCTGATCAATCCGGTCCGTCAGCAATGTACGATTGGGCAAGTTGGTCAGAGCATCGTGAAACGCCAGATGCCGGATATGTTCATCTTTACGCCAGAGGGCCGTAATATCGTTGAACACTGAGACATAGTGCACGGGGTCGCCATTTTCATCGCGCACCATGCTTACAGTCATCCGCAGCAGGTAAAGATCTCCATCTTTTCTGCGGTTCCATATCTCGCCTTTCCATCGGCCGCGGGTTTCTATCTCATTCCACATGGCTTCATAAAACGCCTTGTCGTGGCGGTTAGACCGAAGCATGCGGGGATTTTCTCCAACGGCCTCCTCAGACGTATAACCAGTTATTTCGACGAAACCCGGATTAACTGACAGGATCTTCCCTTCAACATCACAGATCAGAACTCCATCAAGCGTATTCTCAAAAACACACGCGGCCAGCTTGAGCTTCGCCTCGGTTTCTTTAAGAACGGTTACTTCGCTGGCCTGTATCGAAAACCCCCTGACCTTGCCATCGGCACCAATATCAGGGATATAGTGCCCGATAATATGTCCCACACTTCCATCGGCTTTGTTCAGAGTGCGTTCAAACCTTTGAGGCTCACCGGCAAGAACACCGCGGAGGTGAGGCTCATTCAGGGCAAACAATTGCGGGCTTACAAGGTCCTGAAACCGGATCCCGACAATCTTCTCCGGCGGCATCCCGAACCAGTCGCTGAAGGCGTTGTTAGCATAGCGACAGCGTAAATCCGTATCCCAGTAACCCATCATATTCGGTGTGCTGTTGATGATGGTTTTAATAAACTGCTCGCCCTCGCTCATACGCCGGGCCTCCGGGAATACATCACTGCTTTTCCAGCCGTTGCGTAAAGAGAGAGACCAGAGCCAGGCATGCCGACCCAGCCATCAACAACACTGAAACCGCATTCAATACCGGCGTCGAGCCTTCCCGTAACCGGTCAAACATGGCTATGGTCAGAGGTGCGTCTGAGCCCACCAGCATCAAGGTAGTGTTAAAGTTTTCAAACGACATCAGGAACGCCACTATGCCAGCACCCAAAAGAGCAGGTTTCAGAAATGGCAGAGTCACCGTTGCGACAGCGGTCAACCGGCTGGCGCCAAGGTTCATTGCGGCCTCCTCCTGGGTAGTATCAAATTTTCTCAAACGCGCGGAAATCACCAGAGTTGCGATGGTGGTGATAAAGGCAAACTGGCCGAGTGTCACCAACACCAGCCCCGGCCGCAAAGCTTCAATATCATAATCAAACTGCACCTCAAACCAGTTAGCCACAGTACTGCTGAACACCAGAATCGAGACCCCGAGAATCACACCCGGCACCACCAATGGCATCAGCATGAGCACATAGAGAAGGTTCTTGCCGGGAAACTGCTCTCTCTCAAACAGAAATGCATTGCAGGTGGCAAGTGCCAGGCTTGCCAGCGTTGTCACAACCGCCACCTGAACACTGATGCCGATACTTTCGAGCAAGGCGTCATCATGGAACAAACCGAGCCTGGGCGAACGCTCGCCGAGGTACCAGTCCAGGGTGAAACCATTCCACGGCAACGATGGAAACAGCGAATCGTTGAAGGAGAATACCGCCACCACTACAAGGGGCGTGATCAGAAAGATGAAAAACAGTACCACATAACACAGGTAAGCCCCCCGAAAAAACCGACTGCTGGATATAGAGGGAATCATGACATCACCCGTGTAAACGACTGTTTGGTAATTTTCAGGCCCAACCAGACAATAAGTGACGATAGCACCAGCAACAAAATGCCGAAGGCAGCACCCTGCTCCCAGTTAAAACGGGTAATGAACTGAGTATAGATCTGTTCAGTAAACCATAAACTGTCTTTGCCTCCCAGCAAGGTCGGCGTCAGATAGTTTCCTAGCGTAAGCATAAACACCACAATACAGCCGCTCATTATGCCAGGCATGGCATGGGGGATTACGATGCTCCTCATTACGTGCCAACTGCTTCCGCCAAGGTCGTAACCAGCTTCGATCAGGCTGTTATCGAGGCTGTCGAGCGTGGTCACCAAAGGAACTACCATAAACAGCATGGAGGTGTAGATAAGCCCGACCATAATGGCCGCATCGTTATAAAGCAGCTCAACCGGCTGATCAATGAGCCCCAGCCACTGCAAGGCTCCGCTGACCAGACCGGTTTCCCGCAGTAAAATCATCCAGCCGTAGGTTCGCACCAGTTCGCTCACCCAGAAAGGAATCAGACACAAGATAAACAGCGCAATCTTAGGCCTGCCGCTCAGCATCTTGGCTATATAAAAGGATACCGGAAAGGCAATAATCAGCGTAAGCACTGTGGCGATAATGGACATAACGGCCGTGCGAACAAAGGTGTTCCAATACAGGGGTTCGGCAAAAAAAGTGGTGTAGTTACTGAAGCTGAATTCGTATTGCCTCGATGCAACGCGCTCCCGCAGAGACACCAGAACCATATCGATATGTGGCAGGATAATCAGCAGACCAAGCCAGAGGACAATAGGCGCCAGCAGCAACCAGAAACCGAGACGATACTGCGTCCGGTTGAAGCTGCCTCCAGGCTCGGCGCTCATTGTACGGCCACTGGCGACACAGGAAAGCAAAGACACTGATTCGCCTGCCAGCTCACATATACCGAACGGCCAGGCTCAAGGGCGTGGAAGTCCGCCGTTTGCGGGAGTGCCACCGTGAGAACAGCGCCTTCGGCCGTTTCCACCTGAAGCTGACTGCGCGCACCGTCGAACAACATGCGCAAAATAGTGACCTGCAGACAGTTATCCTGCTTAGCCTCCGGCTTCGCCATGCTGATCTGCATCACTTCCGGGCGGATGAACACCGTAATGGGCGAACCAGCTGGCATCGGCTGGCTGCTATGGCTCAACAGCCGCACACCGTGCTCCGTAACAACGCTGATGGTTTCACCCACCTGTTCCTGCACCTGCCCTACATACTGGTTGCTGTCGCCGATAAAGCTCGCCACAAAGGCCGTTTTGGGCTGGTAGTAAAGTTCCTGCGGCGTGCCCACCTGTTCAAACCGGCCTTTATTCATCACCGCAACCTGATCTGACATCACCAAGGCTTCAGACTGATCGTGAGTGATATACACAAATGTGGTGTTGAACTCCCGCTGCAGGCGTTTGAGCTCAATTTTCATTTGCTCACGCAGCTTAAGGTCCAGGGCACCAAGAGGCTCGTCCAGTAATAACACCGCTGGCTTTAGCACCAGACAACGGGCAATTGCTACTCGCTGCTTCTGCCCACCGGAGAGTTGATCAATGCGCTTATCCCCGTAGCCTGGCAGCTGAACCTTATCCAGCACGTCATTGATTAAAGCTTCGTGCTCGCGCCGGGGAACACCTTTGCGTTTAAGCCCATAGGCGATGTTCCCGGCAACCGTCATGGTGGGAAACAGCGCCAGATGCTGAAATACCATGTTAACCGGACGCTTGTTCGGAGGCGTATGCAGTACTGAATTGCCCTTGATCAGGATATCGCCGACATCCGGTTTCTGGAAACCTGCCAGCATTCGCAACAAAGTGGTTTTACCGCAGCCAGAGGGGCCAAGGATGGAGAAGAAAGCGCCGCGCGAGATACTGAACGACACTTTATCGACAGCGGCAAACTCACCAAAATGCTTGCTAAGCAGGGTGCAGGCGAGATCGTCCTGCACCTCCGCATTGGCATCCGAAACGAATGCTTGGTCTGACATAGGCTGCAACCCTGGTGATGCTTATTTAGCGGCTTTTACCCGATCGAGTACCTTGCCTTCCATTTCTTCCAGGCCGGCTGGAACAGGAGGGTACCAGTTTATATTGTCGAGATCAGCCTGAGGAAAACTCTCCTTGAACTGAGCTTTCAGGGTGTCATTAACGAAATCATCACTACCCTTTGAGGCCGTAAAGTTACCAGCAGATTCAGTAATACGGGCTGCAACATCTGGCTGCAGAACAAAATTAATCCACTTGTATGCGGCATCTTCAGCTTTGGTTTTACGGGGCAGGACAAAGGTATCGATCCAGCCCAGAGCGCCAGACGCTGGTGCCACAAAGGTGATATCCGGGTTTTCGGAGTTAAGCTTCCAGCCACCGGCATCCCAGGCCATTGCCGCTGACACCTCCCCTGAGCGCATCAGGTTCAGCAGAGCATCACCGCCAGACCAGTAGGCTTTAACATTACTTTTACAGTCCACTAACTTTTCTTCTACCTTATCCAGAATACTCTGGTATTTCTCCGTGTCGCTATAGGCTGCAAAGGGGTCTTCCCCAAGGGCAAAAGCAAAACCAATCAGCGTTGGCCGCTTGAGGCGATATGACACAGAGCCGCTCAGGGAATCATCACACAGGTCGGTGTAATCCTTTACCGTCGCTGCGGCCTTACGGTTAACAATCAACCCGCTGGTTCCCCACACGTGAGGAACACCATAGACATCGCCTTCAAACTGAGTGTTCTTCTCAGTCGCAGCCAGCATTGACGGAATAATCTGTGCAGTCCTGATCTTGCTCATATCCATCGGCTTATAGATATTGAAATCAGCCTGAGCACTTACGATCCGGTCCTGGCTTGGCTGAGCCAGATCGAAACCGGCGCCACGGGTAGCGCGCAGTTTTGAAATCATGTCTTCGTTGTTTGAAAGGGTTACCTTGACTTCGATACCGGTTTCTTTCTCAAACTGCTCAACCACATCCTGCGGCGCGTAACCGCCCCAGGTAAGCAGCCGGAGTGTTTCTGCCTGAGCAGAAACGGAAAACGCTGCGGTTGCAGCAGTGACCATTGTCAGGTATCTGAATTTACGGAGCGATCTCATAGTCTGGCCTGTCCTTGTATGCGACGAGAAGCAATCTCGGGGAATTCATGACCTTAAATGTAGTGTGTTACAGATTTTTGACAAGTTGCAGACTCACACAACTCACTGACCAAAGCGCTGCAGCTGCATTTCCTTCAATCGGCTCAGGGTGCGGCGAAATGGAAACGCCAACGCACCCTTTCTGTACAACTCGTCCAGGGGCACCGCCGCATCAAGGTAAAGAGGAATACCACGGTCGTAGCATTCATCGACCAGAGCAATGAACCGGAGCACTCCGTCATCCATATGGGTCAAGGCAGGCAACTGGCGATCGCCAGCAGCCACCTGGGTGACGCCATCTTCAGTACCACGAGCGATCGCGGTTTGCTGACCACCACCCGTGAGCTGGGGCACCTCGCTTAAAAAAACATGGGAAAAACGATCACACAACTCGATAAAATCCTGCGCCGCCAGTTTTTCTTCGCAGAGATCGTCATAACGGCACCAGAGTGCTTGCTGGCTGCGTCTTACTACCTTGATTTCACGATGCCCTAGCAGAAAGGGCTCACTATGAGCCAGCTCTCCATCGATGAGCAATTCGTTCAAGGCTGCTTCCAGGGCCTGCGGATCCTCAACCCAATAACGTTGCAGGCGCTCTCCGGGGTGCAGCCGGTGATCCTGGCCACCATCAACACTTAATACCTGCATGTGCTGGTTGAGCGCAGCAATTGCCGGCAGCAGGCGCTCGCGATTAAAACCATCCTTATACAGGTCGTCGGGAGCCTGATTGGATGTAGCCACCAGCACCAGGCCCTGGGCGAAAAGCTGCTGAAACAGTCCCCCCAGCAATACCGCATCGCCAATATCACTGACAAACAGTTCGTCCAGGCACAACACCCGGGCCTCGTCCGCCAGCTCCTGTGCAAGCAGACAAAGCGGTTCTTCCTGCCCGGTTAACTGGAACAGGCGCCGGTGCACCCAGCGCATAAAATGGTGAAAGTGCTGCCTTCGTGCAGGCACGGTTAAAGCCCGGTGAAAGCTGTCCATCAGCCAGGTTTTACCCCGCCCCACCGGCCCCCAGAGATACACACCCTGAATATCCGGCTCCCCCGCCAGCAACTGCTCATAGCAGCGCTGCAGACACAGAGCCGACTGATGTTGAGCGTGATCGTCCTTAAAACCCGAGGCCACTGCCTTTTGGTAGGCTGCGTAAGGAGAAAGCCCCCCGCCGGCAGAATTACAAAACTTCATAGAACCGCTCAACAGCAATGTCAGTGAAAACTATATATTGAAGCGCCGTGTGCTTTCTGCAATCACGCTGGCCTGCTCAGACAAGCGCTGATTCTGTCTGCCAAGTTCTGTTCCAATAGCTTGTGTTTCGGCACTTTGACCACGAATCTCTTCCATTTTTTTCGCGATGTCTTCTGTGGTGACGGAAATCTCCTCAACGGCAACAACAACCTGATCCATTTCCGAGTTAAGGGTATTGATGGACCGGGTCACCCCGCCCATAGCGTCCGCAATCTGCGACGCATGGTGTTCACCTTCTTTGGCAATCTCAAGCCCGTTATTCACCAGGGTGTCCATGCTGGCGGTCTGCAGGTTTAGCTCGTCGATAATGGCGACAATGTTGGTGGTAGCGGCAACGGTTTTTTGCGCCAGGGTCCGCACTTCGTCGGCCACTACAGAAAATCCGCGTCCGGCTTCTCCGGCCCGGGCTGCTTCGATCGCCGCATTCAGCGCCAGCAGGTTAGTCTGATCAGCCAGGCTGTTGATAACGCCAATAATGCCAGTGACCTTGGAGCTGGCCTGGTTGAGCAGTTTGACATGGCCGTGGGTATCCTGAATCAGGCCTGACAGCTGGCGCATGGACGTCACGCTGTCTTCAACCACGCGGGCTCCGGACTGTGCCGACTCGTTGGCGGACTGTGTAGAAACACCCACCTGCGAAGTGCGCTCGGCAACATCATTCAAGGTGACGGATATCTGTTGACTGGCTGTGGCTGCCAGAATGGTTTGGGATTCAACAGTTTCACTGTTCTGCGCCAGTCGGACCATGGTTTTTTCGAGCTCGCCATGAACCTCGATCAAATCCCGGGTGCCAGCAATGGACTCCCGCATCAGCGCGCCGATGTTATCGATCATCTGGTTGGTGGCTCTGCCCAGAATGTTGAATTCATCGTTAGGATTGTCGCCGAGTAACAACTTCTTGCTGAGGTCACCCTCCGACACCCGCGACAACAGCTCACCCACCCTGTTCAACTGGCTGACCAGAGCCCGGGAGGTGAGAAACAAAACCAGAGCCAGCAAGGGTGCAAACAGCATAATGGAACCGACACTGACCATCTTGGCCGAGGCTTCGGCGCTTTCGGCACTCTGTATAGTACGGGCAATAAGGCCGGACTGCAGCGATTCACTCTGCGCAATAACAGCCTGCTGCAAGCTGTCGCCGGCTTGCGTGGCACCGTCTGAAGCGGCTGCGATCTGCTTCAGAATCGCATCAGCCTGACCGAATACATCACGGTATTGCCTCACACTTTCGCCAACCACATTGTCCTGCCAGTCAAACTCTACAACAATGTCCTCCAGCACGGAAACAGCCTGGCTTGAGCGCTCTGCCAACGCAGGATCGCGAGTAGTAATGTAAGCATTATTGGTGCTGTCGATTTCACGGATAGCCTCATCAACCAGGCTCAATGACAGCTCCCGGAGTTGCACCATAGCTTTAGCCAGTTCCTGGCGAACCCCCGCGGCCTCGGACAGGCCAAGTGCATTCATCTTCTCGAGCCATTCCTGGCGCATTGCCACATAACGTCCGGTATCCCCATGAATGGATTCGGCGAACCGGATACTGTCGGGGTCGTCCAGCAGCCTGGCCTGGAGTCGTAACGCTTCAGCATCTGATGCGAGTTCATCCAGCTTTGCCAGAAATTCGTTCTGGTTATCCTCAGAGAGATAATTCAGATCGTTTTCTACAGAGTTCCATTTGGTAGCAAGCTGACTGGCGCTGTTTTCATAGCGGGACACTTCATAAATGGACTGGTAGGAGGATGAAACTGTTTCCAGACCCCAGAAAATGGCCCCGGCAACAATGGTCAGCCCGGTGAATGATCCGATGATGAGCAACAGGAACTTCTGGCGCCAGGAAAGATTAAGCTTCACGGAAATTCTCCATTATTATTAGTAGTAAGAAGCGTATAAGAAAACGACATATAAACCAATATCACGACCCAGGCAAATACTGAGATCGGCTCTTTAGCAATATGATATCGACATCATGAAGAATAACTTGAGCTCCTCCAACGACCTTACGGGCGTTGCAACACTTTCCTGAAAGGGGAAATTTAAGATAGGCTTCGTAATCTCCTGTCGGGAAAATGCGGCCGCTCGATAACTGCCCGACTTGCCCCGGGAGCCACTCACTGTACAGGAGGTGCGGAATGACAGGGACCAGTTCTGGACAGAAGTTCCAGGAACTCAGAAGCAGGTACATTAACGGCCTGCCTGACCGGATGGGAGAACTCAGAGATTCCTGGAGCCGGCTCGTACACGTGAGCTGGAACACCAAAGCCCTGGAGTTCATGTACCAAAGCGCTCATAAACTGACCGGCAGCGGTGCTACCTTCCAGTTTCCAGACATCACCGACACAGCGCGCACGCTGGAAGAACAGCTGCAGGCGTTGCTGGCAAAACCTGACGCTACCACCTCAGAGCGGCAGGAGGTTGATAAAGCCCTCGGTGCTCTCGAACATGCCATCGAGGCGGCATGTCAGACCACCTCTGACCAGAGCAAGCCCGTCACTGTGCCGGAATCTGTCATGGAGAAGCGCAATGCCTACCGGATCGCAGTGGTTGAAGATGATCCGGACCAGGCCGCACACCTGAAGAACTGGCTGGAACAACAAGGTTATTCCGCTGAAGTATTCGAAAACCCCGACACCTACACCCAGAGGGCCGACGGCCATTCCTATCACCTGATTTTACTGGACATCAGCTTTCCCCAAGGCCCGCTCGAAGGCGTCGGTTGGCTGGAGCGAATGAAATCCCGGGCGGGTGAGAACACCCCGGTGATCATGATGTCCTCCAGAAGCGACATGGTTGCCCGGCTGCGTGCGCTGAGAGCCGGCTCCGACATCTACCTGACCAAACCTATCGACATGGGTGTACTCGAAAAACGCATTCAACAGTTGCTGGAGAACACCGCTTCAGCACCGCCAAGGGTGCTATGGGTAGACGACGATACCGACCTTCTCGCCTATTACCAGTCGATGTTGAGCGAAGAAGGTTATGAGGTTGAAGGGCTGAGCCAGCCAGTACGCATTCTGGAACGCATCGATAAATTCCAGCCAGATGCTATCGTGCTGGACCACGACATGCCCGGCTGCCAGGGCATGGAGCTGGCCAAAGTGCTTCGGCAGGATGCCAAGTACATGACCATCCCTATTCTTTTTGTATCGGCTTCGGCCGCAAGCAAAGAACTGTTCGAGCAGCAAAGTATCGCGGGCAACGACTATTTCCAGAAACCGCTGAACAAGGAACTCTTCCTGAGTTCACTACACCGCCACCTGATGAACGCCAGGCTTATTTCGGCAAGAATCAACCTGGTAAGCCAGCGTAAAGAACCCCGTAGTCTGCAGAACCATGACTACTTCCTGACAGAGCTAGTGGATCTGCTGGCCAGAATCGAGAGCGACCAGGAAGATCTGACCCATTACCTCATTCAGGCAAGTATAGACCGGCGTGAGTACCTGCGGGCGCAGTATGGGGCCCGGGCCATGGCCAACCTGAGCGCACGTATGGAAAAACATTTCGCCGAACAGCTTGCTATTGAGGATTCTGGTTGCGCTCTCGGGGGTGGAAAATTCCTGTTTCGGGTAACAGTTTCTGCCAACGATGATGGCAAAGCCGCCCTTGAGCGCTTCCATCACAGGCTGAATAACCCCGAATGGACCTTCGAGGATTCCACTGACCCGGTTACCCTTAGCCTCGGCGCACTGACACTGAATCAGGCTATGGATGAAGACAAGGCTCTGATGGAGGTGGATAAAGCCTGCAGCGAGGCCATGCAGTCAGGTAGCAACAAGCTGGTATGGCAACAGGCAACCGCACGGTCAACCGAATCAAAACTCGACGACCGCATCAGAGAACTGGTAACTGCACAGGCCTTCAAGCTTCATTACCAGCCCATAGTGAACATGGCAACCGACCACACGGTTTTCGAAGCACAAGTCCGACTGATGGACGAGGATAAAGCAGTGTACCTGCCCTGGCAGTTCCTGCCGGAGCTGGCCCAAAGCGATCGAGGCCCATTTTATGAACTGGACCGTTGGGTAATTCAACATGCCGTTGAAGACCTTGCTCATCTGGAAGGCAAGGCGTCTGCCAGCCACTCTATAAGCATAAAACTATCCTCCCCCATGGCTGATGTGGAGCGCCTGCTCACGACACTCAGCACGGCGATTCGCAACGCTCGCATCAAGGGCGAGCGCCGCATCTACCTGGCCCTGTCGTGCCCGACCGTATTAAAAGACGTGCCCAGAGCCAGAAAAATCGCCGGCCTGATTCAGGAAATGGGCTGCGGGCTGATTCTGGAGCACATTGATGCAGCATCACCCTCAGTGGAGCTCCTGAAAGAACTGGACCCCGTGGACTTCGTGAAACTGGAGCCATCACTCGGTGCCAGCGCCCAGCATACTGCGGAGCTGGAAGACCTCTTGCTCCAGCTCAAGACTGCTCTCAGCTCCAGCCAGAAAATTGTGGTCACCGGCGTAGAAGATGCCAAAGCACTATCCTGGTTCTGGGAGCATGGCATTCGTAACTTCCAGGGGTACTTCATTCAGGAACCGAAGGGGGCCATGAATTACGAGCTATGATTCGCTGAGGGCGCGGTACTCGCCCTGCCGCGCCAACATCCAGCCTGGATATTCTGCAGGCAGGCGGCTGACGTCATCCAGCGCCGCCAGCTCATCGGCGGAGAAGCGAATGCGTGCGGCCTGAATATTATCCCGCAACTGGTCTTCCCGCCGGGCACCGACAATCACACTACTTACAGCCTTCTGATGCAGCAACCATGCGATGGCGACCTGGGCAACACTAGCCAGGTCGCCATCGATGTTTTTGCCAGCAGCGATTTCTCGCATAACTGCGATAACCCTGCTGCCACGCTCACGGTTAACGGGAGGAAAGTCGAACTTCGCGCGGCGATTTTCTTCCGAAACACCCGCCCCTTCATACTTGCCGGAAAGATAACCACCCGCCAGCGGGCTCCAGACCATCAGTCCGATATTTTCGGATTCGAGCATGGGGATAACTTCCCGCTCAAGGTCCCGACCCACAAGGGTGTAGTGCGCCTGCAACGACAGAATCGGACATAACCTGCGGGCCTGAGTAATGCCAACAGCCTTCATCACCTGCCATGCAGCCCAGTTTGACAGGCCTATATAGCGGACATGGCCATGCTGCACCAGCGTGTTCAGCGCCTCCAGGGTTTCCTCTATCGGCGTGGCGGGGTCAAAGCCATGAACCTGGTACAGGTCGATGTAGTCTGTCTGGAGGCGCTGCAGACTGGCCTTACACTCGTTCATGATATGTACGCGAGACGCGCCACGGGCATTCGGGCCTGAGCCCATGGGCCCTAGAACCTTGGTGGCAATCACAATATCTGCCCGCGCGAGCCCCAGATTTTTCAATGCCTGACCAACAATGCGCTCGCTGGCACCTCCACCGTATACATTCGCGGTGTCGATGAAGTTGATACCGGAGTCCAGCGCAATTCTCACCAGCTCGTCGGCCTGCTCTTGCTGCAGCTTCCCTATCAGCCCCCACATATCGTTTCCTCCGCCAAAGGTCATGGTTCCGAGGCATAACCCGGAGACAAACAGGCCCGAGCGGCCCAGGGTCCGGAGATGTAGCGGAGTATCATTAGTGGTCTGGGGAATATTTGGAGTTGTCATAAACGATCGCCTCATGAATATGAAAGAACCTTACAGTGCAAAACACTGGATTCATGGTACGGTGAAACAGACAAGGTTCCGCTGACAAAAACTCTCAGGCTCTTGCATGATCCTATCAACCTCAAACGCCCCACTACGGAACCAGCTCCGCGACCTCGTTGAGAAGCTGTGGCTTGCGGATGGGCCGGAGAATGCAATCGATGGTTTGTGCCTTACCCGCTCGTCAGAGCCCAGCGGCACCATCAGGGCTCTGTACCACACATCTTTCTGTGTGGTGTTACAGGGTGCCAAGGTCAGTACGATTGGGGATACAGCTTTTCAGTACGGTCAGGACGAATGCCTGTTCGCGTCAGTCAATATTCCAGTAACCTCACGCATTGTTGAGGCGAGTGCCGATAAGCCTTACCTGGCACTGAGCCTGTCCATTGATCCGGCAATGATTTCAGAGCTGCTGCTGGCACAACCAGACATGGCCTATCGTAGGGGAAAGCAGGCAGCACTTGCCACTGCACCTATGCCGGATGAGCTGTATAGCCCTGTTATCCGCCTACTCCATCTTCTCGACCAGCCACATGACCGCAAGGTACTGGAACCGCTGATCCGCAGGGAAATCTGCTGGCGTTTGTTGCGTTCGCCATTGGGGCCAGCCTTGCAGCAGACCGGAATGAGCGACAGCGAAACCGCACGTATTGGCCGGGTAACGGCCTGGATGAGAACGAACTATCAACAGAACATCAGGGTGGCAGAGCTCGCGGCAATGGCGAGTATGAGCCCGGCCTCTTTTTACCGGCACTTCAAAACCATTACCCAGGTGACGCCCGTGCAATTTCAGAAACAGGTACGTCTGCAGGAGGCTCGCAGGCTATTACTGGGGGAGCAGGAAGTCGCTCGCGTTGGTTACCAGGTAGGCTATGAAAGCCCTTCCCAGTTCAGTCGCGACTACCGCAAACTGTTTGGTGCCCCACCAGGAAAGGACAAAGCCATAATGCGATCAAGCGTGGCGATTGAAACCTGGGCATGAGCTTGGAGCTCTGAAGAGCTTCGAGGAAGCCCCTAGAACTCCAGACAAATTTTGCCAAAGTGCGCGCCGGATTCTTCATAGCGGAACGCATCTGCAATTTCGTCCAGAGTGAACGAGCGGTCAATTACCGGGCGCATGTCGTTGGCTTCAATAGCACGAATCATCTCCTGCTGTTGCGCCCTGCTGCCGACGATCAGGCCTTCCAGGCGCGCCTGTTTGGCCAATAGTTTAAGGGTGGGAACATCCCCCGCAACACCAGTAAGAATGCCAATCAGCGAGATATGGCCACCAATACGTACGGCGTCAATGGATTCCGGCAAGGTGCCAGGGCCACCCACTTCAATAACGTGATCCGCTCCCTGGCCGCCGGCCAGTTCCAGCACCCGCTGGCCCCAGGCCGGCGTGGTTTTGTAGTTGATGGTCTCATTGGCGCCCAACGCCTTCAGACGCTCAAGCTTTGTATCGGATGATGAAGTAGCAATCACCCGGGCCCCCATCATCTTCGCAAACTGCACGGCGAAAATGGAGACGCCACCGGTGCCCAGGGTAAGAACCGTATCACCAGCCTTCAGATTACCGTTTACCACCAGTGCCCGCCACGCGGTAAGCCCGGCGGTTGTAAGCGTCGCAGCTTCTGCATGGCTGTAGCCCTTCGGGGCATGGGTAAAACCCCGGGCCGGGCCGACCACCCGTTCCCGGGCATAGCCATCGACGCCATCGCCGGGCGTGGTGCTGAAATTATCAATCGGTGCTGGCCCGTCAAGCCAATGAGGGAAGAAGGTTGAGACAACATGATCACCTACAGCAAACTCGCTCACGCCTTCGCCAACCGCCTCAACCACACCTGCCCCATCCGCCATGGGGATGCGGTTATCTGCGGTTGGCAGGGCTCCGACAACCACCGCGTAGTCGTGATAGTTCAGTGAGTTAGCGTGAATCCGCACCAGGATCTCGCCCGGACCCGGTTCGCCGGGCTCCTTGCCCTCGGTTACTGTGAGCTGGTCCAGTCCGAATGGGTGGGATACTGTTGCGAGCTTCATAGGCAGGCCTCTGTTACTGATTGGATGCGCAAGAATCTGGACATAGCGCGACCCTCTGGATGAGTGTCTTTCCAATTTTAGTCAGCCGGCTGCATCGGACAATGGTACTTGAGTACCCTTGTTGTTGCCGGAAAGCTCTCAGTCTCCGCTCCCCTCTATAAGCGTTTCCTGTAGCGTTTTTCCATTCCATCAAGGATGTTGCGCAGCAATTGATCCAGACATTCCCGGTAGTTCTGATGGCCAGGGCGTCGAAACAGAGCGCTTAATTCATGCTTGCTTAAAGTAAACCCATTCAGCTCAAGGATCTCAAGCAAGTCATCCGCCTGCAGGTTCAACGCGATTTTCAGCTTCCGCAGTACAACGTTGTTGGTCAGAACCCGTTCAGGCACCGGTACTTCCGGGCCTTTAGCCCCCCGGTTCTTTATAATCAGCCCATTCAGAAATCGAATAAGCTTCTCATCCGGACACCATACAAACCCGGGTTCTCCTTCGCGCGCCAACCAGGCAGCCAGTTCGGGTTTACTTCCCTCATGCCCGCCCAGCTTGAGTATAGAAACCATAAGCTGATCGCTATAATCAAAGATATAACGCACCCGGCGCAAGATATCGTTATTGTTGATAACTAGTGCTCCTGTCCAGACGAGGTTTCACCAGTTGTCACGGCCTTCGCTGTAATCTCCACGTAAATGGTCATGATATTGTTTGCAACAAGATCATCGATTTTTTCCATTACCGATGACAGTTCCACCTCAACAGCCGTTTCTTCAGACTGCCCGAATTTGCAATCAAAACCCCAATATTTGGCACCGGAAGGCAGGGGTTTTTTGCGCTCTTTTTTGAGGAATTTTCTGATCTCGTGCTTGACCGAGTCTACGACGCGAGGCACTTTGATTTTAGGGTGGTCTAACTTGAAGGTCTTCTTCATTATGATCCTGCCGGGCTGGGAAAAGTCTATTGGCACGCAGTGTAACATGTAGCAGCCAGGCCAGGCCTTGCAAGTCGCTTCAGCGGCCAGGGTTGGGCTACCATGGCCGGCATCCTCCAACAATTAACCCTCAGACTGGTCAGATCCGAATGTCCGAAGATCCCCTCAAAGTGCTGTCCGACATGGCCAGCGACGCTCACGCCCGCATCCAGGCGGCCCACCAGCACATCAACCCGGTAGTAGAAGTACGTAGGGGGATGCGTGATGCCGGTATCCCCGCTGACGTAATGACCATTGACTGTTTACGCACCCGCAGGCGCATAACACTCATTCTGCACGACGAGCAGCCGGGAGTTCTGCTCTATCAGTTTGTAACCATTGAAGATGAAGTCGGAAACGATTTTAAACAGATGGCGATTTCTGATGTGAACACAGACACTTTGTTTGTCTGGATGCAGGATTATTTTGGCTGAAGCCAAAGTGCTGACCCGCTCCGGGCCTGCTTTTCAGTGCCACAAAAGCTTAGACGCCGAATCATTAGAGCAGTAACGTTTACGGCCGGATTTATGTAACAATAGGGGGATCTATTGCAGAGGGCCAGAGGCCACACATAACGATGCCCTATCGCGATTTCCTTGTAACCTACAGTGACCGTTTCATCGACGGTACGCTGATTACACTGGGACAATTCGGACTAGCAGTTCTCGTGGCGATTTTCGCAGCACTCATCTCGGGTCTGATGAAAATGGCACACTCAAAAACCGTGCGCGCTGCCGCCACCGTTTATATCGAGCTTTTTCGCGGCACGTCGCTGCTGGTTCAGCTTTACTGGTTTTACTTTGTTCTGCCACTCTTTGGCTTCACTCTGGAAAAGTTTACCGCAGGCTTTCTTACGGTGGGACTTTGCTATGGAGCCTACGGTGCCGAGCTGGTCCGCGGCGCAATCCAGTCTGTACCCAGAGGCCAGTGGGAAGCCGCGCTGGCATTGAACATGTCACCAGCCCAGCGCATGCGACGGATTATCCTGCCACAGGCACTGGTCACTATATTGCCGCCCTGGGGCAACCTGATGATCGAAATTCTGAAAGGCACTGCCCTGGTCTCCCTGATTTCAGTCGCCGACCTGATGTTTGAAACCCGCCAGATCAACAACAACACCTACCTTTCGGCTCAGGCGTTCGGTACCGCGCTTATTATCTATTATATTTTTGCGCGGTTTATGTTGACACCCATCATGCGTTGGCTCGAACGGGTCATGGCTCGCAAAATCGGACGAACCTGAATCATGCTCGACTGGAAACTGGATTTCACCTGGGAAATTCTGCCCCGCCTGATCGCCGCTGCAGGTAATACAATGCTGGCTGCCGGTGGTGGCTATGTTGTAGCCGTGATACTCGGGCTGGTGTTTGCCCTTGCGCAACGCACGCCTTCGCGCACACTGACCTTCGTGGTGCGCGAACTGGTGGAATTCGTGCGTTCAACGCCACTGTTACTGCAGATTTTCTTCATTTACTACGTTGGCCCCCAGTTTGGTCTGCGCCTGTCACCCTGGACAGCAGGCCTCATAGCCATTGGTCTGCACTATGCCGCGTACCTTTCTGAAGTCTATCGGGGTGGTATTGAAAACGTACCCAAGGGCCAGTGGGAAGCAGCCCGGGCCATCAACCTGTCAACCTCCCAGACCTATCGCCGCATTATCATCCCACAAGCCCTTCCTCCGGCGCTCGCAGGCATGGGCAACTACCTGGTTGGCATCCTCAAAGATACGCCGATGCTGTCCGTAATCGGGGTGGCAGAACTGATGCACACTGCCAACTCAATTGGCGCCGATAACTTCCGCTACCTGGAACCCTACACTCTCGTCGGCCTTATTTTTCTTGCTATATCACTGCCAACCGCCTGGTTCATCCGGCGATTTGACAAGGCATTGCGCCGCAAAATGGGACTGACCAGATGAAACATGACATGAGCCAATACCCACTGAAACTTGAGGGCGACAAGGTGCCCATGGTCCGGTTTCAGAACGTGACCAAAAAATATGGCGAACTGACCGTACTCGACGGGCTGAATCTGGATGTCACAGAAGGCGAGATGGTAACCATAATCGGGCCCTCAGGCTCAGGCAAAACCACCGTTCTGCGCATGCTGATGACACTGGAAACAATCGATAGTGGTGTAATCTATGTAGACGGAGAACCGCTCACCCACATGGTGAAAAATGGTCGTCTGGTACGCGCCAATGCGGCTCATCAACGTCAGATGCGAGCCAAAATCGGCATGTGTTTTCAGCATTTCAACCTGTTCCCCCACATGACAGCACTTGCCAACTGCATGGAAGGGCCGGTGCATGTTCTGGGCCTGTCAAAAGAAGAGGCCAGGGAGCGGGCGCTCGAACTTCTGGACATGGTTGGTATGGCAGATAAGCGTGATCAGCACCCATCCAGGCTTTCCGGTGGCCAGCAGCAGAGGGTTGCCATCGCGCGCGCGCTCGCTATGCGCCCTAAAGTGATGTTATTTGACGAGGTCACGTCAGCTCTGGATCCGGAAGTTATCAGCGAAGTTACCAGCGTGATCCGCAGTCTGGTCGACCAGCACAACCTGACTATGCTGATGGTGACTCACCAGATAGGCTTTGCACGGGAAATTTCTGACCGGGTTTGTTTTTTCTTCCGCGGAAAGATTGAGGAGCAGGGAGCGCCGGAAATACTGCTCGAAGCCCCCCAAAAAGAACGCACTCAGCAATTCCTGAGTGCGGTTATGAACGCTAATTAGGCAAGGTGCCTGATTAGTCAGACTTACAGGCAGCTTCCGTGGTCTGTCCTGTAGGCAGAAACGCCTTGATGTATTCATCGGGCGTAACAGTTGCCATCATTTCATCAGAGCCCATGTAGTCTTTCAGGGCTTTGTTGAACGCCTCCCGAAATGCACTGTCTTCAGGGCGGAAACCGATACCAACAACCTGCTTCTCACGGCCCACGAAAACCTCAGGGTCTGAGATATCGAAATTTTCATCCATATCTGCAGCGTGCTTGGCTTCCAGAACATTAATAGGAACAGCATCGGTACGACCTGCACGCAATGCAGCCAGAGCTTCTGTTGTGCCTGGTACTTCCATGATGTTGCTGGAGGGAACGCCGGCATCTCTGGCATCCGCCAACGTGTTGTAACCCGAAGGCGCAACCATCGTAAGTTTCTGGTCAATCAGGTCCTGATAGGTTTCAAGATTTTTGGGGTTACCCTTGGGTACTACAAACGTATCACCAAAAGCGCCAATAGGATCCGAAAAATCCATATTTTCACATCGCGCCTTAATGATATACATCCCACCCGTGACGATATCCACCCGGCGTGCTTTCAGGCTGGGAATCAGGCTGGACCAGTCGGTCAGGACCGGTTCTATGTTGGTGTAACCCATGCGTTTGAGTACATCAACAGCTATACCATTCACAAACCCCCTGGCTGAACCATCATCACCCGCGTAGGCCCAGGGCGGCGCGGCTGCAAACCCCAGACGGATTGTCTCGCCGGATTCAATACGATCCTCCAGCGTACCCGCCTGAGCCAGACTGGTCACACCTACAACGCCCAACACCAGCGCTAACGTTTTAGCACATGTATTTTTTAATAATCTCACTAATTTACCTCAGTTCAAGCCCACCACATGATGTACAGCCATTATGACATACATTCAGAAGACGCGGATCACGGAGCCTGGTCACACCCGGTGATTCCTGGCTTATAAAAACTAGTCAGCCAATAACCTTTCAAGCAGATCATCTATTTCATTTTTAAATTCTTTATCGTCGATTTTATTTGCATGGATTTTTGCATCCTGAAGATTTTTGATAGCAGCCTCAGTCTGACCTGATTCAGCCTGCAGTGTTGCCATGGAAAATGCGATCGATGCCATATGATCTTTCGCATTGATAGCAACGGCTTTATCCAGAGCTTTTTTGTATCCTTCCAGAGCCTCTTCCAAATCTTCTGTGAAGTCTGCAAGTGTTTCCCATTGTTCCGGGTGGTCTGTATCAGTGTTTTCGTTGTCGATGCAAACAGACTTCAACTCTGCATAAAGCGCATCAAAGGCCGCTTTCTCACTTTGTTTATCAGCCTCCATCAGCTTTTCAGCCAGGGCATAGACGGACTTATAAATTCTGGTATTAATCATTACTCATGACCTTTTCCTGCATACGGCAAAGTGTATTTCATTCTGCGCCAATCTCCTGCAGCGCCTGCACCAGAACATCAGGCTCCTGGGCTCCGGCAATGAGGTACTTGTTGTTGATTATGAACGCAGGCACAGCCGTAACACCTGCCTTGTGATATTCAGCCTCATCCTCACGCACCGCACGGGCATATTGATCCGAGTCCAGCACTTCCTTCGCTTTCGCAGAATCCAGCCCCAGAGCCTCAACACACTGGAGAAGCACTTCGTGACTGGAGACGTTATACCCTTTGCCAAAATAAGCCTCGAACAGAGCCTGCTTCAGGCCGGTTTGCTGGCCTTGCTCGCCGGCCCACTTAACCAACCGGTGAGCATCGAAGGTATTGCAGGTTAATCGCTCCTGCAGCTTCTCGAAGTTAATGCCCAGCCCCTTCGCGATTGTCATCATCTGATCCTGGGTTGCACGCGCCTCTTCCTCGCTCTTCCCATACTTCCGGGCCAGAGCAGGCAGAATCGGTTCACCCTCACCACTGTGATCAGGATTCAGTTCAAACGCATGCCATTCAATGCTGAACTCATACTCTGGCGCCAACTGCGCCATCGCCTTTTCCAGGCGTGCGTAGCCAATGGCACACCACGGGCAGGCGATGTCGGAAACAATACCAATCTGTATCTTTTTCATAGCAATTCCCATTTAAATAGTTCTATAAATCCTGATAAATCAAGCGCCAACCAACACCACCCGCTCAGGGCGCCCGGGCTGCCCAAACTATCTTCGCAACCTGCTTGAATTCTGAACAAAAACAACCAACACTCTAAGTACTACTTTTGGCCACAGAGAGCTGCTGCTTGATGCCCACCCTGGATGATGAGGCCGAACAGAAAGGAAAGCGCCCCCATGCCCCATTGATTGCGCCCAAGGGTGAATCAACACATGCCCGCATTCACCGATTGACGCAGATATACCAGACTCTCAGTGAACATAATCACGCCATTATTCGTATAAGTGATGAAAAAGAACTCTTTCCAATGGTCTGCAAGATCGCCGTCGAATTCGGTGGCGTCAGTATGGCCTGGGTCGGGATTGGCGACCCGGAATCAGAACACATTGTTCCAACAGCCAGTTACGGCGCAAATACAGACTACCTGAAGACTCTCCGGATCTCGACGCACCAAGCCCGACCGGAAGAGCAGGTACCACCCGTTACCGCCTACCATGGCAACCACTCCGTAGTCATCAATGAGTGGCCCGACAACCCACTACCGACGCAGCTCCCGGATCAGGCGAAACACTTTCACTGGGGCAGTTGTGGCAGCTTTCCCATCCCGAGAAACGGGCAGCCTTTTGCAGTTTTATCGGTTTACCACGAGGAAGAAAATTTCTTCGACAGTGATACGGTAAATCTTCTCGACGAAATGGCTTACGACCTTACCTTCGCGCTCGATATCTTCGACCGGGATCAGGAGCGCCGCAATGCACTGGCATCTCTGGAGGCGAACGAGCAACGGTTCCGGGCCTATTTTGAACGAGCCATGTTCGGTATGGCGGCCATCCTCCCCGACAAAAACTGGTTAGAGGTTAACCAGGCTTTGTGCGATATGTTTGGTTACACATCTGATGAGCTCAAAACGCTGAGCTGGGTCGAACTAACCCACCCCGATGACAGGGAAACCAGCCAGACCTTTTTAAGCCAGTTAATTGAGGGTTCAGTTAATGACTTCATGATTGAAAAGCGATATATCCGGAAATCCGGTGACGTTGTCGACGGGCTCCTGGCGGCCCGAGCCGTTCGCAACGCAGATGCTAGCCTGGCGTATATTGTCGTGCTGGTTGAAAACATTACACGCCGAAAGATGGAGGAACGCCGGGAACAGATGCGGCAACTGGCTCTTGAGACGGTCGCCAGAGGCAGCTCTCTGGATGAAATCATGCTGCAGGTTATCGAATCCGCCGAAGCAATTTATCCTCGGTCCATGTGCTCGATTCTGCTTATGAACGACGATGGCACACACCTTCAAAATGGCGCCGCACCCAGCCTCCCTGACTTCTACAATGAACTTACCTCGCACCTGAAGATTGGCCTCGGAGTTGGTTCATGCGGAACCACAGCCTACACAGGCAAGCGCACGATTGTCGCAGATATCGCCTCTCACCCTTACTGGGAAAGCACCAGGAGCATTGCGGCCAGGGCCGGCCTTGCAGCTTGTTGGTCTGAACCTATTCTCTCCAAATCAGGCAAGGTACTGGGTACCTTTGCCATCTATCGCCGGGAACCGGGCCAACCGGATGATCACGAAATTGCATTGATAGAAAGTGCCAGCAACTTGATGGGCATCGCTATCGAGAGAGTCCGTGCCCAGGATGAACTCCTCCTTGCCGCGTCCATCTATCGCAACAGTTCCGAAGCCGTAATGGTGACTGATGCCGAAAACAAAATTATCGCCATCAACCCCGCCTTTGTTAAGACAACCGGCTACACCCTTGAGGAAATCAAGGGCAAAGATCCGGCCCTTCTTCACTCCGGCCGCCATGATGCCGACTTTTTTCAGGCCATGTGGAAAAAAATAGAGGAACAGGGTTCCTGGCAGGGTGAGATCTGGAATCGTCGCAAGGATGGAGGAACCTTTCCGGAATGGCTCACTATCAATACCATTTACACAGATGCCGGTGACGTTCACTGCTATGTGGCCATGGGATCCGATATCACCAACAAGATCCGTTCTGACGAAGTTATCTGGCGTCAGGCCAACTATGATTTTCTGACCGATCTGCCAAACCGGTACATGTTCCAGGACCGACTTGAACAGGAAATCCGCAAATCCCGGCGTGAAAGGTCCATGCTGGCTCTGCTGTTTATCGACCTGGATCACTTCAAGGATGTGAACGACACTCTCGGCCACCCGGTAGGTGACCAGTTACTGGTAAAGACAGCCGAACGAATCCTCCATTGCGTAAGGGGAGCAGATACCGTGGCCCGGATGGGCGGCGACGAGTTCACCGTGATTCTGCGTGATCTGACACAGACCATCGATGCTGAAAAGGTTGCCGAACAGATCATCAGTGAACTGGCTGCGCCTTATTTTATCAACGGAGAAACCATCTATGCTCCGGCCAGCATCGGTATCAGTTTCTGCCCGGGTGATGCCTCCGATGTTGACCAGCTGATCAGCAACGCCGATCAGGCCATGTATGCATCCAAGACTTCCGGGCGTAACCGCATCAGTTATTTTACCCGCACCCTGCAGGAGTCAGCCCAGAAACGCCTGAGCCTGATAACCGATATGCGTATAGCTGTCGAAAAAAACGAGTTCGAGCTGTATTTCCAGCCGATCATCGACCTGAACAGCGGGCGCATCGTCAAAGCCGAAGCCCTGATACGCTGGAATCATCCGGAGCATGGAATCATCAGCCCGGTAGAGTTCATTCCCCTTGCGGAGGAAACCGGGCTCATTGTCGGGATTGGTGACTGGGTGTTCCGGGATGCAGCAGCCGAAGCCAAACGCTGGGTTGATCTGGTTGCTACCGGAGTACAGGTGTCAGTTAACGTGTCTCCGGTGCAGTTTCAGAGCGAGACCCTGAATATCACGGAGTGGCTGGCGCACCTGAAAACTCTGGGGCTGGATGAAAAATACCTGAGTATAGAAATTACCGAAGGCCTGCTTCTTAACGCCACCAAGGATGTGAAAGACAAACTGCTGCAATTCCGTGATGCCGGGATTCAGGTGGCCATTGATGATTTCGGTGTGGGCTACTCTGCCCTGTCCTACCTCAAACGGTTTGATATCGACTATCTGAAGATTGATCAGTCTTTTGTCCGGAACCTGGAAACCGACCAGAACGACCTGGCTCTTTCCGAAGCTATTGTGATCATGGCCCACAAACTCGGTCTGAAGGTCACTGCAGAAGGCGTCGAAACCGACGTTCAACGCCGCCTGCTGCTGGACATTGGCTGCGACAATGGTCAGGGCTATCTGTTTGCCCGACCCCTGCCCGCTGAGGAGTTCGAAGCCTTCCTCATAAAAAGCATGAAGCCCGCCTGAGAACTCCGGTGCTATATCCAGTGCCGGCGTCTGAAGAACCAGACCAGGCCCAGAACGGTTATCACCATGATGCCCCAAACCATCGGGTAGCCATAATACCAATGAAGTTCCGGCATCGCCCAGGGGCTGTCAGGGTGATTGAAATTCATCCCATAGACTCCCACCACAAACGTCAGCGGAATAAAAATGGTCGCGATAATCGTCAGCGCCCTCATGGTATCGTTGGTACGCTGACTCACACTGGAGAGGTAGAGGTCGAGCATGCTGGTGGACATGTCACGGAAGCTCTCCAGTAATTCGATTATCTGAATACTGTGGCCATAGCAATCCCGGAAATACACCAGTGTGTCCGCACGGATCAGTTCGTCCTCGCCCCGCATCAGCGTCGCAACAAGGTCGCGCTGCGGCCAGAGTACCCTCCGCAAGGTCAGGAGCTCCCTTTTAAGCTCATGCAAGGACGACAGGGTGTTCTGATCCGGTCTGTCCAGCAAGTCGTCCTCAAGAGCTTCAAGCTGGCCGCCGAACTGCTCCAGTACCGGGAAACCGGCATCGATAATGAAATCCACAAGAGCATACAGCAGATAATCGATCCCACGGCTTGCGAAACGGCGGTTACCGGGTTGTCGCATACGCTTGCGCACCGGCTCGAAAGGATCATCAGCCAGGGGACAAAAACAGATCAGATAATTTTTGCCGACAAACAGGCTAACCTGAACCAGTTCAAGATTCCTGCCATCGTAAACGGGCATCGCGGCGATGATGAAAAGCTGATCATCGTAAAGTTCAGTTTTGGGGCGCTGACCACAGTTGATGACATCTTCCAGTGCCAGATCGTGGAGATCAAACATCTCACCAAAGCTCTTGAGCGTACCGGGATCCACATGCCCATTCACCTGAATCCAGGTTTTGGTGTCGCGGGCCAGAAATTGCTGGCAGTCGCGCGCTGAAGCAAGGCGATGCTCCTCAATCGAGGAATCCGTATAGTCAATCAGCTGTATTGTGACCGGCGTTACCGGTTTCTGGGTGGCCACAAGAGTTCCGGGTGCCGCGCCCGGGCGGTGATAGTGGTTGTTAAAAAAAGCCATAACTCATTCTCCGGGCAAGCTATAGTCGTTCAGTGGCACGCCCGCACCGCGTAGCTTCACATATTCCACGAAGCCTACCGGGATACTACACAGGCAGTCACAGCTTCTTCCAGATACTCAAGTGCCTGCTTGTCGGCACTGATGCATTCAAGCCGGCTATCAAGGCTGTTATCCAGTTCCGTTTCTGAGAGTACGTTATCCGCCTTGTCGTAGGCAATAACACCCTGACTGGTTCGGAATACGCCTTTGATGCGCTCGGCGTCTGCACCTGTCAGCAGTGCAGAAAGCCTGTCCGCATCGAAAACCCATTCTGCACTGAACACCCAGCCTTGGCTGTAAAAACCCTCGCCTTTATTGCCGGAGCCAAGATAGTCCTCTGCCGGAGTAGCGGTTTGTTTAACAAACGAAGTGGCACGATTCAAATCAGGATTGGGGACGGCGAGACTATGATCACCAGCTGAGGCGTCCAGCCAGCCAGGTTCCAGCCCGCCCCAACTCGCCTGGAAAACCGGTTTCTTTTGAGCTGTGCCCAGATAATCCAGGAGCGCAGGAAAATCCGCAGACTGATACTGGTCTGCCTTGTTGGCAACAATAACGTCAGCAACATTCAGCTGCTGGTTAAATGTTGCGTGGTTTACGTACCGTTGATCGTGAATCTTTCGGGCATCAACCAGAGTAACCGTAGCCCTCAGGTCCAGAACTTCCCGGTAGTGCTCTGATCTCAATACCTCCAGCACTTCCTTCGGATGGCCAAGGCCGGTAGGCTCAATCAGCAGACGATCCGGCTTGGCCCGGGCGATCAGCATATTCAGCGCAACCTGCATCGGAAGACCTGCGGCACAACACATGCAGCCACCTGGCACCTCGCGGATGAATACCCCCTGCTGCCCGCTTTCGTGCCCAGCGAACACGCTGCCATCGATACCCACTTTGCCAAATTCATTGACCAGCACAGCCCAGCGCTCAGCTTCAGGCTTATGCTCCAGCAGATGCAGAATGGCGGTGGTTTTTCCGACACCCAGAAATCCGGTGATTACGTTAGTTGGAATCGGTTTGGAGACTGACATTTAAAGGGACATTCCCGAACGCTGTTTTGAAAGGCTTATCATGTTATAACATAACATCAAGACTGATTGAAAGCAGCATACGAGGGGGGCAGGTCATACTCTGAAGGTGACTTGTCCAGGGCCGGTAACTTCCGGCTCCGATTGTTTTCAAACTGACATGTCTCGGTTTCCCGCACTTTTATTTTGCTATCCCACCCCAATATATTGTTAGGATACTAATTCTCCACTTCCGCAGGACGTGAACATGAACGCCATTCTCAAAAAGTTTCTCTTTGTTTCAAGCATCTATCTGCTAGCGCCTGCTGCAGGTGCTTTCAGCTTGGACAACGCCCTGTCCAACGGAACACAAGCACTTACCTCAACAACCGAAGTCACCGGCGAAGCCCAGCAACTGATGGGTCTGCTTGAAAACCAGCTCGGCGTCACAGAAACCCAGGCAATGGGTGGTACAGGTGCATTACTGCAGCTGGCTAAAAGTCAGCTTGGCTCAGACACCATAAGTTCTCTCACCAGCAATGCTTCAGGCCTCTCCAGCCTGCTGGGGGGCGATAACAGCCTGACCGGAAGCATGCTTTCCAATATTTCATCCATGACCGAAGTGACATCGGCTTTCTCTGCGCTAGGCATGGACAGCTCCATGATCCAGCAATTCGTACCGATTGTGATGAGCTTTCTGGGAGACCAGGGGGTTGGCTCTTCATTACTGGGCCAGTTGCAGAGTCTCTGGACTCCAGCTACCTGAATTACGGCTCCTTGCGGAAGGGGCTGTAATGCGGAGGCATAATCAACATTGACGGAGCGCCCTGCGGCATGCCTGAATAGAGGGTATATCAATGGGCGGAGGAACGGACATGAAATGGATCGTACTGGTCATTATTGGTGCCGCGGTGGCTTACTGGCTGTATCAGGGCCGTCGCAAGAACAGCATTGAAGACCCTGATGTGAAGACCATTGAAGAGAAGGATTACTACCTCACACCGGGCGACAACTCATCCGATGACGAGGCTTCACCCGGTAACAGCAACCCGCGTCACTGAGTTGTTCCCTTACCAGGCAGTACTAATTCCTGGTGGGCATTAGCCCGCCAGTGCGGCCCGTACCTTCTTGCCCAAATGGCCCATTTCGACCCGGCCAAGTACCTGAGGGCGCAACTCATTCATCACACGCCCCATATCTTGCATGCCCTGGGCGTCGGTTGAACTGATTGCGGCACGAATCAGCTCATCCAGTTCTTCTTCAGCGAGGGCTGCTGGCATAAATTCTTCAATAATCAGCATTTCCGCCCGCTCCTTGTCGCCCAGCTCCTCACGACCGGCATCATCATACTGACGGGCAGAATCGCGGCGCTGCTTGAGCATTTTATCCAACACCTTAAGAACGTCCTCGTCATCCAGCTCGCGGCGCTCATCAATCTCGATCTGCTTGATCGCTGCCTGAGCCATGCGCAGAGTAACAAGCCGGACCTTGTCCTTGCTCCTCATCGCGTTTTTTACCGCGGTGCTCAGTTGTTCCTTAAGTGATGATTCCGCCATTATTGGACTCCTGCTCCAAAAGTTAAGAGGATGAACTTCGCATTAATCGAAGTGCTGGTTGTTGCGAAAGGATACTACACACAGAAGAATGCTGACCGGCAAACCCTAAAAAAAAGCTGGACGGGCAATCAGATTAAAGCTTTCCAGGAAAAGGGGGGGCGTCCGCGCCACTCTTTAACAGCACGGGGGATGGCTTGCCAATATAATAGCCCTGGGCGAAATCAACACCCAGCTCCCGTAATTTAATCAGCGTCACTTCGTCTTCGACGAATTCTGCAATCGTCTGCATTCCGAATGCGTTGACCATGTTGGTCAGGCTTTCAACAAACACCTGGTTATCAGGGCTCTTGTCCAGGTCCAGAATATACGAGCCATCGAGCTTGACGTAGCTCAGGGGCAGCTTCTTGAGGTAGCTGAATGATGAGAAGCCTACGCCAAAGTCATCCAGAGCAACCATGACCCCCATGGCGTTAATTTCTTCCAGGTTCGACAGGACCATCTGAAAGTTTTCAATGTAAGCGGTTTCTGTCAGCTCCAGAATCAGTTGGCCGGGGTTAATCTGATATTTGCGGATAAGCCCGGTCAATATCTCCGGCAGGCCCGCCGACTGCAGCGTTGGCGCTGACACGTTGACTGCAAAACTGGCGGGGCAGCCCTCAGCATCTTCTGCGGCCAGTCTCTGGATAGCATGCTCAAGAACCCAGGCATCGACCAGCCGGATCAACCCCATGCGCTCTGCTGCTGGGATAAATTCGCTGGGAAAAACCGGGGCACCAGAACTGTCTTTCAGCCTCAGAAGGACCTCGTGATGGCTTATCTTGTTTTCCTTAAGGAACAGAATGGGCTGAAAATGCAGCTCGAACAGGCCGTCTTCTGTCAGGGCGCGCTTCAGCAGCGCCGTCAGATCATGATCCCGGCGCAGAACCTCCAGGTTGTTGTCAGTCGGGTCAAAGACCTGCCATTGATTAACACCTTTCTTCTTGGCCCGGTACATCGCCATGTCAGCATGCACCACCAGTTCCTGCTCTGTTGTACCGTGCTCCGGAATCAGGGCTGCGCCAATGCTGACGCTGTATTCAGCCGTGCGATTCTCCGCCGGAATGAGGATTTCGCCATTGAGCTGCCCTGAAAGTTTGGCGAGCACAGTCGGGAGCTGAGTCCGCGTGATACCAGGAAGGATAATGGTGAATTCGTCCCCAGCCAGCCGGCTGATGGCGTCACTGGCCCGCACATTCGCGGTCAGTGCATTGGCAATCTGAATCAGCACGCTGTCACCGACCGCATGGCCATAAAGGTCATTGATCTGTTTGAATCGGTTGATATCGATAAAGATTACGGCACCCGAGGCTCCGGTTTCGAGAACCTTTGCCAGATCATGCTGGAAAGCCCGGCGGTTTCCTATGCAGGTTAAAGGGTCATTATTTGCCAGCCATTCCAGTGCTTGTTCGTCCCGTTTGCGCTGGGTCAGATCGACGCCGGTAGCAAGAACAACAGACTGTCCGTTTTCGTTTTCGACCAGCGAGCAGGTCCAGTCTGCATATACAGTGTGACCCTGATCGTTGATGAACCGGGCATCGAACTGAACGACCTCACGCTGGCCATTCAGCAGAAGTTCAATTTTGCTGTTGTAGTCTGCACAGACGGTATCTGAATTGAAAATCTGCGGAAATCTGACAACCGGCTGCTTGAATTCCCTCTCAAACCTCGTGTTTGTGGTCAGAATGGTGCCATCCAGGGAGTGGGTCACAATAAACAGGTGGGAACTGTCGATCAATCGCTCCAGAAAAGCGCGGGAGCGGGAAATAATGCCAATCTGATTCTTGAGAGAATGATTCTTCTGCTCAACTTCGATATGCAGGGTTTCCAGTTCCCGGGTGACAAAACGTGTACTTTTCTCAAGCAGAGTGAGCTCGTCGCTTATATAGCCCTGCTTCCCCTGTATTTTCTGCTGTGCTTGCACGTATTCATGCTTTGGCAACAGGTTAAGAGCCTGAACAACTGCTATCAGCCGTCGCAACGGGCTTAGTATCAGCATGATAAGAATGATTTCAGCAATAACCAGTGCCATCACTCCGATCAACAGGCTGTTTTTTACAGAGCTGATCAGATTGTTGTATTGCTGGGTTTCATCAATGATTGCTACGAAATCCGGGGCCGCACCCACAGTTTTGAAATGGGTCGGCACGAGCCTGTTGAAAAGAAGTCTTCGGGATTCATAGTCGAAGGCGTGGTCACGGCTCAGACTGTCGAATGGTGCTGTTGCTTCGGCCCCCTTGAGCTGAGCAAAGGTTTTTGGAAAATTACTTGCCGCCCATACTCGTTTGTTCCAGTTGCCAAGCGAACGTTCATGCCCTGCATCGCCGTTGTCTGTAACCGGTCCGTCGAGGAGAATGGCCAGCTCGTCAGTGGATACCTTCTGAAAATGCTGAATTACGTCGGCAATGTTCTGGCCAATCACCATCACAGCTTCTGAGCCATTACCCAAAACAAACGGCTCGATAACGACCTGGGAGCAGCCAAAGCCGCAGTATAGAAAGGATTGGGGCATTCCTGGGTCGCTCGCCTGCACGAGCTGGTCGGTTGCCTGGATCAAGGCTCCCGGGTCCTGGAAAAATACAGGATTCATCGCTGAACCCAGTCGGGTGCCCCGCGCTGAATAGACAGCAAGGTAATCGATTCCGGTATTGATATTGAGAGTGAACCACTCACGCTGGAGAAAGCGGTTCATTTCCGCTTGTCGGTTATTCTCGTCGGCCGCTTGTATCAGGGGGTTTTCGGCGATCAGCTGGGCAAGTTGTGACAGGCGGAGGGCGTTTTCCTCCAGTTGCCAGTCAATGACACGCTGTTGTTGCAGATGGAGATCTGTTATCCGGCTTTCATAATGATCAAGTGTTTTGAATACCTGCTGGGTAACCCAGGCCGCAATAATGACAACAAGTACCAGACTGAGGAACGCGACCGCCTTCCATTTGATGCTGACAAACATTGTTATGCGCCCGCGCCGCTAGAATTGAAACGTCAGCGAGACGACATAATAGTTCCAGTATTTACCAATGCTATCGTTTTCCATGCCGTTGTAGCTGGGCAGCCAGGCAGTACCCTCGTTGAAGCTGGCCTGACCGGTGACAGTCCATTGCGGGTAGAACATCCACTTGCCACCAAGACTCCAACCCTTGCCAAAACCCCGGTAAGGATTGTTGGCCGATATCAGGTCGCCGCCGGAATGATCATCTTTATCGAGGTATAGCTCTTCATAGCGGGCGAACCATGTGGTGGCCGGCGTCGGCAGCCATTCAACCTGCAGGTAATAGGCTTCCGTGGTGTTGCTCCTGTCATTGTCCACGCCTGCGATCTGGAGTTCGAGGTCGCTGAACATGTTCATATATTCTGCCGTGATTACCCAGTCACGGAAGCTGTACTGGGCAGAAAGAACGGCAAACAGAACATCAATTCTGGTTCCGGTGACGTAGTTATGCGGGTTAGCAACAACATCTGCCGGGCCTGACATAAACAACGCCTTCTGTGCGTCTGAAACACTCAGGGGGTTGTCCAGGTCGACACCCGAATCCAGCAAACTGAAACCCAGCTTCAGGCTTCTCTGGGCCGCCGGCACGAAATTCAGATTCAGGCCTTGCAACGAAAGATCGTCAAACTCGCCTTTACCTACAGGGATCCCGTAGAGGTAGTATTCGAGGCGTTCACTCTCGGTATCTTTCTTGCCGGCAAAGAATTCCCAGCTCAGCTGATTGTCATGGAACAGCAGGGAACCATAGAAATTGATGCCATCGGTAGACAGCATGCTATCTCTGAAAGAACCCAGATAAATCGAATCCGGCACACTGAATCCGGGCCGGGCGGAAGGTATGTCCCGGGTGGAATTATAAAAGCCCACATTGTTTTTGACACGGCCGATACGAACGCCAGCTGTTGCACCCATATTGCTGTAAAAGAGGTAATCCGCCAGCAGAAAATCGATCCGCGCATCACCGTCGTCAGCCTCGTCCCGTTGCCGGCTGATGACCTGTCCTGCCAGGCGAAACTCCGGAGATATTTCAGTAAAACCGGTAATGCCGAGTTCCCTGAACTTGACCGAACCATTCAGAGCATCGGTTCCTGCGTATGGGTTATCCGGACTGTATACGTATGCCTGATTCACGAACCCATGAAGCTCTGACGAGCGGCCCAGTTCAAGAGCGGCTGCCGGTGTCATTATCACTGCGGCGGTGAAACCCAGGACTATCGAGGAGAGTTTTCTCATTGTTCCTTATCTCCCAGGGTCACAATGTTTCCGGTGGGATAATCAGCGGCGGTATACCCGATAGCACCCGGTGTGCTTCGAATCATTTCAACCATCTCAGCCTGAGACTTGACGACAGCTGGCGCTTTGCCTGTTCCGGTAAAGAGCATCCTGTTCCAGATCCGATCGAGTTGGTGAGCCTGAATGTGCAGCCGGTTAACGACGAACTCCCGGTGGAGCTCATTTTCGCTTGGCAGCGTAAAGACCTGGATAGCGAGGCCGTTTGGCCACTTCCGGATTTGCATGGCAAATATCTGGGTCAGAGAGGCGGAATCCAGCCTGGTGATGTCTGCGTCGTCATTGAGGATGACTTTTGGAGCAGAAAGGAGAGGCTGGGCAAAGGAAAGCAGCGCCGCGAGCGCCAGCGTCCTGAACCTTCTTCTGAAGAAGCCGCTGTTAGCTCTGTCCATAAAACCAGTTAGTTTCCGTTGGTATCTGGGGTGGCTGCATCAAACAACAAGCCTTAGCGACTTTTTCTGCGACGAAGTAAATATTAACTGATTTAATAACTGAAAGTTAATATTTTGTGTTTCAGTGTGTTGGCTTTTGAATAACATGATCGCCCCGACTCAGTAACTCCGCCGCAGGCATTCCGAAGTATTCTCCCTGAGAGAAATCAATACCCAGCTCCACCACACGTTCCTGTACTGCGGCGCTGTGGACAAACTCTGCGACCGTCTTGATTCCCAGGCTCCGGGCAAATTGCACAATACCTTTGGTTACAAGAAACGCCGTATGATCCTGGGCCAGATAGCGGATCAGGCTGCCGTCTATCTTGATGAAATCCACATTCAGCTTGCGCAGATGGGAGAAATTGGAATAGCCGGTACCAAAATCATCAATGGCAATACGGCACCCAAAGGATTTCACCTTGTCGATAAAGTGCAGAACGTCGCCGTAACTGCCGATGCCATCCGACTCGAGAATCTCGAAGATCACCCGCTCTCCAACATTACCCGCCTGCAGGTGTTCCAGAATCAGGGCAAGGGTTTCCGGATCAGTTATGTCTCTGTAAGACAGATTGATAGAAAACTCGTAGGGCTGGGTGGCAAACGCAGCGAACGCCTTTTCCACCATGATCCGGGTGATCTGACGGTTAAGCCGGAGTTTATTGGCCACTTCGATAAACTGCCCCGCAGCGATCACACCATGCTGGGGATCTTCCATCCTCACCAGGCATTCATACTTGGTAAATGTGCCTTTCAGATTGTCATGAATCGGCTGAAAGTAGGGAATTAATGAATCTGCCTCGATCGCCTTCTTCAGGCGTTGTGCCCAATAGATATTTTTTTCGTAGCCTTTTTCAACTTCCTGGCTCTGATCATAAAACAGGTACTGGCGCATCTGATCCCGCGCCTGTAAAACAGCAATCGTTGCCTGGTTAAGCAGGCGATCCGGTGCGCCGTCGTCCTTTCCTTCCTTCTGGAACGCAATGCCCGCACTGGTATCCAGGCTTAATGCCTGCTGTTGCCAGATAACCCGTTGCGCACAAAGGAAGTCGGTAAGCTCACTGGCGAAGGTGCGTACCCGGGACTCAGCAACACCAGGCCCCAGAAGTGCAAATTCGTCACTGGACAGGCGATAGAATTCGGGAGCCAGCCCAAAGGGATGTGAATGAGTGCTGACAAACGAGCGCACTTGCTTGCGCATAGCCAACAACACAGCGTCACCACAATCGTTGCCAAACAGGCTGTTGATTTCCTTGAACCGGTCAAGGTTGAGAAGGATGAGACAGGCGTCTTGCTGACCATTCAAGTCTCTCAGCAAACGCACGCGATTAGGCAGCCCCGTCAGGGCGTCGGTGTAGGAAGCCTGCAATTCACGAATGAGCTGTATGATCCGGTATAGCAGGTAAAGGCTCAGTATCAGCAGAACCGACCCAGTGATCAGCAGTATCCGGTAATTGGTATCGCGCATGGGCACCAGCACCCTATCGATCTCATCCGTTGGAACGCCTGCACCATAAACCATACCGGCCGGAGTTGTGGCGTAATACAACTCATAGAGCCGCCCGCCAACGTCAAGCTGCCGCATACGCATGCGTTGTTCAGGGGATTGGCTTTCACCCGGGGCTGATGATGAGACCGGATCATTCCCGGAAAGATTCGCCGCCAGGATCGCATCGATAAGCTTCTGCTCCTGCACCGGGTCCTCGTTCTGGCTGAGGCTGGACAGGTTCCGGTTATTGCGGTCGTTGAGAAAAGTAAAGCTGTGTTGCGTGACTTCCATACGGCTGACCAGATCAACAACCTGGTCAGAAGCCCAATCGATAGTCGCTACGCCAATCAACTCTCCTCCGGCGCTGACCATCGGCTGGGCAAGAGTGAGAACAGCACGCTCGGTTGCCATGTCGTAGTATACAGGTGACCAGTAAACAGGCCCTCCCGATACGGGATCGCGTGCGCCTTCCTGCCCCAGAGTCAGGTCGAACCAGCGGGCCTGCCGGAAGTCGGTAGATCGTGATTGAACCCGGGGGCCACCAGCCCCGGCCTTGACCAGGTAAGGGGCATAGCGGTCACCGGCTGGAGCAACTATGCCCGGCTGAAACCAGACACCAGCACCAGATACGCCAGTTTCACTCTCAAGACGGCTTTGCAAGGTTAATTCAAGCTGATTCTGCAGCCGGCGCAGGGCTTCTGGCGAGCCAGACTGTTCCCGCGATAACCGGTAAAATGTTTCGCCGATAGCGGCAATTGTTTCAACCTGACGCTCAAGAGCAATCTGGCGGGCATCGATGCGAACCAGTCCGGTAAAGAATACATCCCGGATCTGCTCCCGGCGCAACTCATACATCGCCTGCTGTGAGTAGCTCAGGTTCAGGTGAGAGAGCAGGAACATGCCAATAGCGAAAAGCGCGATCAGCAGGAGTAGCAGCCCCATAATGGAGTGCATGGCATAGCTGCTTCTCCAGAAGCCCATGTGTGGCCTCGCCCATCCGGACAGGGCTTGCCAGGACAGCCACTTAATTGGCATTGGCACCCGCAGAGGCTGAAACCAGGTTGCGGAGAGCGCTTTCAGCCTGGGCATAGCCGAGCGCTGCAGATTTCCTGAACCATTTCGCAGCCGCGCTCTTATCCTGCGCGACACCTAACCCCTGGGCGTACATTTCGCCAAGCAGGTACGCCGCCTGACCAGACTCATTGCCAGCCTGAAGTGCCCAGCGATAGGCAGATTCGTAATCACCCAAGGCATTCTGGATCTGGGCCATGCTTGCCTGCGCACCGGCAACACCATCGTCGGCAGGGCCGCGACAAGCTTTCAGCGCATCACTGAAATTGCGAATCCGGGTGAGCAGGTAACAGTCGTTCAACTGGCCAGATACGGCTACGTTGGGGGCTTCTTCTGCAGAGTGCATTTGCATGCCTGCAGTTTTCCGTCCGGGCTCAGCCAGTTCACCATTGAGCAGATCATCATCGTCGTTCAGCGGTTCACTGACTGGCTGCCTGGCCGTTTTTTTGGCCTGCAGCATGGTTTCCAGCCGTGCCTCATAGGCCGCCACATCCTGCGGACAGGAAAAGCTATAGCCACGACGATACAGTGCCAGACCGGTTTCAGTAATCTCACCCGCGTTATAACGCCGGGCGACTGCGGCACAGCGTCGCTCACGCTCAGCCCTCACCTGCCCCAACTGATCCGTGCGGGCAGCATCATCCGAGTAACGCTGAAGATACTCCGTTAGCGGATCAATGTACGGCTGATCAAAAAGCGATGTAATTTCCTGGTCAATACCAGCTGCAGGCGCCCTTTGCCCGATTTTGCTCAGCGCATCACCGGTACGACTCAGGACGTCGCTGGTTTTTAAATTGCCACAGCCTCCAACGAGCGCTGCGCTCATCATGATGACAAGCAATCGATACATCAGATTCACCAGAAGATATATGAAGACTGCGGATACGCGTCGGAAAACCACCTGAATCTGATGAACTCTAATTCACCTGAACTCCGATGTCCTTGATGACATTGTAAAGTATTGAAACTATTTCAGAGCGAGCTGATAACCGCTAATCCGGCACCCAGCCTTTTACCTTGCGGTGTACCCTGCGGGTAATGCCGGTGAACAAGGTATAGGAGATAGTATCGCACCAGGGTGCCACTTCGTTTGCCAGCAGATTTTCTCCCCAGAGCTCCACCGGAGCCCCCCTGTCTGCATCAATACCGGTCAGATCCACCGTCAGCATATCCATGGATACCCGTCCGATAATGCGGGTACGCTGGCCGTTCACCAGCACGGGCGTGCCGTTGCGGGCCTGACGGGGATAGCCGTCGGCATAGCCCATGGCCACGGTGCCCACACGGGTAGGCTCTTCACAGATCCAGGTACCGTTATAGCCGATGGCATCACCGGGTTGCAGGTCGTGCACGGCAATCACTTCCGAGGTCAGGGTCATGGCCGGTTTCAGCTGCGCCTGCACATCCTCCTCGCCTTCAAAAGGAGAGGAACCGTACAAAATAATACCCGGGCGCTGCCAGTCATGGTGGGCTCCTGAATGCTTCATGGTAGCCGCAGAATTGGCAAAGCTCATGGCCGACGGACATTCCCGGCTGACGCTGTCGTAGATTTCCATCTGATGCCGGGTCACTGGGCTATCCATATCATCCGCAGAGGTAAAGTGACTCAACATGGTAACGCTGTTGACCTGAGGCATGGCCTCAAGGCGCCAGTAGGCAGCCCTGTACTCTTCCGGGCTGAAGCCCAGGCGGTGCATGCCGGTATCCAGTTTGAGCCAGACATTCACCGGCCTGATCAGATCCGCCACCGCAATGGCTTCCAGCTGAAAGTCATTATGCACGGCAGTCCAGATATCGTGGCGGCAGATATAGTCCAGCTCATCAGGGGTAAAGAAACCCTCCAGCAGAACGATGGGTTTGCGGATGCCCCCCTCACGAAGCTCCACCGCCTCTTCAATGCAGGCGACGGCGAAACCATCCGCTTCCGGCTCCAGTTTCTTCGCCACCTCAAGGGCACCATGGCCATAGGCATTGGCTTTGATCACCGCCAGAGCTTTCTGCTCCGGCGCCTGGGATTTTGCGACCCGGTAGTTATGGGCAATGGCGTTCAGGTCTATGGTTACAGTTGCAGCTCTGGCCATGGTTCAACCTCAGTGGTAACGCGCAACGGACAGCCCTTCCGGACTGATGTCCGGCGTCCTGCCGTTAACAACGTCTGCAACGTATCTGGACGTGCCCAGAGACATGGTCCAGCCCAGGGTGCCGTGGCCACTGTTGAGGATCAGGTTGTCGTATCTGGTTTCACCCAGAATGGGCACACTGTCCGGCGTCATGGGACGCAGGCCGGTCCAGAATTCGGCACCATCCACATCCCCGGCACCCGGGAACAGATCCTTGACGGAGAATTCAATGGCGCCCCGGCGCTTCGGATTCAGTTCCTTGTTGAAGTTGGCGATTTCGGCAATACCGCCGACCCGTATCCGGTCATCAAAGCGGGTCACGGCAACCTTGTATTTCTGATCCATAACGGTAGATACAGGCGCCTTGCTCTCGTCAAGGATCGGCATGGTCAGGGAGTAACCCTTGAGCGGGTAGATCGGCAGATCGATACCAATTCTGCCCAGCAGGTGGGGCGCGTAGCTGCCCAGCGCCACCACATACTTGTCAGCCTTAAGCTCACCGGCACTGGTTTTCAGGGAGGTGACCTTGCCCTTGCTGGTTTCGATGGACTGGATTTCAGTTTCCATCAGAAACTTCACCCCCAGCTTCTTGCACTCTTCCGCCAGCCCCTTGGTGAACTTGTAACAGTCACCTGTGCCGTCACCCGGCAGATACAGGCCACCGACGATTTTTTCCTTCACATTGGCCAGGGCCGGCTCGTGCCTGATGCAGGTTTCTACATCCACCATTTCATGGGGCACATTGCAACGCTGCAGAATCGCTACATCACCGGCGGCACCATCCAGTTCCTTCTGGCTGCGGAAAACTTCCAGGGTGCCCTTCATGCGTACGTCGTAATCCAGGGTAAGCTCGCTGTTCAGTTCCCGGAAGCACTCGGCACTGTATCGGGCCACCCGCAACATGCGTTCCTTGTTCACATCAAAGGCCTGAGGGGTGCACTGGGCCAGCATTTTCATCATCCACCCGATGGTTCTGGCATCAAAATCCCGGACGTTGAAATAGAGAGGCGAAATGTCCTGCATCATCCACTTGATAGCCTTGACTGGCACCCCGGGTGCGCCCCAGGGCGTGGAATAATCGAACGACAGCATGCCGGCGTTGGCGTAGCTGGTTTCGGTAGCCGGAGTGTCCAGGCGGTCAACCACGGTAACTTCATTCCCCGCCTTGGCCAGATACCATGCGGTAGTCACCCCGATAACGCCGCTGCCCAATACCAGAACTTTCATAAACAGCCTCTCAAAACTGTGATAGCAATTAAATTTATATCCCCAGTTTATTATCAATCACCCAGAGGAAAACTTTGATTTTTTGTATTTTGCAGGTTAAAACACTGAATTAATCATATAAATCAGTGGATACATATCGTGCCAGAAAACCGAAAGCGGCCCCTCGACAAACTGGACATCAACATCCTCAGAGCCCTGCAGAAGGACGGACGGATCAGCTATGTGGATCTGGCCGACAAGGTAGGCCTCAGCTCCACTCCCTGTATCGAACGGGTACGGCGGCTGGAAAAAGAAGGCTATATTGAGGGCTATCATGCCCGGCTGAATCCCGAGCTGCTGGGTTACAACATGCTGGTGTTTGTGGAGATTTCCCTCTCCTACCAGTCCCCTGACTCGTTCCGGAAATTCAGTGAGGCCGTCGAAACGCTGCCCTACATCCTCGAATGCCATCTGGTGTCCGGCGATTCCGATTATCTGATCAAGGCGCGGATCAGAGGGATTTCCGAATACAGGGCATTACTCGGAGACATGCTGCTGACACTCCCCGGAGTCAAGAACTCAAAAAGCTACATCGTGATGGAAGAGCTGAAGGAAAGTCTGTCGTTACCTCTGGACTAAGCGCTACACCCTGAATCCTTGTGCCAGAGCCTGGAGCTCGTTAGCCAGTTGTGCCTGGCTCACAGTAACCTGAGAAATCTCCCGGGAACCAGAAAGGGTCTGGAGCGACGTGTCACGTACAGTAACCATGTTGCGGGAGATGTCCCGGGTTACTGACACCTGCTCCTCTGATGCTGCCGCAATCTGGGAAGCCATACCGGAGATGCGATCCACATCCCGGAGTACTTCGGCGAGAGTTCCTTCCAGAGTCGCGGCCTCATCAGCGCTGCGGTTAGCCAGTTCATGGCTTTCGGTTACCGCCCCATGGACATCATCAGTGGTCGTCTGCAGGCCGGCAATAATGGATTCGATTTCAACCGTAGACTGGTGTGTCTGCCGGGCCAGATTACGCACTTCCTCTGCCACCACAGAAAAACCCCGGCCATGTTCTCCGGCGCGGGCAGCTTCAATGGCGGCATTCAGGGCCAGCAGATTGGTCTGATCGGCGACACTGCGGATAACGTCAGTCACGCGGGTAATAGACGCACTGCTTTCCTGCAGGCGTGCCACCTGGCCACTGACCTGTCCGATCGATGTTGCCAGGCTTCGGATATGGCCCACGCTGGCCTGTACCACCTGACGCCCGGTTTCGCTTTTGCCGGAGGCGCTGGCTGCGGCTTCCGCCACATCCTGAGTGTTGCGGGATATATCCTCGGAGGTGCTGGTCATTTCTTCCGCTGCGGCGGCAACCTGTTCCACCAGTTGCTGCTGCTGGTTTACCTGGTCGGCATTTTGCCCGGCAGTTGCTCGAGTCTGTTCAGAGGCGGAGGCCAGTTGCACACTGGTCTGATCAATCTGGGTCAATGCACTGGCAAAGCTCTCCATCAGGCTGTTCAGAGCGGTGCCAATCAGCCCCATCTCATCTTTCGAGCTGACACGGGTGCGGATCCCCAGATTCTTCTCATCCATGATCTGGCGGAAATCCCCGAGCAACTGGTTAACCTGCCCGCTCACCCCACGGATGATCATCACTGCCAGAAGAATCACCGCCAGTATTACCACCACTCCGACAATGGCCGCTTCCCACAGGTCAGCTGTCGCTTCTTCGAGTACTGCCTGTGTTCCTGCAGCCATATCCTGGCTGACCACACTTTTGAGCTGACCAATCGCTTCAATGGACTGGCTGGCGCTGTCAAACCAGTCGATATTGGCCATACCCAGAAAACCGTATTTACTCCCGATCAACCTGTCCCGCAGAGCAGTGAATTCAATCACTGGCTCTGATTCCCGCATAGCCTGAAGCACATCACCGAAGCCATTGCCCAAGGTCTCACCAGCTTGAGTAAGCAGCGCATCCTGGCGGCCCGCCGCACGACTGACCCGGGAAGCGAGAGCCAGCGTGGTATCGCCTTTCTTCAGCACTTGAGCGCCAGCTTCCATTTCCTGACCGCCCCATTCTGTTGCTTCTGTCATCGCCAGAAAAGCACCCAACTGACGAGTCAAATGCGGCTCATCAGCACGCTGCAAAATCGGCGGAAGTAAATCCATCAAACCCCTGATGCTATCGGTGTAGCTGGCCCGGACCGTTTCAATCAGCTGGTCACTTTCGTCCATGATATTATCCCGAAGGCTCGCAAGCGCGCCCAGCATGTCATCCGCTCTCTTCAGCTGTACAGCCACAATCTGCCGGTCCTCCGCTGGCATGGTATCGATGAACGACTGCACCTCGGCAAGGCGGACATCAGTGGCCTCGCGCTGTAGTTCCAGGCGCTCTATGACCCGGCTGTCACTACCGCCGCTCGACAGATAGAGCTCAGAAAGCCCGCGCTCCCTTTGCAGCTCAGCCACCAGCGGGTCCGCCACCAGCACCAGATTGAACAGGGTTTGCAGAGACCGGGTATTCTGCAGGTTGGCGTAGCGTTCGCTGATCGTGGACACGGAAAAATAGAGAATGCCCAGCAGCGCGGGCAAAATAAGCAGCAACAGTTTGCCGCGCATTGAAAGGTTTCGAAGCAAGAACAGCATAATTCTCCAGCCCTGAATAAAATCTGACTCGTTGGGCGGGATTCAACGCAAGAAGGGTGCCATGAGGGAGCGATGCAACCAAAGACTTTTACGGCACTATCCGCACCAGATCAGTGCCTGGTTAGACAAGGCGCCGGGGAAGCGCCCCAAAAACAGACTTGGAAAGAGAGCTTTGGTGCCGTGATCCTCCGGGGAGGTCATTCCAGTCACAGCACCAAATGTGTCAGCTTGCGCTATTCATTCCGTGTTTTAACCAATTGCGCCAGCACCCGGTTTTCAATACTGAACGGGACTGACATGTGGTCCTCATGGTCCACTATGTGGTAGCTGCTGCGCAGCCCATAACCGGACAAACCCGACAGGCGCTCAAAGAGCTGTGCTGCATCCTGCTGGTTCTGCAGGCTGTCACCGTCAGCCACAATCAGAGACAGACTGCGGTGTGTAACATCCACTCCTCCCACTTCAACCCGCTGGCGAAACTCGCGTTCATGTTTAAGCAGATAGCGGTCATCCCACCACAGGCTGGGGCTGGCGGCGACCACGTGGTTAAAGAGTTCTGGCCGGGTAAACAGAGTGTATATGGCAAACATGCCGCCGAAAGAATGACCATACAGGCTCTGCTGACTTTCGTTTACCGGGAATCGTTCTGCCACTGCGGGCATAACCTGCTGCTCAAGAAAGTCCAACAGTACGTCCTGGCCGCCCTGAGGCGGCGAGTTCGCTTCTTCGCTCACTGGCGGCGAGAAGTCATAGGCCCGGCGCAGAAAATTGTGAGGATCATCCCCCGGGTAGGCAATACCGACAATAATGGCCTGCCGGTATTGTTTCTGCGCCCGTTTGGCTTCGTGCAGCGATGCAAAATAGGCGTTGGCGTCAAGAACATAGATTACAGGATATCCCCCGGTATAGGGCACCTCACCCTCCGGCTTGCTCACCAGGATTCTATAGCTATCTCCCTGCCCGTTTTGCATCTGCCATTCGAGTGTCTGGTCCAGAGTTACTTTCGGTTCCACTCCTGACAATTTATCTTCCGCATGCGCGTTAGTGGCCCAGGACACCAGCGCCGTTAATAATACGATGTTCAAAATACTCAGTGGATTGATCATCAACACCTCTCCTTGACTATCCCGGGGGTTTACCAGCTGTATGAAACGCTTCCAATCAGGCTACGGCCAGTGCCGCGATAACAATAGATACCCTGACAAGAGATATGCTCTTCATCCAGCAGGTTGTTGGCATTGACGCTGACCCGAATCCCGTTGAGAGACCCTCCAAAGTCATAGTGGCCAGCAAGATCCAGCAGACTGTATGCATCGTTTTTTGCACTGTTGGCGCTGTCGATGTACTCGCTTCCCAGATAGCGCACACCACCGGACAATCGCAGGCGCTCAATGGTTGGTACGGCATAGTCCAGCCATACGGATGCAAGGTGCCGGGGCGCCAGCCCCAGGTCATTGCCCTGGTTCCCATCGTTATCCCTGGTGAGTTCGGCGTGGTTGTAGTTATAGCCGGCAGTCATCCTCAGGTTATCGGTAACATAGCCAGTGACTTCCAGCTCCAGCCCTCGGGTACGGACTTCCCCTGTCTGCACCTGAAACAGGAGGTTGTCCGGATCTCGGGTTTTACGGTTGGACTCAGTGATCTGATAGAGGGCGGCAGTAAGCATTGCTCCAGTGCCTGCCGGCTGGTATTTCAGCCCTATCTCGAACTGCTCTCCTTCTGTAGGGTCGAAGTCATTACCGTTCACATCAGAACCAGTTTCCGGCACGAACGACTGGGCATAACTGAAGTAGGACGAAAGGTCGCTATCGAGCATATACAGTGCGCCGAAGCGCCAGGTGGTGTGTTCATCCCGACGCTTGCTTGTGGTCCCAGCCAGATTGTCTCGGGTTTCATCACGTGCCCAATCCCGACGGATACCTGCGGTCAGGCGCCAGTCATCAATGCTGGCCTGATCCTGCAGGTAAACGCCCGCACGCGAAGTCTGGCCATGATTATCCACCCAAACATTAACGGGCCGGGGAATTGGCTGACTGTAATCCGGGTTATCCATATCAATGGAGGGAGCGCTGCCACCGGCGTAAATTACGTCGTGCTCGAACCGGGCGTAATCTGCACCGAACAGCATCTGGTGCTCCACCACGCCATGGCCAAAGTTGGCCACCAGCCGGGTATCCGTGCTGAGCGAATCCATCTCCTCATAAACGCCTACACCACTGCGACTCAGAACGGAGCCTGTCAGAGCGCCTGCCGACAGATACTGGTTGACCGTGTCCACGTCGCCATAACGCACATTCTGCTCGAGCTTCAGAGCATCGCCGAACTCATGCTTCAGTTCATAGCCCAGTGTCCACTGATCCTGGTCCAGCTTGTCGAAGCTCTCATCACCAGCCCAGAAATGAGTCAGGGTCTCACCATCCTGATAGGGGCGAGGCGACCCGGAGGTCCTGCGTTTCAGATATTGGCTGATGAACGTAATACCAGTGTTATCGCCAGCCTGCCAACTGAGGGTTGGTGCCAGGGCGGTAACGTCGTTATCTATCTGTTCAATATCTGTCTGCGCATCGCGTATGACACCCACCAAACGGTACTCAACGTCACTGTGCAGTTCACCGCCAACATCAAACTGCCCCTGTATATGATCATTGCTTCCCGCCTGAAGCTGAATTTCCTGACGCGCATCCTTGTCGGGACGTTTACTCACCCGGTTCACGAGGCCACCTGGCGACAACTGGCCGTAGAGTACCGAATCCGGGCCTTTGACCACGTCAATTCGTTCCAGGTTATAGGGAACCGTGGAGAAGTAAGATAGCCAACCGGTATTGGGCTGGCGCAGGCCATCGAGGAAGTCGCCGTTATAGACAAGAGGAAACCCTCGCACGGAGATGTTGTCAAAGCGCGGGTCCAGCCCTGCCCCTTCAATCTTGACCCCCGCCGTATAGGCCACGGCTTGTTCGACCATCAATGGCTGGCGATCCCGTATCTGTTCCTCGGTGATCACGCTAATGCTCTGGGCTGTTTCCACAAGCGGAGTATCGGTCTTGGTTCCGGCAGCTGAGCTGGAAACCCGATAACCAGTTCCGCTTACGCGCTGATCTGACACTTCAAGGGCATCCAGTATCCGAACGCCCTCATCAGGGACATTTTGCAGAACAAAATCAGAGGGCCCGTGCCGGCTGACCTGCAGACCACTACCAGACAGCAGGCGAGAGAAGCCCTGCTCTATAGTATAGCGCCCGTCCAGGCCCTCACTATGTAGGCCTTCGGTGAGGCTGGCAGGAAACGACAGAACAACACCAGAGTGGCTGGCAAACTGACTCAAAACCCCACCAAGGGGCCCGGGAGCAATGCTGTAGTAGATTCTGTCTGCAGCGCCTTGTACTGCGTTGCCGGCTGCCTGAACCAGTTGTAACGGCACTAATGTCACTGGCGCCAAAAGAGCACAGCTCAAAGCCAGATGCCTCCATGCGCGGCCTGGCTCTTTACGGATTCCGCACTGAACAGCGGCGGCGGAGGTCTTATCGTGATGGAGAGTTACAGAGGGTGTCATAGTTTTCTCGCTCGTTACCAGGTCTTCGGGTTTATATTCAGGTCGAGCGAGATCCAAAAAGGGACAATGATTTCTAAATATTTTTCATTTCAGGGTCAGCTAGCGGCTTGATGGTCACCCAGAAATCGGTGACGCGCTGAATTCGTACGGGCAGGCCGTTGGCAATGGCCTGCAGGGCACGTTCGGTATCATCGACGGGAAAGGTGCCAGACACCCGCAACCCCGCGATGGCGGTATCACAACGCAGGATGCCACTACGATACCGGCCAAGTTCTTCTACCAGGCGCTCAAGGGGCCAGTCCACCGCCACCAACATGCCCTCGGTCCAGCTATGGGCCTGAACTGTGGAAGGAGACACGGTAACTTCTTTCGCGCTCATTCGAGCCTGCTGACCCGCTTCCAGTTGCCGGATTTTGCCATTCCCCTGAACAGGTATCAGTTCGACACTATCCTCAATGACAGACACCTGAGTGTCCGTGTCCAGCTGACGAACTGTAAAGGCTGTTCCCAAGGGCAGAACTATTCCCTGAGCGGTATGGATCTGCAGTTCCCGGGAGGTCACGCTGCCATCTGTTCGCTTTCCCGTGCGAATAAAAATCTCACCTTCATAGAGACGGATCATGAGAGAACCTGGGGTTTCCACCAGGTCCAGTGCAGTCGCTGCGTTCAGAACCAGCCGGGTACCGTCTGACAAAGTGAGCTCCCGACGTTCGCCCCTTCCCGTTCGGTGGCCGGCCGTCCAACTGTCCACCCAGTTCCCGGATGGTGCCTGGCGCCAGGCCAGGCCACCCACAGCAGTGCCACCAACAAACAAGGCAAGGCCTCGCAGTACTGTCCGCCGACTCTGCCCCTGCAACTGTTTGATACGAAGCGCCTCGAATGCGGGTGTGCCGGGTACCGACTGCAACTGTTCACGTAATTTCTCTACCTGTTGCCACGCTTGCTGGTGAGCAGGATTCGCATCCAGCCATAGGCTATGGTCCTGCCTCTGACGCTCAGTCACGTCCTCAGAACATAGCAGGGCATACCAACGCGCGGCCGACCTCAAGACTTCCACACGGGGTTGGCGCAGGTTATCCATGGGCTAAATCCAGAGAGGGCCGGATATCCTTCACTCACCATCCTCACACATCAGCAGCAGGCAGTGCTCAGTGGCCTTGGCCATGTATTTTTTCACCGAACTGACAGATACGCCCAGTCGCCGGGCGATCTCCGCGTAACGCAAACCTTCAAGCTGGCTGAGCAGAAAAGCCTGGCTCACTTTCTCTCCAAGCCCGTCAAGCATCGCATCAATCTGCAGAAGGGTTTCCAGAATCAGTGCCTGCTCCTCTGCCGATATAACTACAGGTTCTGATTGCTGCTGCAGTGCTTCCAGCCAGGCTTTCTCCAGAGCATCCCGACGTACGAAGTCCACCCACACCCGCCGGGCAATGGTAGTCAGAAAACTGCGTGGTTCGCGTATTTCGGCAATCCGGGCGGTGCTTTGAGGAGACGCGAGAATGCGCAAAAATGTGTCCTGCGCAAGGTCAGCCGCCTGCCAGCTACAACCTGTCCTGCGCTGCAACCAGCTTCGCAGCCACCCATGATGTGCATCGTACATCCTGGCCAACGGCCTGGTATCAGCTGAAACGGGCATTTGTCCCTCACAAGATCAATCCACAAGCGCGACAGATTCTAAGCAGACGATAATGCAAATACAAATCATTATTAACTAATGATTCGTCATCCTGTAAATACTCCATACGCCCGGATGATTTTTCTCACGGATTTCACCGAACAACAGACCTCGCTTTCACAATCGCTGGCAATCCACGCTAATCGCCATAAGTATTAGGTATAGACACCTATTTATCATGGTATTATTGCTAGCTTTTTTTGGAACCTCTGTCCGTATAAAGAAACCCGGAGCCATTGTGATTACAGCCACCAGAATCCCCTGCCCCCAACTACGTGACCGCGTTATGAGCGCAAAGGAAGCCGCCGCCCTTATCCCGTCCGGCGTTAACGTCGGCATGAGCGGATTCACCGGCGCCGGCTATCCGAAGGCCGTTCCACAAGCTCTGGCCGGGCATATCCGGGAACACCGCGCCCGTGGCGACAATTATCGGATCAGCGTTTGGACTGGCGCCTCCACCGCACCGGAACTGGACGGAGCGCTGGCCGAGGTGGATGGCATTGAAATGCGCCTGCCCTACCAGAGCGACCCGGTCTGCCGGCAGAAAATCAACGAAGGGCGGATGGAATATATCGACATCCACCTTTCCCATGTTGCCCAGCATGCCTGGTCTGGATTCTTCGGTAAGCTGGACGTAGCTGTGATCGAAGTGGCGGGCATAACCGAGGATGGCAGACTGATTCCATCTTCTTCCATCGGTAACAACAAAACCTGGATTGACCAGGCCGACAAAGTCATCCTGGAAGTGAACCATGGCCAGAGTTCAGGCCTGGAAGGCATGCACGATATTTACTACAGCACCGCCCTGCCGCCGCGACGCAAACCAATCCATATGACAGCTCCGGACGACAGGATTGGCGAGAAATACCTGCTGTGCCCGCTGGAAAAAATCATCGCAGTGGTGGAAACCAACTCCCCCGACCGCAACTCCCGCTTCAGCGCCCCGGACGAAAATTCCCAACGCATTGCCCAACACCTGCTCGGATTCTTCGAAATGGAAGTGGCAAACAACCGGCTGCCGAAAAACCTGCTACCCCTGCAGTCCGGCGTCGGTAACATCGCCAATGCGGTACTTGCCGGCCTCAACGAGGGACCGTTCGAAAACCTGACTTCCTACACCGAGGTACTGCAGGATGGCATGCTTGCCATGCTCAAATCCGGAAAGCTGAGAATGGCCTCTGCCACCGCCTTCTCCCTTAGCCCTGAAGCCATCGAAGAGCTGACAGAAAACATCGATTTCTACCGCGACCGCATCATTCTGCGCACCCAGGAAATCAGCAACCACCCTGAAATCATTCGCCGGTTAGGCGTCATTGCCATGAACGGCATGATCGAAGCGGACATCTACGGCAACGTGAATTCCACCCACGTCATGGGTAGCCGGATCATGAACGGCATCGGCGGCTCCGGCGACTTCGCCCGCAACGGCTATCTCTCCGTGTTCATGACTCCGTCTACAGCCAAAGACGGCGCTATCTCCGCCATCGTCCCCATGGTCTCCCACGTGGACCACACCGAGCACGATGTGCAGATCGTTGTAACCGAACAGGGTCTGGCCGACCTGCGAGGCCTGGCACCGCGCCAGCGGGCCCTCAAAATCATCGAGAACTGCGCCCACCCGGATTTTAAACCAAAACTACTCAGCTACTTCGAACGGGCCTGTGCCAGTGGCCGGGGCATGCATACGCCGCACCTGCTGAGTGAGGCCCTGAGCTGGCATGAGAGGTTTGAGGAAACCGGTCAGATGTGATTATCTTGACTGGCCCGGAATTCACTCTCTGTGGACGCCGTTACACCAACCGGGCATCCATACTGTTCTGGGCCAGCCGACGGGCCTGGTCTTCGGTCATCCCCAGGCCATCGCGCAGCGCCACGAAGTTCTCCAGCGCATAACCGCCGAAATAGGACGGGTCATCGGAGTTCACGGTGACCTTCAGGCCGCGCTCCAGCAGTTCCAGAATGTTGTGATGAGCCATGTCCGGAAACACGCACAGCTTGATATTCGACAGCGGACAAACCGTTAGCGGAATCTGCTGTTCCGCCAGCCTGTCGAGCAGCCTCGGGTCTTCTGCAGCACGAACCCCGTGATCAATCCGGCTCACCTTGAGCAGGTCCAGCGCCTGCCAGATATACTCGGGAGGGCCTTCCTCACCGGCATGGGCAACCGCCAGAAACCCCTCGGACCGCGCCTTGGCAAACACCCGCTCGAACTTACTGGGAGGATTGCCTTGTTCCGAGCTGTCCAGTCCCACCGCAAAAAACTGGTCACGGAACGGCATGGCCTGCTCAAGAGTCCGGAAAGCATCGTCTTCAGACAGATGCCTCAGGAAGCTGAGAATCAGTCCACCGGTAATCCCCAGCTGCTCGCGGCCATCACCCATAGCCTCACAGATGCCATTGAGAGCCACTTCAAAGGGAATGCCACGCTCGGTATGGGTCTGGGGATCGTAGAAGGGTTCAACGTGCACCACGCCCTGGGCCTGGCATTTCTGCAGGTAAGCCCAGGTGAGGTCATAAAAATCCTGCTCAGTGCGCAGTACGTCAGCGCCCTTGTAATACAGATCCAGAAATTCCTGCAGATTATTGAAGGCATAGGCCTGTCGCAGCGCGTCCACATCATTCCACGGCAACTCAATGCCATTACGCCGGGCCAGCGCAAACATCAGTTCGGGCTCGAGCGCGCCTTCCAGATGAAGGTGCAGCTCCGCTTTGGGCAGGGCTTTCAGCCAGGCTTCGTTCATCGCAGTCTCCGGGAGAGTTTTATAGTAGATCAACAAATCAGCACAGGAAGGAGGCTTCAGGCCTCATTCGCCTTGCGATAGGCACCCTGATAATCAAAAATCCGTTCCTGCACCTGCCAATAGTGCTTTTGTTTGCGGGCAATGACAAAGTCCGGTGCCGGTAGCCGGGCCTGCACTTCAAGCACCTCTTCAATCCGGCTGAACTCTTTCGGGGCCTGGCCACTGGCGAAGCGGCGGCCGAACAGACGGTTGAACACGCTGCGTTGGGCCGGGCGGCTGAAATCAAAGGATTCGCCGAGTTCTTCCCCATCCTCACCGTGATAGGTGATTTTCAGCCTGCTGTCGGGTTTGTCTTTGTGGGGGCTCAAGGTGATCCCGGCACAGCGGATCACCATGGCGTCCTTGAGTTTCAGGGCATCCCTGAGCTGGTCATCCGGGTCGATAATGGCTTTTTTGCACTGATGGCAGTTACGGGCCGCGATGTCATTCTCGCCACCGCAATGGGGGCATTCCTTGAAACGGAAGCGGTAATCGCATTGTTCAGGGCGTTCGCTCTGCCCTGCCGGCCCATCCTCTTCCGCAGGCTCCAGCAGCCCCTGGCAACGGCGCCCGTAGTGTTCGATCACATGGCCGTCACCATCGGTTGTGCCCCAGAAGATATTGGCAAAGCCACAGGCCGGGCAGAACACCTGCACCGGCTCACTGTCCGGGTTGGGCTTTTTCTCCCCCACTTCCGGGTGGTACAGGTTGATATGATTGCCAGCATAATCAATTACCAGACAATCCTTCTTGCCTTCGTCCAGGCGCAGGCCACGCCCTACTATCTGCTGGTAAAGACTCACTGACTGGGTAGGCCGCAGAATGGCGATAAAGTCCACATGGGGCGCATCAAAGCCCGTGGTGAGCACGGAAACATTCACCAGGTACTTCAGCTGCCGCTGTTTGAAGCGCTGGATCAGGGAATCCCGTTCATGCTGATCGGTTGCGCCAGTAATCAGGGCAGTCTGTTGTTCCGGCAGATACCCGGTGATTTCTTTCGCATGGTCCACCGTGGCCGCAAAAATCATCACCGCCTGGCGTTTAGCCCCCAGCTCCACCACCTGTTCGATAATGGCCCGGGTCACACGCGGATGTTTACCCAGCAGCTGGTTCACGTCTTTTTCCGCGTATTCGCCAAAGCTGTTGCGGGGCAAAGCCGAGAAATCGTATTGCGCCACCGCCGCGTCCACCACCTCGGGCTTTGTGAGGTAACCCCGGTTGATCATATAGCTCAGCGGCAACTCATAAATGCAACGGGCAAAGGGCTTGTCCTGTTCGCTGCGGACAAATCCCCGGTAGTGATAGCGATAGATCCACCCCATGCCCAGGCGATAGGGGGTAGCGGTCAGCCCGAGCACCTTGAGGGAGTCGTTCCGTTGCCGCAGCTGCTCGATGATGCGCTGGTACTGGCTGGTGTCCTCACCACTGACCCGATGGCATTCATCGATAATGAGCAGGGAGTATTCGTTCCGGAACCGGTCCAGATTGGCGGAAACAGACTGCACGCTGGCGAAGGTGACCTGATGCTCGATGTCCTTTCGCTTCAGACCAGCGGAGAAGATGCCTGCAGTCAGCCCGTAACTCTGGTATTTGGCGTGGTTCTGCTCCACCAGTTCTTTGACGTGAGTGAGCACCAGAATCCTGCGCCGGGCCAGGCGGGCCAGTTCAGCTATGACCAGACTTTTCCCGGCACCGGTGGGGAGCACAATAACCGCAGAATCGTCGGATTTGCGGAAGTGCTTTAAGGTGGCATCGACGGCTTCCTGCTGATAGGGCCGCAGGGTGAAAGACGCATTCATTTTGAAGGGCTTGATCGTTCAGTGATGCCCGCCGGGCCCATGCACGTGGCCGTGTGCGATCTCTTCCGGACTGCCCGCGCGCACTTCGATGATTTCGATATCAAAGGTGAGGGTTTTCCCGGCCATCGGGTGATTGGTGTCCACATCGGCAAACTTGAGGCCGACCTTGGCGACAACCACATGGCGCGGGCCCTGCTCTGTCTGTACCTGGGCAACCATGCCCCGCTTCCAGCGTTTGGCGCCAATCAAATGCTTGATTGGTACACGCTGTACAGCATCAGCCTTGCGCGGCCCGTATGCTTTGTCCGGAGAGACGGTAACACTGAAGCTTTCACCAGCGTCGCGCCCTTCCAGAGCTTCTTCGAGGCCCCGGATAATGCCGCCGTGACCATGCAGGTAAGCATTCGGCTCTCCGCTGCGGGAGTCTTCCACAACATTGCCCTGTTCATCACTGACACTGTAGTGAAACAAGACCACTTGATTCTTTTCGATTGGCATAAGGTTCTCTGAAATGATTAAACGTGCGCCATTATAACCAGAGGACGTATTGGCTGCAGTGGTTCCTGCAACTGAGGCCGGGGATTTCCTCTGTCCAGAGGCAGATCAGAAACCGCCAGTACTTCGCATTTTTCAACCACCACTTCGAAACCTGTTGAATTCAGATAACTGCAACGGGTAGCATTAAATCTACAGGGATGGTCCGCATGTCAGGGAAAAGACATTAGCGATCTGCGCAGTCACGCCGGCAGGGTGTATGCCATAGAATCGCTTTCAACCGGTCTTTGCTTTTCCGCTTAACGCCCTCGTAACCGCATAGTTAATCGGCCATTTTAATATTGCCGAATGTGGGACGAACAGGCGTTCGATGTCATACCAGATGTGAGAATTCCACGGCCTCCTGATAACCAACCCATTTCTGAGGGAGTAGACACATGGGAGGTTCAATAAAAACCAGGGACGAGGTTCAGACTGCGCTCCAACACATGGAAGTGCAGGCCCTCTATTTCAGCTACGAGATGATCAAGAACAGCCAGGCTCGAATGTGGTATCTGCAAGAGATACGACAAATGTCCCGAAATACTCTTTCAGCCTATGACCGTGGATTAATGTCTGGCAAAGAAGCAGCAGAACTTGCCAACCAAATGCGGAATGACATTCTCGTCAAGAGTCGGGCCATGCAAACAGGCATGGGCTTTAAATATTCAGAATCGTTGAAAAAAGAAGGGAAAGCTCTCGCTGAACTTCTGGATAAATACGCGAAAAGTAAATACGGGAGAGCCTTTTCTGATCTTGCATCCGAAGCAGAAAAGGAAGCCATATTTGTTGAAATTATTGAAAGCGCTGGCCGTGATCGTGGTGCAGCAACCCGGCTTGCGCACAGCCTGAAATGGTCCGCCAGGGTTTGCTGGGTCATTACGGCTGGTGTCGCGTTCTACAACATTTTCACCTCTGAAAACAAAACCTGGGCTACCGGCCGAGAGGTTACAACATTAGGTACCGGGTTCGGCGCGAGCATGGCCGGGGGTGCTGTCGCAGGTATCTGGTTTGGTCCGGTCGGAATGGCTGTGGGCGCAGCGATTGGTGGCGTTCTTGGGGCCGTTGTCGGAAATGAGGCATACCTCGAATATGCCGGGCCGGAGCGTCAGGCTTCCGCTGCCATAATTGCTCCAAGAACCAGGATGTTCTATACGGATGAGCACGGAATGGCTCAGGACCTTATCAGGAAATCCGGAATTGTAATGGACGAGGTCTACCAGGTCTTTCTCGAGCTCGACACCAATTACAACTCGGATGCCGACGACGTTGCTGTCAAATACATAGAACTGGTCCGCAAGCGGAGAGGGTCTATTGAAGAAGGCCTGCGACTTCACCGCCCACTGAACAAGTTGTTGGTAAAAATCATGGCGGATGGCTGGACAAGCAGAAAGGAAACGGACGCCATCAACTTCCTTAAAAGGCTCCAGCGCCCAGGCGTTTACGAGTAAAACAGCAGAGACAAAATCCTCCCATGGAAAAAACCGATCAGTTTTCGTCCAGGCTACTCAAAAGCTCCGACAATAGCCAAACCCCTTGCCTACAGCTGATAAAAGGCGATGAGCCATTCGGTGGCCCACAGAAAGGAGCTCTGATTGAGGCCCAGTATCAGCTAGGCGACGACCGCTATCTGCTGTTTATCACGGATGATGTTCCATACGAGGAAACCTTGCGCATATACCTGATTGCAGGCAATGCCGAGGTTCTGGACTCACTGGAATTCGGTGGCTATCTCGCTAACGGGACTCTGGAAGGCCTTAACATTGTTGGCGAACAGTCCATCGAATTCAGCTTCATCCACGAAAAGCGCTGCAGGCTGACGGTAAAATCTGACAGCGGATGGAAAAAGCCACTTGCCTTCACGCCTGGAGTAAGTCGCCCCGGGGGGTTAAAGAAGCGATTTCTGGATCTTGAGTTCGTTTAATCGGGGAACAACGGCAGGAACGGCTCGCCCACGCTCAGCGCTTTGAATTCGATCGGTGCTGCGACCAAATAAGCCGGTAATATTCCACCACACTACCATAGCGTTCAGATCGATAAAGCATACCCGCGAGCACGGCCATTATCACTCCAGCCAGCCCAGTAAAAGCCATCCCGGTGCTGCCCAGCAAAAACAATGTACAAGTGGCCGTAGCAAGCAACAGAACATAAAAAAGGTTTTGCCAACATAAAACCCGATGGCAGACAGACCATCCCCTTGAGAGGAGAAACGTCGGAGTCGCCAAGAACAACACCATGACTACCAGCAGCGCCATTTCCAAGTAGACCAGAGCTCGCTCGCTTAGCAACCCCGAAACCAACGCTGACAACAACATCAGCACGATGGGCAGAGAAAACACCATCAACATGACGGCTCCAAGCATGTGCCACATCCCCTTCGGGAGCACCTGATACTCAGGCATCGCCTTGTCAGTTGGTGTTTTGCAATGCTTTTCCATAATCATTCCTCAGAAACAACCGCCACGGCCAGAGTTCCCAGCACGCCACTGGTAGCACTTCCCGTAAAGCTCAGCGTGGCTCCAATGGAATCTTTGATCTGACGCATCGTCGCTTTCTTGATAGCTGCATTAGAAAAACGTCGCTCAATCTTGCCCGCCCGCTCCATTATCTTCAGTGTTTGGTTAGAAATACCTGATGCATTTGACCGGGCGATCTCCCGGGACAGCCTCCTGCGCTCCTGCCTACTTAAGCCCTCAAGCGCCCTGCGTGTTGTTATGCCCTGTGATCTGAGGAGTTTTATCCCTCTTACTGTCATCAATCCGGACGCCGATGCCCCCCCAAGAGAAATAACATCGAGTGCCAGAGTAGCGTTTTGGTACCATTCTTCATTATCAAGCTCGTCATTCATATAAGGAGCTGTCATTTCATTTCTCGTCCTCATCAAGCTGTTTCCGCATTGCAGCGAACTGGCTGTGGCAGCCCCGTAGGCCATAATGGAAAATACCGTCGAGCCCCCGCCACTGAAAGGTATGGCTGCACTTGATGTAAGTACTACGAACCATCCTATTACGGCTGCCCCACAGGAGACAGCGGCTCCCACTGCTTCCGACACAAAGCGACTTTCCCTAGGGGTGTTTTTGACCTCAGAGATGTAATCGATCGCAGAGATCCGTGAAGGCAGTTCACGCAAAACAATACGGACAGGCTTGGATAGACAGATGTATTCAAAATCGCGCAGGGTGACCGACGTCCCCCTTTCATCGATGAATACAACACCAGCTCCCACCAAGGCCGGATCACGGTCAATTGCCGTGAAAAGCTTTTCTTGATTGAGTGTATAGGCAAGACGAGCTTTGAGTTGCTTTTGGGCAAACGAATTCTGGAAAGGTAAAGGCCTAGCTTCCATAGTACTATCCTTAGTACAAGTGCATTCATCCATGTGGGCCGCCCCTTTGAACGGCGACTATGAATTTTAAGCGGAACTGTTCAGTTTATACAAGGAAGGGAATGCCAAAACTGCGAAGCAAGAAGGATAATACCTTTCACATTCGATACCCTTCAGTGTCACCTTTCTGCGATCAGAATAATTGAACTATCGGTTTATACTTTGTTACCTTCCTAATCTGCACCCAAAAGGAACATGGGCCTACACGGACGTTAACAAAATACAGGGACGAATCATGTCACGAAAAATACTCAGTGCTGCCAAACTGACCTGCTCCCCCCAAAACTTGACCCAACCCTATTCAAAGAACCATGGTTCCAGAAACCTGAGCTGGTGAACTACCAGTTCTTTCCACTGAGTCTGATTCGGTCTCTGAACTACAGCTATCTGATCGCCTGGCTCAGCATGGCTGGGCGCCGTCGTTTCAAGGGACTTAAACAGAAACTGCCGGTCAGTGCCGTTGCCTCCGTACACTGCAAAATCCATATATCAGTAGGGTTAATAGGGACCTTGGCTGGTATCTTCTATTTTGGGATAGGAATCTATGTACTACTGTTCCTTTAATCCGGCAACGTCTCACCCGAGCCACCCATTTCAGCGGGCACATCTTTCATCTTGGGCAAACCATCCCGGATCGGCAATACCGATTCCTGGTAGTGCACATGCAAGGCAGGCTCAAACTTCAGGCCAGGAAGATTCGCAACGTAAACATCTACCAGCCCCCAGGCCGGGTGGTCTGTGAACACATGCCCACCACACTGCCTGCACCACTTGCGATAGCTCTGCTCCGTGAGATGAAACTCACCAACCTGATCAGCACCAGACAAAATCTCAAGGCTGGCCGCTGGCCAGAGTGAGAAGGCGTTAACCGGCCCGGCAGACCAACGGCGGCAGGAGTCGCAATGGCAATAGCCCATTGCCTCTGGCGTACCGGATACCTGGTATTTAACCGCGCCACAAAAACAGTTGCCCTGATACTGACTCATGATTACCTCCTCGTTTATTGTTGTTCAGGGATCACTGTTCCAGAGGCAGCACCCGGGTGTATATCCTCCTGAATAATGGAATTGGCAGAACTTTCGTAGCAGGTACAAGCGAATGTGTGCCCTGCGTGGGTTCTCAGAATTGCTAACGGAGCCGGAACCCGAAGAAATAAATCTGTCGCGATTATTCTCCTTATGCAACAATGATATAGCGTTAAATCAAACAGACAATACGGTCAGGAAAATATAAATATGAAAAGGGTAGTAGCGTGCACTCTGGTTTCAGCTTTAATGGCTGGCTGCGGAGGTGGAGGTAGTGGAAGCGACCTGGAAAAAACCGATGAAAATACCACTCCCGATACAGGGAACGAGGACAACGGTGTCGTGACGCCAAACGATCAAATCACAGTACTT
>Ga0209345_10000138_pt1 | contig 101090 bp, 96 predicted proteins | sample Cruoilmetagenom7_FD_187294 | JGI IMG/M metagenome (GOLD analysis project Ga0209345, IMG submission 187294) | Oil polluted marine microbial communities from Coal Oil Point, Santa Barbara, California, USA - Sample 7 (SPAdes) (version 2) | ecosystem: Environmental > Aquatic > Marine > Oil seeps ... | reverse complement strand
ATGATCTCTGGTGGAAAACGGTGGCGCTTGTAGCTGACGATCATACTCATGCGCAGCAACTAAGCAAAATCTCCTACGCTTCCAACAGGCCCAAGTTAATGTGACAATGCCCCTGCGCGCAGTTCGGGGCTTGATTTTCAACTCGATAGTAATCTAACATCTGTTAGAATAATTTCGGGGAATCCAAATGACGGGACCGCTCAACCAATTGAGAATTGTCGAACTTGGTCATGTTATTGCCGGACCGCTTTCGGCAGCCCTGCTTTCAGACTTCGGTGCAGATGTCATCAAGATCGAGTCACCCAGCCGGACGGACATGATGCGGGATCTTGGACCCAAAGCAGAGGACGGAGTCGGCGTTTGGTGGAAGACCTTGGGTCGCAACAAGAAAATCCTTAGCCTGAACTGGAAGTCCGCTGAAGGCCGCGACATCTTGCGCAAGTTGGTTGAGGGTGCTGACGTGCTTGTAGAGAATTTCCGCCCCGGTGTGCTTGAGCGAGGAGGGGTCGGGCCGAACACCTTGCATGAGTGGAATCCAGATCTGATTATTCTGCGCGTCTCGGGGTACGGACAAGATGGCCCGATGCGGGACGTCCCGGCATTCGGGCGTGCGGCAGAGGCAATGAGCGGTCTGGCGCATCTCACAGGTTTCACGGATGGCCCACCAATGCATCCCGGATTTCCGGCGGCCGATAGTACGACAGGATTGATGGGCGCGTTGGGTATTATGCTCGCGCTATTCGCCCGTGAAAAAGGATCAGCGCGCGGACAGGTGGTCGACCTGGCAGTGTTCGAATCGTTGCTTCGTTTGATGGATTATCCTGTTCCCGCCTTGACGGGTGCGGATCATTCGCCCCGGCGCAATGGGCTGCGCCAGCCGATGGATTTTGCCCCGGGGGGCATGTTCCGCACGTCCGATGGGGTGTGGTTGACTGTCTCCGCGGGGAGCGCGGAAACAGCGCAAAGACTGCTTCGCGCCGTCGGAGGAGATGCTTTGGCCGATGATCCGCGCTTTTCAACGTTGGCAGAGATGTCATCGCATATGACTGTTGTTTTTGATGCGATCAATGATTTTGTCACGCAGCGCACACTCTCTGAAGTGGAGGCTGAATTCGCCCGCCATGATGCGGTCGCCTCGCGGGTGCTAAATGTCGAAGATATCACGACGAACGAACAAATCTGCCATCGCGGGGATATCGTCTCAGTTGAGGGTGAGAAGACTAAAGTCATCGGCCCGATCCCGCATTTGAGCGCCACACCCGGCGCACTTCGATGGCTAGGGCGCCCACCCGGAGCAGACAGCCGCAGCATCCTGCAGGATCTGGGCTTCACCAAGGAGCGGATTACCGCCCTTTGCGAGGCGGGGCATGTGAGCGTGAAAGACGGGGAGGGTACACCATGACGTTTCGAATGACAGATGAACAAAGAGAAATACGTGACCAGATTTTGCGGATATGCGAACAATTCGATGATGACTACTGGTTGGAGCGGGACCGCAATGGGGGCTTTCCGCATGATCTTCATAAAGCGATGGCAGAGGGCGGATGGCTTGGGATTGCTATGCCTGAAGCGGTTGGCGGTGCAGGCCTGGGTATTACCGAAGCAACCATAATGATGCAGGCGATTGCCGAGTCGGGAGCCGGTGCCAGCGGGGCATCAGCTGTCCATATGAACATATTCGGCCTCAACCCCGTCGTGAAATTCGGCACTGATGAACAACGTGTCCGGATGCTGTCGCCGTTGATTTCTGGCGATGAAAAAGCTTGCTTCGCCGTGACGGAGCCGACGACTGGTTTGGATACGACCAAGTTAAAGACAATGGCGGTGCGGCAGGGGGATCGGTATGTCGTGCATGGTCAGAAGGTTTGGATCTCAACGGCGCAGGTCGCGCACAAGATGCTGCTCTTGGCGAGAACAACGTCGCTTGAGGAGGTCACGGACCCAACCGAAGGGTTGAGCCTGTTTTATACCGATCTCGATCGCAATTTTGTAGATGTGCGCGAAATCGAGAAAATGGGACGCAAAGCCGTCGATTCGAACGAGGTCTTTATCGATGGGTTGCCGATTCCGGCTGAAGACCTGATCGGGGAGGAGGGCAAGGGATTTCGGCAAATTCTACACGGTCTGAATCCTGAACGCATTCTTGTGGCTGGCGAATGCATCGGCATTGCGCGCAATGCACTGAAACGCGCGGCGCAATACGCCAACGAGCGTGTGGTTTTCGGTCGACCCATCGGCCAGAATCAGGGCGTCCAGCACCCATTGGCACAGGCTTGGGCGCGGGTGGAGGCTGCCAACCTCATGGTGATGCATGCCGCCGCACTTTACGATGCAGGAGAGGCTTGCGGGGTTGAGGCAAACGCCGCCAAATTGCTGGCCGCGGATGCCGCAGTCGAGGCGACCGAAGCGGCGCAGATTGCCTTCGGCGGATTCGGATATGCCAAAGAATATCATGTCGAGCGACTGGTCAGAGAAGCTCTGCTTTTCCGAATCGTGCCCGTGACCCCGCAGATGCTCTTATCGTTCATTGCTGAAAAAGCTCTTGGACTTCCAAAGTCTTACTAAGTGATTTCGGAGCTGAGACAGGAAGTAGAATCTTGTCTTGATTAATTTTCTAACACACGTTAGATTATTGAAATAACCCCAAATGGGGAAAAGGGAGGAGGCGTCATGAGTGAGACGCAATTTGGATCTTCGCAAGAAGATCTGACAGCACGCAAAACTGTATTCGCGAGCGACTTGTTCGCAGGCAAAACAGTTGTTGTAACCGGTGCAGGCGGTGGTCTGGGTCTGGCGATTGCGACCCTTTTCGCCAGACTGGGTGCCAATCTTGCCGTTAACGGACGGGATGCGGAAAAACTGGCTTCGGCCAAGGAATTCCTCGAGAGCTTTGGTGGCAAAGTCTTTGCCAAGCCGATGACCATTCGAGACCCTGAACAGGTCGATGAGTTTGTTGCACAGGTAAATCAAGAATTCGGTTCAATTGACGTTTTGGTGAACAATGCGGGGGGGCAGTTCCCTCAAGCTGCGCTGGATTTTTCTCCCAAAGGCTGGAACGCCGTTATAGACACCAACCTCAACGGCACCTGGTGGATGATGCAGTCCACCGCGCGCCATTGGGTTGCGCAAAAGCAGCCGGGTTCAATCGTCAGCATTGTGGCAGACATTTGGCGTGGGATGCCTGGAATTGCACACACCTGCGCGGCACGGGCGGGAGTCATTTACCTGTCTAAATCAGTGGCTGTGGAATGGGCTCCGCATGACATCCGGGTAAATTGCGTGGCGCCGGGTTGCTGCGAGAGCAATGGATTTGGGAACTACCCTGAGGAAGGCGCGGCAACCTTTCAGGACTCAAACCCGATGCGGCACGCTGGCGACGAATGGGATGTAGCCGAAGGGGTTGTCTACATGGCGGCCAGTTCGGGGAAATTCGTAACGGGCGAAGTTTTGAACATCGACGGTGGACAGCAACTGTGGGGAGATCCCTGGCCAACAGGACGACCGGATTACTTCCGGATTTCCTGAGACAAGTTACTAACCTAGTGGGGGAAAAAAGAGCCAGATGATGACGAATAGACAAACAGAAACCGGCACCAGTGATGGCGCAATACTGGAGTGTCGCGGGATTGAGCGGCGGTTTGGCGGCATTGTCGCTGTCACCGGTGTGGATATGGTCATTCAGCCCCAGGAAATCTTTGGCCTCGTGGGGCCGAACGGCAGCGGCAAGACAACGCTTACAAACGCGATCACCGGATTTTATCCGCCAAACGTCGGATCCATCCGTCTGGAAGGAAAAGACATCACGGGCACAGCGCCTCACAAGGTTGCAAAACTCGGCGTTGCCCGAACGTTTCAGAACCTTGCCCTGTTCAACGGGATGAGCGTGCTCGACAACATTTTGCTGGGCCGCCACATCCACATGAACCCGGGCGTTTTTCGCACCGCATTTTATTGGTGGGCCTCAAAAAACGAAGAGATCGAGAACCGCAAGATCGTCGAAGAGGTGATTGAGTTTCTACAGCTTGAGAGCATCCGGAACGAACTGGTTGATGGGCTTCCTATTGGGCTGAAAAAGCGAGTTGAGCTTGCACGCGCCTTGGTGGCCGAGCCACAAATGTTGATCCTTGATGAGCCGATGGCGGGCATGAACCAAGAAGAGAAGGGGTATATGTCCCGCTTCATACTGGACGCGCGGGCAGAACGGGGCGTCAGCGTCTTGCTGATCGAACACCACATGGATGTCATCATCGGCATTTGTGATCGAATGCTCGCCCTGAACTACGGCGAAATGATCGCCAGTGGCATACCAAAAGAAGTCGTAAAAGACCCTCGGGTCATCGAAGCATATGTTGGAGGGTCACATGGCTGAGGGTGCAACATCGCATAATTCGGTCAATGAGACGATTGGCATGCTTTTGGCGCGGAACGCTTCAAATCACGGATCGAATATCGCAATGCGCGAAAAAGAGCGCGGAATTTGGAAGGAGAGCACCTGGCGCGAGTACTCCGAAGATGTATTGGCTTGCGCGGCCGGTCTTGAAAAAATTGGCGTAAAGCCGGGCAAAGCCGTACTCATTCTGGGCGATAACCGTGCGCGGTTATACGGTGGCATGCTGGCTATTTCGCTGCTTGGTGCCTACGCTATGCCGGCCTATCCGGGCGCGACACTTGATGAACTTCAGCATTTCGTTGGTGAAGCCGATATCGTAGCCGCCATCGCGGAAGATCAAGAACAGGTCGACAAGATTCTTGAGATACGCGATGCAGGCGCGAGTGGCATCGAACACATCATCTACGATGAAACGCGCGGGCTTGGGTTTTACGAAGACGATGGTCTTATGTCATGGGACCACCTGATCGAAATTGGCCTGCACGATCTTAACGAGATCCCCAGTCGCCGCGAAGAACTTTTGCATCGTGCGGGACCAGACGATCCTGCAATCTTTCTGCATTCTTCAGGAACAACCGGTAAGCCAAAAGGTATTGTTCTGAGCCAGAAAAACGTTCTGACGGCAGCCAAGAATGGCCATGACGCAGGAGCGTTCGGAGAAGATGAGGATATCCTTGCCTATCTCCCAATGGCTTGGGTTGGGGATTATGCCATTACGGTGGCCGCAGCGCTTAGGTACCGGTTCACCGTCAACGTCCCAGAGCGACAGGAAACGGTTGTGCGGGACATGCGGGAAATCGCTCCGACTTTTTATTTGGCAGCGCCTAGAAGTTGGGATCAGATGCTGACCACAATTCAGGTCGGCATGGAGGATTCAACACCGTTAAAGAAGTGGCTGTACCATTTCTTTATGGATCGGGCGATTGCGGCTGAGACGCGCAAACTGAATGGCAAGAGTGGCGGTGCATTAGAACCTTTGGGCCGTCTGTTGGGTGAGGCGCTTGTCTTTGGCCCGATCAAGGATCAGTTCGGGATGAGCCGTCTGAAAAGCGCGTTCACCGGCGGCGAGGCCATTGGCGAAGACACCTTTGTGTTTTACCGGGCCTTGGGCATCAAGCTTCGCCAGCTTTACGGCCAGACTGAGATCAGCGCGATCAGTGCAATCCAAGCACCAAACGAGGTGCGCCTGCACACGGTTGGTACACCCGCGCCGGGTGTCGAAGTCAAGATTGATGACAGCGGTCAGATCATGTTGCGTTCCAACAGCGTGTTCAGCGGCTATTTCAACAAGCCGGAGGCAAGTGCCGAAGCCCTGCAAGACGGGTGGCTGCTGACTGGCGATGCCGGATATCTGGAAGATAACGGCCAACTGGTAGTTCTGGGGCGTGTGTCTGAGGTCATGTATACGGCCGGGGGTGAACGCTATGTTCCGAACTATATCGAGAACCGCCTGAAGTTCAGCCCATATATCAAGGATGCGGCTGTACTTGGGTCGGGACTGGACGAACTGACCGCAATGGTCTGTGTGGATTTTGAAGCGGTAGGTCACTGGGCAGAGGTGAATGGCGTGCCATACGTTTCTTATGCCGACCTGTCCCAACGTGACGAGGTTGCCACCCTTCTGCGCGAGGCGTTCAGGCGGGTCAACAAAGCTGTCACTGAACCCTTGCAGTTGAAACGTTTCGTCAGCCTGCCAAAGGAATTTGACCCGGATGATGGGGAAATCACACGGACCAGAAAACTGCGCCGCAAGGTCGTTCAGGAACGCTATGCCGATGTTATCGCAGCGCTCTATGACGGTTCAAAAGAGGTCCATGTAAGCGCGCAGGTGACTTACGAGACCGGGGAAGTCGGGAAGGTCGAGAAGAACCTTCCCATCAGGGAGGTATAAATGGACTGGATCTTTCTATCAGAGCTGGCAATCAACGGTGCCCTAACGGGTCTGCTGTATTCGCTATTCGCCATCGGTCTCGTGCTGATTTACAAGGCGTCCTCGGTGCCCAATCTGGCACAGGGCGGATTGACGATGGTTGGAGCCTACGTGGTTCTTGCCTTGTCACATGATGCAGGCCTGCCACTGTGGCTGGCCATTCCGCTTGCCGCCGTGATCATGTTCGGCTTGGGATTTGGCATAGAGCGGGTAGCGCTGCGCCGTCTTGCGGGCCGCCCGGTTGTGATGATTCTGATGATGACATTGGGTCTTGATATTTTCCTGCGCGGTACAACGCTGGCGATCTGGGGCGGCACGTCCCGATCAATGGAGCTGGGGGTCAGCTATGAACCGTTGTTCCTTGGTGACATCTTTGTAAGTCGCATCCATCTCGTTGGAGCTGGTGTGGCGATTGGCCTCTTTGTCGCCTTCATGCTGTTTTTCCGCAGCCGGACCGGTATCAAGTTGCGGGCAATCGCAGACGATTACATGGCGTCTTGGTCGGTCGGAATTTCGGTTGAACGCGGCGTTGGTTTGTCCTGGGCATTGGCGTCAGTCGTGGCTGTGGCTGCGGGCGTCATCTGGGGTGAAATTCAGGGCGTCGATCAAGCGCTCTCACTGTTGCTTCTCAAAGGTCTGACGGTTGCCGTTCTGGGTGGGCTTGACAGTATTCTGGGGGCCGTGGTCGCCGGTATCATTCTCGGCATCATCGAAAACGTGGGATCTGATTTTCTTGATCCCCTTGTTGGAGGCGGAAGCCGGGAACTTATCGTTGCTGCTGTTCTCATACTTACGGTCATGATCCGTCCGCATGGGCTGTTTGGCCGTCACGACATCGAAAGGGTGTAAGGAATGTTCTATAGACTTTCTGGTGTCCATCACGCCAACTACGTATCGGACAGCCGTATCTTCAAGGTTCCTGCTGACCGTAACCTGGCGATCTTCGTCTTCCTTTTTGGGCTGGCGGCGCCATTCCTTTTGCCGTCATTGTATCTGAATAGTTATATGCTGCCATGGTTAATCTGGACGGCTGCGGCGCTTGGGCTGAATCTGGTGACAGGTTGGGCTGGCCAGCTTCATCTGGGTTATGCCGCTGTTATGGCCGTTGGTGCCTATTCGGCAATCCACGCCGCAAGGTTTGGGGTGCCATGGGAATTCGCCCTGATCATCGGCGGGTTGGCATCATCAGTGATCGGCAGCCTGTTCGCCTTTGCCGCACTGCGGGTGAAGGGGCTTTATCTCGCGCTGACAACCCTTGCGATGCAGTTTGTGATGGACTGGGTGTTGACCCACTCGCCTGCGATCTCGGGCGGTTCACACGCATCGCTGCAATCCCCGACACTGGCGCTGCTTGGGCAGGACATCACGTCTGACACGGGCTATTACTATGTCGCCTTTGGCTGGTGCGTGTTGGTGACGATTTTCATGCTGAACCTCAAACGCACCGGGTTGGGGCGCGCCTTGGTTGCGGTCCGGGAAAAGGATTTTGCTGCGGCAATTCTGGGCGTCAATAGTTTCTACTACAAGATCCTGGCCTTTGCGGCATCGTCCTTCATCGCTGGAGTAAGCGGTGCACTGCTTGTCGCGACGTTCTTCTTCCTCGCCGCTCCAGAGCAATTCTCGGTCGCGGTTTCGATCCAAGTACTCGCAATGGTGATTGTTGGTGGTCTGGGCAGTATCATCGGATCGTATTTGGGGGTCGCCCTGATCCTGCTCGTACCCGGTCTGGTGAACGGGATCTTTGCAGGCGGCAGCCAGTCGCTTGGAATGCAAATCAATGTCGAAACGCTCGCTCATATCCCGAACGCAGTTTACGGCGCGCTGATCGTCATAATTCTTTTGATCGAACCGCTGGGGCTGGGAAAGCTCTACGGCAACATAAGGGACTACCTGATGGTCTGGCCCTTTGATCAGCTGAGAAAGTAGAGAGGAATGTCGATGCAAGAAAAGGTCAAAGCCCAGCCCATCCTGTCAATGAACAGTGTCGAGGTGTTGTATGACAATGTGATGCTGGCGATCAAAGGTGTTTCGGTTCAGGTGCCAAAAGGCGAGATGATCGCGCTCTTGGGATCAAACGGAGCCGGGAAAAGCACGACGCTGAAAGCGATCAGTGGTCTTTTGAAAGCCGAACGCGGCCGCGTAAGCCGAGGAGAGATCAAGTTCGAAGGCACTGACATGACCGGCATGCTCGCTCAGAATCGGGTGGATATGGGCATTTGTCACGTCATCGAAGGTCGACGTGTCTTTGAACACCTGACACCGGATGAGAACCTGACAGCGGCTGCACCAACGGGCATGTCCCGGTCAGTCTTGAGCGCGGAAAAGGAAAAAATCTATGCCTATTTTCCGAGACTGGCTGAACGGCGCAATTCACTTTCCGGCTACCTGTCGGGTGGCGAGCAACAGATGCTGGCGATTGGCCGTGCGCTAGTGACTCAACCGAAGTTGCTGATGCTGGACGAGCCGAGCCTCGGACTCGCGCCATTTCTGGTCGCTGAAATTTTCGGCATTCTCAAAAAGATCAACGAAGAGGAAGGCATGTCCGTTCTGCTTGTGGAACAGAATGCTCTGGCCGCGCTGGAGATCGTTTCAGAAGGCTATCTCATTGAAAATGGTCGTGTCGTTATGAACGGCACAGCCGAAGCTCTCAAATCCAACTCCGACATCCAAGAGTTCTATCTTGGCGGCGGTGAAGGCACCGACTTTCACAACGTCAAGCACTACAGCCGACGCAAGCGTTGGTTGAGCTGAAGTTATACTCAATCATTGTTCTGGGAGGATAAGATGAAGAAACTTAACAGGACGTTAGCCGCGTTTTCGATGATAGGCGGACTGGTCGCCGGGTCGCAAACACTGGCCGAACCATTCAAAGTGGGTGTTTGTTACGACCTTAGCAAGGCATACACATTTGCTACGCCACAGGTTTCGCAGGCCGCGATGGATCTTGCAAAGCTGGTCAACATGAAGGGCGGTATCGGCGGCGAACCGGTGGAAGTTATCGTGCGTGACCACGGTAACGAACCGCAACGCGGGATCGAATGCTATTCCAAGCTGAGCCGCGAAGGCGTTTTTGTCTTTGATACCTTGTCGACACCGGTGTCGCTGGCAATTCTGCCACGCGCCATGGCAGATGAACGCATCCTGATGCAGTCGCTGGTCGGTCGTGGTGATGCGGTGGATGGCACGGTCTTTGATTGGGTCTATCCGATCGGGCCGACCTATTGGGGACAGGCCGCCAACGACGTTGCCTATATCAAGCAGTTGCATGACGGCGATATGTCGGATGTGAAGGTTGGCTTTGTTTATTTTGATTATCCGTTCGGCCAAGAACCAATCGAAATCCTGCAGACTCTGGCCGAGAAAGAGGGCTTTCAACTTGACCTTTATCCGGTGCCGCTTCCCGGCAGCGATCAGGCCGGCGTTTGGTCAAAGATACGCCGTGATAAGCCCGATCATTTGATTGTCTGGATGCTGGGCGGGGCGCATGTGGTTGCCTCAAAAGAGATGCAGCGCAATCGCATTCCGATGGAAAAGTATATTTCAGTCAATTGGCTAAACGAAGTGGACATCGCCAACATCGGTAAAGAGGCAGCCATTGGTCTAAAGCGTGGCACCAATGTGGTTGGAGGCCCGGACGTGGCTTTGCGCCAAGAGATCATGACCGAACTCTATGATAAAGGTCAGGGCTCCGGCCCACTGGAGAAGACAGAGGACGTTTTCTACAATACCGGACTGGCGATGTATTCCATCGTGTTCGAAGCCGCGCGCAAAGCGGTAGAGCTCGAAGGCCTTCCGATCACAGCAGCCTCTTACAAGGCGGGTCTCGAAACCCTCAAAGACTATGATGCCAACGGCCTGATGGCGCCGATTACGGTGACGCCGGACGATCACGGTGGCGGCGGTAAGACGCGCATCGAGATGTGGGATGGAGTGGCCTGGGTCCCGCAGACCGACTGGATCGCGGAATACACCGATGTGGTGTGGGATGTGGTCAAAGAAAGTTCCTCCAAATACGAGCAATAATAAGAAGTTACGTATAAATTTGCGTCACCTGGGTGGCGGCGCGACTGCAAAAGAGAGAAGCCGCCTTAAACTCTACCAACGGGAGAAAAAAGATGAAGATCAAACCATACATCAAAGCGACGGTCCTGACTGCTGCGCTTGTTGCAAGCGCGACAGTGGCCTCCGCTCAGGACAAAGAGCCGATCCGTTTCGGCCTCTGCTTTGACCTCAGTAAGTCGTATACGTTCATTTCGCCTCAAGTGGCCCAAGCGGCTCAGGATCTTGCGATGTACACCAACGACAACGGCGGCATTGATGGCCACCCGGTCGAGATTATCGTTCGTGATCACGGAAACGAACCGCAACGCGGTGTTGAATGTTATGAGCAACTCAAGCGCGATGGTGTTTTCCTCTTCAATTTCCTGTCCACGCCGGTCACGAACGCGGTTCTGCCGCGCGCGATGAAAGACGGCAACGTTTTGATGCAATCTTTTGTTGGCCGTGGTGACGCTGTGGATGGCGAGGTGTTCGAATGGGTGTTTCCGGTAGGCCCAACCTACTGGCAGCAAGCAGCCAATGACGTTGCCTTCATTAAGAAGCAGATGGGCGACGACCTTGCCAGCACAAAGATTGGATTTATTTATCTGGATTATCCATTCGGACAGGAGCCTATCGAAATCCTCAAGACTCTTGCAGAAAAGGAGGGCTTTGAGTTGGAACTCTATCCAGTTCCGCTGCCCGGTTCGGACCAGTCCGGCGCATGGAGTAAGATCCGCCGCGACAAGCCTGACTATGTAATCAGCTGGCTATTGGCAGGCGGACACGTAGTTGCCTCCAAGGAAATGCGTCGTAACCGTTTCCCGATCGACCGCTACCTGTCAGTCAACTGGCTGAACGAAGTCGATATTTCCAACATCGGTGCGGCAGAGGCCAAAGGCATCCTGCGCGGGACCAACGTAGCCGGTGGTCAGGACGTCCCGATCGTGAAGACAATGCTGGATACTTACTATGCCAACGGCAAAGGTAACGGGCCCGAGAGCCTGGTGCGCGACGTATATTACAACACCGGCATGGCGATCTATTCTACAGGCTTTGAGGCTGCACGCATCGCGATTGCTGAAAGTGGTTGGCCGATCACGCCGGAAAGCATGAAGGCAGGGTATGAAGCGATCTCCGAATTCGATGGCGATGGTGTTATGGCCCCGGTGACTGTGACCGGCGAAGACCACGGTGGCGGTGGCAAGACCCGCGTCGAACAGTGGGACGGCGAAACCTGGGTTCCCCTGACCGACTGGAGCGCTGACTACCTCGACGTAGTGTGGGAAGTAATCAAAGAAAGCTCCGAGAAGTTCACTGTCGAATGAACTTGCTCTCCCCCGCGGCGATTGTGTCGCGGGGGGGCTCATACCCGCATTCACACCAATTATTTCTCAAAGAAACAAAGCAAACATCATGAGCCCCATTGACCTGAAGATTGAAGGCGGCATCGCGACCGTCACCATCAACCGACCCGAGCGGAAAAACGCGCTCTCCGTGGCCGCAACGAACGGGCTTACGGATGCCTGGGAAAAGATCGAGGCGGATGACAGCATTCGCGTTGCCATTTTGACCTCTGCCGATTGCGGTGTCTTTAGCGCCGGATTGGACCTCAAGGAAGCCACACAGATCGCGCGAGATGAAGGTGTCGATATCCTATCCAAGATGCGCGATCCGTTTCACGAAAAGATGCGGGACTGCAAGAAACCAATCATTGCGGCCATGACTGGATCCTTGATGGCGGGTGGCATGATGCTGACGTTGAACTGCGATATTCGCGTTGGCCTTAAAGGTACCAAGGTCGGCATTACCGAAGTCAAAATCGGACGTGGGTCGCCATGGGCTTCTCCGGCGCTGTCGATGTTGCCGCAACCCGTGCTGATGGAAATTGTTCTGACCGGCGATCTGATGCCTATTGAGCGTCTGCATGACTATGGATTTACCAACTATCTAGAAGACACACCTGATGCCGTACGCGCCCGCGCACTGGATCTGGCTCAGCGGATTGCCAGCGCGGCACCGCTTTCGGTGATCGCAGCAAAGGGCAGCGTTCGTGCAACCATGGATCTGGGCTGCGCAGAGGGCCTTGAAAAAGGCAAGCGCCTGCACGAGGTCGTCTACGCCAGCAATGACGCTATCGAAGGTCCCAAGGCCTTTGCCGAAAAGCGTGCGCCGGTCTGGACCGGAACCTGAGGGAGGCTGGAATGTCCGAACTTATTCGATTTGAGAAGGATGGCCCTGTCGGCATCCTGCGTTTTCTTCAACCGAAGAAGCGTAACCCCTACAGCATCGCGTTCGTCGAGGAATTGGTGGCGTATCTGCACGAAGCCGACCACGATCATGCGGTCCGTGCCGTTGTCATGACCGGTGGCGAACATTTCAGCAGCGGTGGCGATTTGGTCGGTTTCCAATCCGAGGTGGCCAAGGGGGCCAGAGCCACGTCCGAAATGGTCGAAAAGGTCCATGATGGCGGACGTGCTGCATATCTGTTTCGTAAACCACTGATTTCCGCCGTTTGCGGTGTCGCCTATGGCGCTGGTCTGAGCCTTGCTTTGTCGGCGGACATTGTCGTGGCAGCCGAGGATGCCCGGTTGTGCGAGGTCTTTACTCGCGTTGGTGGATGTCCCGACACCGGATCAAGCTGGTTGCTTAAACAACGCGCGGGCGCGGGGGTGGCGCGGATGCTTGTTCTTACAGGTCGTGAAATCGACGGACGAACCGCCAAGGAACTGCGCGTTGTGGAAGAATGTGTTTCGGCCGAACAGGTCGAGGAACGCGCGCTTGAGATCGCCCGCGAGATTGCCCCTCATCCCATGTTCGGTGTTCAGACCGCAAAGCGCGTGATGCGTAGCACAGCCGAGTGCAGCTATCTGGAGGCGCTGGACATTGAGCGCGATGCCCAGAGTGTTCTGCTGAGCGCGCATGATTTCCCCGAAGCTATGAAGGCGTTTTCGGAAAAACGAAAACCCCAATTCAAAGACCGCTAGACGGTCACAACCCTATCAAAAACTCCAAGGAGAGTAACGCTCATGAAGGTGCTTGTACCTGTCAAACGCGTGATCGACTACAACGTGAAAGTGCGCGTCAAAGCGGACGGTTCAGGTGTCGATCTTGCCAACGTAAAAATGTCCATGAACCCGTTTGACGAAATTTCCGTCGAACAGGCGATCCGCCTCAAAGAAGCGGGTCAGGCTGACGAAATCGTCGCCGTTTCCATCGGCGTCAAGCAAGCGCAGGAAACCCTGCGCACAGCTTTGGCGATGGGCGCTGACCGTGCTATTCTGGTTGTGGCCACCGATGACGTCCACAACGACATTGAGCCACTGGCCGTTGCCAAGATCCTCAAAGCGATCGTGGACGAAGAACAGCCCGGTCTTGTGCTGTGCGGCAAGCAAGCCATCGACAACGACATGAACGCAACGGGCCAAATGCTGTCCGCGCTTATGGGTTGGTCACAGGCCACGTTTGCATCCGAAGTCGAAATCGCTGGCGACAAAGCCAAGGTTACACGTGAAGTGGACGGCGGTTTGCAAACCATCGAGGTCACCATGCCAACGGTTGTCACCGTTGACCTGCGCCTGAACGAACCGCGCTATGCGTCGCTGCCAAACATCATGAAGGCCAAGAAAAAGCCTTTGGATGAAAAAACGCCCGAAGATTACGGCGTGGACGTGTCCAACCGCTTGGAAATCGTGAAGACGGTTGAGCCCGAGACCCGTGCCGCTGGCATCAACGTCGGCTCGGTTGATGAACTGGTCGAAAAACTCAAAGAAGCGGGGGCTGTGTAATGGCTGTTCTACTCCTTGCAGAAGTAACTGACGGCGCATTGTCGATGGACGCTACGGCCAAGGCCGTAACTGCGGCCAAGCAATTGGGTGACGTGACGGTTCTGGCCTGTGGCGGATCTGCTGCTGATGCGGGTGCCGAAGCGGCAACAATTGACGGCGTTGCCAAGGTCATCGTGGCCGAAGACGACGCATTGGGTCACCGTTTGGCGGAAGCAACTGCCGCATTGATCGTTTCAATGGCAGATGACTTTGAGCACATCGCAGCCCCTGCAACCACTGACGCCAAGAACGTGATGCCCCGTGTGGCCGCACTGTTGGACGTGATGGTAATCTCTGACGCTTCCGGTGTTGTAGATGGCAGCACATTCGAACGCCCGATCTATGCGGGCAACGCGATCCAAACCGTCAAATCCTCGGACGCCAAGAAAGTTATAACTTTCCGCACGTCGACATTTGATGCGGCGGGCACTGGCGGCTCTGCTCCGGTTGAGGCCTTTGGCACATCCATCGGCAACCCGAACCTGAGCGTTTGGGTAGAAGACAAGGTAGCGACATCTGACCGTCCAGAGCTGACATCAGCTGGCGTGGTTGTGTCCGGTGGCCGCGGCGTTGGGTCCGAAGATGACTTTGCGTTGATCGAAAAACTGGCCGACAAACTGGGGGCTGCTGTCGGCGCCTCCCGCGCGGCGGTCGATTCCGGCTATGCGCCCAACGACTGGCAGGTTGGCCAGACCGGTAAAGTAGTTGCCCCTGACCTCTATGTGGCTGTGGGCATCTCTGGCGCGATCCAGCACCTTGCGGGCATGAAAGACAGCAAAATCATCGTAGCGATCAACAAAGACGAAGAAGCCCCGATTTTCCAGGTGGCTGACTTTGGCCTTGTGGCGGACCTGTTCACGGTGGTGCCGGAGCTGATCGAAAAGCTGTAAGCGACGTCAGGAAAAATATTAGGCCCGCTAGATATGGCGGGCCCTATATATATGTGGGGGACCATCATGTCGTTACCCATTTCAATGAGAAAATCTTGGTACCAAAGGGAGGCGCGGTCAAACATCGTCTCGGCGCGCGGCAGAAAAACGGAACAGCTGCAAGAATTACTGAAATGCAATGAATGCTCCATAGGTAAACACCCCGTTTTTGTTCAGGATATTTGGCCCCTGCAGAGCCGGGTAAGGTTACCTTTCGCTTGGTCCAAGAATTTCGTCGCTGTGCTCGCCCAGACGGGGCGCGGGGCGATGGTCGTGCCGCGCTGGCGTCACCGAGAAACGGACCGGCGGCTTGGTTGTCCAGATCGCCCCTTCGGTTGGGTGATCAACTTGCTGAAAGAAACCGGTCGCGGCAAGATGCGGGTCGTCTGGCAGATCCGATAGGTTGCGCACCGGCATGGCAGGAATGTCGGCTTGCTCCATCAGGTCAAGCCAATGGTCGGTTGGCTGCGTCCGGGCAAGTTGCGCCACCATATCATATACAGCGCCAATGTTGCGGCTGCGGGCGTCCATATCCGTGACCCAAATGTGATCGATCATATCATCGCGCCCGATGGCTTCAAAAAAGCGTGCCCATTGCATGTTTGTGTAGGGCAGTATTGTAATGTAGCCATCCGCAGTCTGGACGGGGCGTCGGTGCGGCACTAACATACGTGCATAACCGAAATCTTGCGGCGTTTCTTCGAATGTCGCACCATCCAGATGTTCGGCCAGCAGGAACGAAGCCAAAGTCTCAAACATTGGCACCTCGACATGCTGGGCTTCGCCCGTGCGTTCGCGGTGAAGAAGAGCGGCCATCATCGCGTAGGCGGCTGTCACGCCGCCAAGTTTATCGGCAAGGATCGTTGGTGCATATTCGGGTGCCGCATCCGGGTCGCGCAAGGTTGCGAGGCTGGCAAGACCCGACACCGACTGCACGATGTCATCAAACGCGGGCTTGGCGGCATATGGCCCATCCTGATTATAGCCCGTTGCCGACACCGTGATCAGGTCCGGATTTTCTCGGCGCAATGTTTCGGGGTCCAAAGACAGTCTAGCAAGCGCTGCTGGTCGGATGCTTGAAATCATGACATCGGCATCGGTGAGCAACTTGAGTAGCTGGCCTCGCCCGGTTTCTGTCTTGAGGTCAAGCACCACACTGCGTTTGTTGCGGTTAGTGCCCAAGAACGCGGCACCCATCAGCTTGTTGTTTGACGGCTGGACTTGACGCAACAGATCGCCCTCCGGGGCTTCGACCTTGATCACATCGGCACCCAGATCTCCCAGCATCTGCGTCGCCAAAGGCCCAAAGACCACCGACGTCAGGTCGATGACCTTTATGCCCTCAAGAATCGCCGGTTTTTTTGCAGCTGTCATCTCTATACTCACTATTTCTTTAACGAGACCCAAACTCAGCCCGAAGAGCTTGGCCTTCCGCATCAAACGCAGGGCTCGGGCCAAGGTCCGTCACGGTGCCGCTGCGCCGGATCGGGGGCATTGGGATATTAATTTCGCCCGACGGTGTACCGATGGAAGACCGATCAAGCTGCGGGTGACCGGACAAGGATGCCACGTCGTTCACGGCACCGGATGCGATACCTGCCATATCTAGCCGTTTCAGCATCTCGGCGCGATCATATGCGCCAAACTCTGCCTTGATAAGCGTTTCGAGAGCAGTCTTGTTTTCTATTCGCGCCGTATTGTGGTGAAATCGCGGGTCAGTCGCTAAGTTGGCGTCGCCGAGTATCAGTTCACAGAACCGGTGCCATTCGCCAGAATGTTGCACTGTAATGACAACGAGCGCGCCGTCGCGGCACTGGTAGGCCCCATAAGGGCAGATAACTGTGTGGTTCAATCCGACACGCGGCGTCGCTTTGCCAAGATAGTCGTGATAGAGTAGGGGAACAGCCATCCAGTCGGCCATCACATCAAACATCGCCACCGAAACACCGCTACCTTTGCCGATCTGGTCACGCCCGACAAGGGCTTCGCAGATACCAGCATGGGCAGTCATGCCGGTAGCAATATCGCAAACCGATACGCCGACACGGCCCGGACCGTCCGCCGTGCCCGTGATCGAGGCCAGCCCGCTTTCGCATTGCACCAACAGATCATAAGCCTTGGCGTTCTTCATGGGGCCGTCTTCGCCGTACCCAGTGATGTCGCAGGTCACGAGTTGCGGAAATCTCTTTCGTAAAGTGGTTGAATCAAGCCCAAGCTTCTTCAGCGCGCCGGGAAGTAGATTCTGAATAAAAACATCTGCTGTTTCCAGCATTTTCAGCAGTATCGCTCTGTCTTCTTCGTCCTTGATATCCAATGCAACCGATTCCTTGCCCCGATTAAGCCAGGTGAAATATGCGCTTTCGCCGTTCGCGGCAGTGTCATAGGCGCGGGCAAAATCACCTACTCCCTTGCGCTCGATCTTGATCACGCGCGCGCCAGCATCGGCTAGCCGCGACGAACAAAAAGGGGCCGCCACCGCTTGTTCAAGCGCGACAACGAGCTTGCCAGAGAGGGGGCGTAAGAGTGATCCAGTCATGGCTTTCTCGCTAAATATTCTAAGAGCTTGACAAAAACTAACAGATGTTAGAATTAATAGCAACACAGACGACCAGAAACGGGGTCATTGCGAGGAAAACGCAGGTGCCGGACGCCATAGGACCAGATCAGATTTTTCAACGCGCGCTTGCCAGCAAGGAAATCCTGCTACCCAAGTGTGATGATTGCGGCGCGTATCATTTCTTTCCCAGGGTTCTGTGTCCGCACTGTCATGGAGCCTCGATCTCTTGGATGCAGGCCAGCGGCAGGGGCCGGGTCCATGCAACCACTGTGGTGCGCCGCAAGCCCGAGCGCGGGGGCGATTACAATGTGTGCATGGTCGAACTGGATGAAGGTGTGCGGATGATGAGCCGGGTTGAAGGGGTCGCTCCCAGTGATGTCACCATCGACATGGAAGTGAGCGCCTTTATCGGCGAGGGTGATGGCGACCTGCTCGTGCTTTTCAAACCGGTGGAGGGATAACCGATGACCAATGAACTTCGGGGAAAAGCTGCGATTGTTGGCACCGGGCATGCCGGTTTTGGCGAGGCGCATGGGCTAACGGCCTATGACGTTATGGCGCAATCGGCGCTCGCAGCACTTGGCGATGCCGGACTGAAGCTGTCGGACGTGGACGGGCTGTTCTGCACCATGATGGAAGACAGCATGCCTGCCCTCATGGCGGCGGAATATCTGGGCATTCAGCCGCGCATTATTGACGGCACCATGCTGGGCGGGTCGTCTTTTGTGAACTATCTGACATCGGCAACAATGGCGCTTGAAGCCGGTCTGTGTGATGTCGCCTTGATTGTATACGGCTCAAACCAACGCACGGCGTCGGGGAGGCTGGTAACGGCCTCGCGCCCACCGGCCTATGAGGCGCCCTATAATCCGCGCTATCCGATTTCTGCCTATGCGATGGCTGCTGCTCGGCACATGTATGAATTTGGCACTACCCGCGAACAATTGGCGGATGTGGCGGTGTCTGCGCGGGCCTGGGCTCAGCACAACCCCGAAGCTTTTGAGCGCGGCCCGCTGAGCCGCGAAGACGTGCTTGGCGCGCGTATGGTGGGTGATCCGTTAACGGTGCGCGATTGCTGTCTGGTGACGGATGGCGGTGGGGCGATTGTGCTGGTCCGCGCTGATCGTGCAAAGGATTTTCCCAAGGCACCTGTTTACGTATTGGGCAGTGCGGCGGAAAGCTCGCACAGGCAAATATCGCAGATGAAGGATTTCACAGTGACCGCAGCCCGCGAGTCGGGCCGCCGCGCCTTTGCGGCGGCAGGCGTGTCGCCCAGCGACATTCAGGCGGTCGAGCTCTATGACGCTTTCACCATCAACACGATCCTGTTCCTGGAAGACCTAGGCTTCTGCGCCAAGGGCGAGGGCGGTGCTTTCGTCGAAAGCGGGCGTATCGCGCCGGGCGGGGTTTTGCCGGTGAACACAAATGGCGGGGGTCTATCCTGTGTGCACCCTGGTATGTACGGAATTTTTACCGTTATTGAGGCTGTTCGCCAGATCCGTGGCGATGCTCCCGGTATGCAGCTGAACAATGTTGACCTCGCTTTGGCACATGGTAACGGCGGCGTGCTGTCCAGCCAAGTCACGGCCATACTGGGGTCACAAGCCACGCTCTAAGGGCACTTTAGGGAGGAACGACCATGGCATTGGATTTTGAAGCACTTACCAATTGGGATTTCGGCGAGATTAGGCAGACACTGACCGAGCGGGATACAATCCTGTATGCGCTTGGATTGGGGTTCGGTGAAGATCCGACAGACACAGAAGAACTCGCCTATGTCTATGAGGATGGCCTGAAGGCGGTGCCGTCGATGGCAGTCACGATGGGTTATCCCGGGTTTTGGCTGCGCGATCCAAAGACTGGCGTGAACTGGCAAAAAGTACTGCACGGTGAACAATGGTTGGATATTTACAAACCGCTGCCAGTAAACGCCAATATCATTGGGCGTACCAAAATTGATTTCATCTCCGACAAGGGCGAAGGCAAAGGTGCGGTTATCTACCAAAGCCGGGAAATTGTTAATGCGGACAACGGTGACAAGCTGGCGCGCGTCGCAATGTCGGCGTTTTGCCGCGGCGATGGTGGATTTGGCGGCGAAAACAAGGTTGGCCCTGCTCCTGCGGCACTGCCTGATCGCGCGCCCGATCATGTCTGCGATATCGAGACCCTACCACGCCAAGCGCTTATCTACCGCCTCAGCGGTGATTATAACCCGCTGCATGCGGATCCTGATGTCGCCCGCTCGGTCGGGTTTGACCGCCCGATCCTGCACGGCTTGGCGACCTATGGTCTGGCTGCACGGGCGATCCTCAAGTCGTCGCTTGATTATGATGCCTCCCGACTTGTCGGTCTGGATGTGCGGTTTTCGGCCCCGGTCTATCCCGGCGAAATCGTGCGGTTCGAGATTTGGGAACAGGATGGCGAGGCGCGATTCCGTGCATCTATTCCGGAACGCGACGTCTTGGTGTTGAACAACGGCGCTGCGCGTTTCGCGTGAGGTAAGGGGAATGACACAGCCTCTCAAGGATATTCTGGTGTTGGATTTCAGCACCCTTCTCCCCGGTCCAATGGCGACGCTTATGTTGTCCGAAGCCGGGGCCGAGGTGATCAAGTTCGAACGTCCCGCGACAGGCGAAGATGCCCGACACACCGATCCCAAGATAGACGGTGAAAGCATCGGGTTTGCCGTCTTGAACCACGGCAAAAAGTCGGTGGCGCTTGATCTCAAATCAAAGAGCGCAATGGATATCCTTCGCCCCATGCTTGAGAAAGCCGATGTTCTGGTCGAGCAGTTTCGCCCTGGCGTGATGGATCGACTTGGGCTGAGTTATGAGGCCGTGCGCACCATAAATCCGCGACTCGTCTATTGTTCGATCACTGGCTATGGACAGACCGGGCCAAAGGCCACAGCGGCCGGCCACGACTTGAACTACGTGGGTGATACTGGTGTTCTTTCGCTGAGCCGCGGACCGGAAGAGCAACCAACGATGCCGTTCGGGCTGGTCGCTGATATCGGTGGCGGGACCTATCCTGCAGTGGTCAACATTCTGCTTGCCTTGATGGCACGGCAAAAGACCAACGAGGGCGCCCACCTTGACATAGCGATGTCGGAGGGAGCCTTTGCGTTTGCCTATTGGGCCCATGCAGAAGGCGTGATTGCCGGACAGGAAATTGGCAGCGCGACCGGACGCCTGACCGGACGCCTTGCGCGCTATCGGCTCTATTCCGCGTCCGATGGTCGCCAGATCGCAGTGGGGGCGCTGGAAGAAAAATTCTGGCAATCATTTTGCGATGTCATCGGCCAACCCAAGGCGCTTCGTGATGATTGGAGCGACCCCGTTGCCTGTGCTGCGGAGGTTGCGCGCCGGTTGGGGGAGCAGCCATCAACTCATTGGGAGCCATTGCTGGCCGCGGCGGACTGTTGCTGTTCCGTAGTGAAAACCCCTGCCGAAGCCGCAACCGATCCGCATTTCATCGCGCGTGGTGTGTTCAGTCGAAAGTTGAATGTCTCCGGGCAAGAGGTGCCTGCACTTCCGCTGCCGATTGCACCCGAGTTCCGGTCTTCCGCAGACTCAGCCGGACGGGCGGCCAATTTGGGTGAGGACAACGCCCTTTACGGGACGGATTCTAGTAAAACGAAATGAATCTCGTTGACGGGTAGTATTTTAACCCTTAATCTAACAGTTGTTAGAAAATGAGTGAGAAAGCGAATGACGCAGTCGAAAGATGATCTACCGGCAGAAGCAGAACGCTTTGTCATGCCGTCGCACTTTGTCGAAAGCGATAGCCTTGAAGTACAGAGTTTCGTTTCGTCCGCTTTGCGTGAGCTCCCCACAGATGCTTCCAACCGGGACAAAGCGATCCGCTTGTTCGAGGCGGTTCGCGATGATATCCGATATGATCCCTATTGTTTTGCCCTGGATGAAGACTCGTATCGTGCCAGTCAAATTGCCGGCGCAGAAGCCGCGTTCTGCGTACCTAAGGCGATTTTGCTTGCGGCCTGCTTGCGGGCTGTTGGTATTCCGGCTGCATTGGGGTTTGCGGATGTACGCAACCACTTGAACACGCCCAAGCTGCAAGAGCTGATGGGCACCGATCTGTTTATCTTTCACGGTTACGTTCAATTGTGGCTGGATGGTCAACCTTACAAGGTCACGCCTGCCTTTAACATGGAGCTTTGTGAACGTTTTGGGGTCAAGCCCCTGGTGTTTGACGGGTATAACGACGCGCTTTTCCACGAGTTCGACGAACAGGACCACCGGCACATGGAATATGTGAATGACCGGGGCCTGTATTTCGATGCGCCGATGAAAGAATTTCTGATCGCCTTCAAAGAAACCTACCCAAAACTGGAAGAGTTCAACCGCGTGCGCATCGCCAAGGATTCCAGTGGCTATGATGCCGGTTTCTCAAAGGAGGGGGCATCTTGAAGTATCTTGATGACTTCTCCGCGGGCCAGGTTTTTCACTTTACCAGCGCCCCGATGAGCGCAGAGGCGATCAAAGCCTTCGCCCATGAGTGGGACCCGCAGCGGCTGCACACCGATGAAGATTACGCCGCCACCATTCATGGCAGTTTGATCGCTTCGGGTTTTCAGACCATGCTTGAGGTCTTCAAGCCCATCATGACGGGTTTTATGGTCGACGTTGCCAATATTGGCGGCATGGGCTTTGACAATCTGCGCTGGCTGCGGCCGGTCCGGCCGGATGAATCTCTTGAAGTCGAAATGAAAATCAATTCGGTGACACCGTCAAAAAGCAAGCCTGACCGCGGCGTTTTACACTACACGCTCAGCGCCAAAAACCCCAAGGGCGAGGTCGTTTTTACAACCGACACACCCGTTATGATCCAGCGAAAACAAACATGACACAGACTGATATGCTTTCCAGCGACCAAGAAGATCTTCGCATGCTGCGTGAGAGCGCGCGCACCCTGTTTGAGCGCGCGGGCAGCGCTGGTAGATCCAGAAAACTGCGTGATGCCGATGGCGGATGGGACGCGGATATGATCCGTGAATTGGCCGAAGCCGGTGTTTTCGGCGTGACCGTTCCCGAAGACAATGGCGGGCTTGGCATGGGGCTGGCGGCCGGTGGCGTCATCGCCGAGGAAGTTGGCCGTGTAATTGCGCCTGAACCCGTGGTGGTGACCGTCGGGTTGAGCCTTGGTCTTTTGCGCCGTCTTTGCCCCCAGCATGCCATGATGGATCAGATTATCGGCGGCGAAACTGTGCTGGCTGTGGCGTGGCAAGAACGCGGGCCGAATGGCGGCCCTGTCGAGGCCAGCTGCCGCTATGACGGCGGAAAACTGACCGGAAGCAAGGCATGGGTTGTCGGCGCGGTCGGGGCGGATGGTTTTCTGGTTGTGGCCGACAGCGACGCCGGGCCAGTTATGGTTTTGGCAGAGGCCAAAGCGAGCGGCTTGTCCTTTGAAAAGACAGCGCAGGCTGATGGCAGCGCTATGGGAGAACTTACGTTCTCGGGCACACCAGCAGAGCTGCTTGCCGATGGAACCGCAGTGCAGGGCGCTCTCGCCGAGGCGATCAGCGATGCCACGGCACTTGCCGCCGCCGAGCTTATCGGCCTGAGCGACCGTGCCTTCGAAATCACTCTGGACTATATAAAGACCCGCGAACAATTCGACAAACCCATCGGGTCGTTTCAGGTTATTCAGCATCGCGCCGTGGACCTGCATGTCATGCGTGAAGTTGCCCAAGCAGGCGTTCGCGAAGCACTGGCGCAGATGGACAGCGAAGCAGACCCAAAGGTTCGCGCCCGTCTTGCCAGCCGTGCCAAGGCGCGCGCGGTGACCGCTGCTAAAAAGATCACCCGCGACGCCATCCAATTGCATGGGGCCGTCGGCTATACCGACGAATTTGATATCGGGCTTTATCTGAACCGTGCGCTGGTGCTGTCTGCTTGGCTGGGTGACGACGCCTATCACAGACGGATATGGTTCGATGCGCGCGAAGAAGAAGGGGCAGCACAATGACGGATTGGAACACGCTGAGCGATGCTGAGTTCCGCAAGGAAGTACGCGGTTTCTTTGAAGCAGAATACCCCGAGGAGCTGCGCAATCTGCCGCACCGCCCGAAATTTGCCGAGATTGAACACTGGCATGTCAAACTGCATGCCAAAGGCTGGGTCGCACCTGCCTGGCCCGCTGAGTTTGGCGGAATGGGGCTGAACGCGGCCAAGCTGCTGATTTTCTACGAAGAACAACAGCGTTGGGGCGTGAACCGCGGGCGCGACATGGGCATCCAGATGGTTGGCCCGCTGATCATCAAATTTGGCACGCAAGACCAGAAAGACTATTGGTTGCCGCGTATCCTGAGCTGTGAGGACATCTGGTGTCAGGGGTATTCCGAACCTGGTGCAGGCTCTGATCTGGCCAACCTACGCACTCGCGCGGAGGCGGATGGCAAGGATTTTGTCATCAACGGTCAGAAAATCTGGACCACGATGGCGCATGATGCCAGCCATATCTTCATGCTGGTGCGTACCGACCCGGATACCCCAAAGAAGCAACAGGGCATTAGTTTCCTGCTTGCGCCGATGGATCAAGCTGGCGTTGACGTGCGCACGATCACCACATTGTCGGGCGAAACCGAGTTTTGCGAGGTGTTCTTTGACAACGCCCGCACGCCAAAGGAGAACCTCGTTGGCGAGCTGAACAAAGGCTGGACCATGGCCAAGGCGCTGTTGAGCTTTGAGCGTATCTTTATTGGTTCGCCAAGTCTGGCGCAGAACGCACTGGTACAACTTGAAAGTTTTGCCCGGGGCCGTGGCGCTTTTGACGACCCGGTGTTCCGGGACCGTTTTGCCCAAGCTGCGCTCGACGTTGAGGATCACGCCGCGCTCTACTCTCGATTTGCCGACCAACTCAAGCGTGGTGAGACGCTGGGTGCAGATGTCTCGATGCTCAAAATCTGGGTAACTGAGTGCTTTCAGCGCATCACCGAACTGATGATCGAAGCGGCGGGACCCGATGGCGGCACAATTGGCCCGCTACAAGTCGGCAATGTGAACGTCGATGTACTGGCGAGTTTTTACAAGGCCCGCCCCACCACGATCTACGGTGGATCGAACGAAATTCAACGCAACATTCTCTCCAAGGCAGTCCTCGGATTGCCTGGATAAACCCACACTAGCATCGAACAAAGGAATCAAAGCATGTCTGACCGCTATGCAAAATACCACAAGATGAAATTCGACTACCCGGCGGATCGCGTTTTGCGCATCACGTTTGACCGGCCCGAGACCTTTAATTCTGTCGACTCTGAAATGCATACTCAGATGACCGATATGTGGATCGATATCGACCGCGACCCCGACATCAATTCGGTGATCGTAACGGGTGCGGGAAAGGCGTTTTCGGCCGGTGGCGATTTCAGCCTGATCGAAAAGATGATTGGGGATTCACATGAGATCATGAAGACTTGGAAAGAGGCCAAGGATCTAGTTTACAACATCATCAACTGTAACAAGCCGATCATCTCCGCCATCAATGGGCCCGCAGCGGGTGCCGGTCTTGTTGTGGCTCTGCTTGCTGATATTTCGATTGCTGGCAAACGCGCCAAGATAGTTGACGGCCACCCGCGTCTGGGTGTTGCCGCAGGCGACGTTGCAGCCATCATCTGGCCGCTGCTGACTTCGATGGCAAAGGCGAAATACTACCTGATGACATGTAAGCCTGTGTCCGGCGAAGATGCAGAGCGCATCGGTCTGGTTTCGATGTGTGTCGAGGACGACGAGTTGCAGCAGATCGCTTTGGATACCGCTGTTGAGTTGGCCAATGGTTCGCAAAGCGCCATCCGCTGGACCAAGTATTCGTTGAACAACTGGCTGCGTCAGGCTGGACCGATTTTTGACGCCTCAACCGCGTTGGAAATGCTTGGCTTTATGGGTGAAGACGTTAAGGAAGGTGTGCTGTCGCACCGCGAGAAACGCGCACCAAACTTCCGCAAAGACTGCCCGATTTAACCTGCCAATGGTCAAGGAGGCATGGTTATGTCTGACGACATCTACAAAGATATCGCGCAAGCTTATACCGCCGCTGCCAAAAACGCTATGGGTCTGAAGACCAGATTTGCGGCTGCCGGATTCGATCCGGCAGCCGTTAACACTCTGGTCGATCTCAGCCGTTTGCCAGTGATGAAGAAAGAAGAGCTTCTGAAAATTCAGCGTGAGGACCCACCTTTTGGCGGGTTCCTTGCCTCGGATTTGAAGGACGTCGGGCGGATTTATGTCTCGCCCGGCCCGATTTTCGAACCAGCGCTGTCGGGCGGTGGCGGACACGGTCTTGATCTGTTGTTCAAAGCGGCCAAAGTGGGCGCGGGCGACGTGGTGCTGAACACCTGGATGTATCATCTGGTGCCCGCAGGACTGTTGTTTGACGAAGCCGCGCAGGCGGCGGGCGCCACGGTCATTCCCGGTGGTGTCGGCAATACCGAGCTTCAGGCACAGATCATTGCCGAGACTGGCGTGACCTCTATCTGCGCCTCAACGGCATTTTTCCTGACGCTGGCAGATAAGGTCATCGAAACCTATGGCCGCGACGCATGGAAGGTGAAAACCGCATTCCTTGGTGGTGAAATGGGCGACTGGATGGCGAAACGCCGCAGGATTGAGGCGGATTATGGCGTGTCGACTTGGGCCGCCTATGCCACCGCTGATCTGGGTCTGGTCGGTTACGAAGACGGCGGCGAAGGTTATGTGGTGCACCCGGACCGCGTGGTGCAAATCTGCGATCCGGTCAGTGGCGAGATGGTCGCGCAAGGCGAGGCGGGCGAGGTTGTCGTAACGGCGCGCGACGCGGCCTGGCCGATGATACGGTTCGGCACCGGCGACAGCGCCTTTGCGCTTGAAAGCAACGAGGATGGCAGCGTCAGCCGCATTTCCGCGTTGCAGGGCCGGGTCGGTGCCGCGGTGAAAGTACGCGAGATATTTGTTTATCCTCGCGTGATCGAAGAAGTCGTTATCGCCACCCCGGGTGCTAAGGCTGCACAAGCTATTGTAACGCGCGAAAACGACCGCGACATGATCCGCCTGTCACTCGTTCTCGAAGAGGGAGCCAACGCGCCCGATGCAGAAACGACTGCGGCCGAGACCTTCCAGCAACGCGCAAGGATCCGCGCAGATGGCGTGAATGTGGTGGATGCATTGCCAGAGGCCGCTGACCTTATCGTGAATGAAAAAGATAAGTGACATCGGGAACTGAAATACGAAGCATGACACAGATTTGAGGGACGATTGGGCAATGCCAACCGTCCCTTTGCATTTTGTCAGATGTTTCCGATTGGCAAAGGAAATCAAGCGGCAGCGTAGTCCGCGGAAAAACTGCGTTTACCAAAACTATCCTGACACCAGACTGTCCCAGCATGACCGTCTTCAAGGCAATTCAATTGAATCTCACAAGGCAGCGTCAACGGCGCGAGGCCCCGAAATGTGAACTTGTGTGGTGACGCCTTTAAAGCGCTTGCAGCAAGGTTCAATAGAAGTGTTGCTTGCAATGGTCCGTGCACGACCAACCCCGAATAGGCTTCGGTTTCGGTCGCGTAGGTGTGGTCATAGTGGATGCGATGTGCATTGAACGTCAACGCAGAAAAGCGGAAAAGTAGTACCGGATCGGGCGTCAGGCACGATTTGAGTGTGGTCGAGTCAGGGGCAACGGCCAAGAGGTTTTCGGACTTGGGCGCGGTAATGTCCCGATAAACAATTGTCTGGTTCTCTTGAATGCAAACCTGAGTACCTCTCAAAAACGTGTGTTGGACATCCACAAAAACCAATGTCCCACTCCGGCCCTGTTTGACCGTGATATCCGCAATCGTTGAGCGACGGGTGACGGTTTGCCCGATTTCGAGAGGCGCAATATGGGTGATATCGCCCCCGGCCCACATGCGGGCAGGGAGCGGGACAGGTGGCAGAAATCCACCGCGTTTAGAATGGCCGTCTTCTGATAGCGAAGACCCTGAAACCGCATCAAGTGTCAGACACCAGTGTATGCCCAACGGAACATCGCCCGCCCCTTCCCAAAGATGAAGGCCGAAAGTGGCCCGAAATTTGTCGATCAGGCCTGGCGTCAATACGTCTTCTTTGGTTTCGGTGCGCCCCAGCCAGGGCTTGAGTGCATCCAGATCAAGCTGTGTCATGTGCGGCCCTCAGAACGAGCGCGGCATACCCAAAATATGCTCGCCGACATAGGACAGGATCAGGTTGGTCGAAATCGGCGCCACTTGATACAGACGCGCCTCGCGGAATTTGCGCTCAACATCGTATTCGCGCGCAAAGCCAAAGCCACCATGGGTCTGGATACAAGCATTGCCCGCCTCCCAGCTGGCATCGGCGGCGAGTAGTTTGGCCATGTTGGCCTGCGCGCCGCAGTCTTGCCCGGCATCAAAGCGCCTGCAGGCCTCAAATCGCATCAGGTTGGCGGCCTCGACATTCACATAAGCCTTGGCGATGGGAAACTGCACGCCCTGATTTTGCCCAATGGGGCGGTCAAAGACGACCCGCTCGCCAGCATAAGCGCGGGCCTTGTCCACGAACCAATATCCGTCGCCGATACATTCCGCCGCGATCAGGGTCCGTTCGGCGTTCAGCCCGTCAAGGATGTGGTAGAAGCCACGCCCTTCGGTGCCGATCAGGTTCTCGGCGGGAATCTCGAGGTTGTCAAAGAACACTTCGTTGGTTTCGTGATTGGGCATGTTGGCGATGGGGCGAACCTCCATACCATTGCCGATGGCATCTTTCAGATCGACCATAAAGATCGACAGGCCTTGGGATTTCTTTTTGACTTCACTCAGCGGTGTGGTGCGCGCCAGCAAGATCATCAGGTCCGAATGCTGGATGCGGCTGATCCAGACCTTTTGGCCGTTGATCACATACCGGTCGCCTTTCTTGACCGCCGTGGTCTTGAGCTTGGTTGTGTCGGTGCCGGTCGTCGGTTCCGTCACGGCCATGGATTGCAGGCGCAGCGCGCCGCTGGCGATACCGGGCAGGTATTGCTGCTTTTGCGCGTCCGAGCCATGTCGCAGGAGCGTGCCCATATTGTACATCTGTCCGTGACAATGGCCCGCGTTGCCGCCGCAACGGTTTACCTCTTCCATGATGATCGACGCCTCTGTCAAGCCAAGGCCTGACCCGCCGTATTCCTCGGGGATCATCGCGGCAAGCCAACCTTCGCGGGTCAGCGCATCGACAAACTCCACCGGATAGGCATCATCTTCGCCGAAGTCGCGGTGATATTCCGGCGGGAACTGCGCGCAAAGCGCGCGCAGCGCGTCGCGCAAATCGGTATGGGTCTCGGGTGCCGAGGTTTGCATGGCTCAGGTTGCTCCGGGGCCGGATGTTTCGAGGATTTCCTGTTCGGCACGTTGCCAAAGTTCATAGGAAATCGGGTTCTCGCTTTCCTCAAGGATGTGCCCGACAAGCCCGATGGACCGCGCCATGACGCCAAAGCCGCGCACGATTTTCCACGGGAAGCCGAATTCACAGCAGATTGCACCTATCGCACCAGTGGCGTTGATCGGCAGCATCTTGCCTGATTTTTCCTCGGCGACAGCCTGTATTTTCTGGATCAAATCGATGTATTCATCGGACTTACCGTTCTCGGCGGCAATTTGAAACAGGCGCGGGGTGCGCGGATCGACTGGCTTGTGCACCGGATGGCCAAGCCCCGGCACGATGGTTTTCTTGGCGCGGAATTTTTCGACCGTTTCTAGCGCGATCGCATCCAAATCAGCGCCGGTGCCCAGTTTGTCCTGTGGCAGCGCCTCATAGAGCATCTTCGACGCCCCTTCCATTGAACCAACGAACACCGTGCCCAGACCGCACAAGCCAGCCGCGACGGCGGCCTGAAGCGATTCCGGTGCGCCCATGTAAGTCATGCGCGCGGCCAGGGCCGACGGCGTGATGCCGTGTTCGACCAAGGTAATCACAATGGCGTTAAAGACGCGGCTCTCCTCTGGCGTAGCTTTGCGGCCTGTTAGTTGCAAAAAGGCAAGATCGCCAAGGTTCATGTGACCAAGGATTTCGTTCGGCAGGTCAAGCCCGCGCACGCTGATCTTGTCTGCAGTACTCCATGCAATATCGGAGCTGATTTTTTCTTTGCGCTTACCCATTAAACTGGATCCCATGAAAAGACATCCGCTGAGACTTCAAGCGGTGTGAATTGTGATTTAAGCGCAGGAATGGCGCGCTCAGCGATTTCATCCGCAGTCCAGCCATCACCGGAGTGAACAGAACGCACGGGCCGAGGCTGGTTGAACAGGAAGATTTCGTTGTTGCGCACGGCAAAGATCTGCCCGCTAACGCCCTCGGCCCGGTCCGACATCAGGAAACAAGCCATCGGTGCCACCTTTGCAGGAGTCATCTGCTTGAGCTTTTCAACCCGTGCTTCCTGTTCTGGTGTGTCGGTCTTGATCGAAGAGATCATCCGGCTCCAGGCGAAGGGCGCGATGCAGTTGGAACGGACGTTCCACCGCTTGAGGTCCAGCGCAACCGATTTTGAGAAAGCCGCGATGCCGAGTTTCGCTGCGGAATAGTTGGCCTGCGCCAAATTGCCGATCAGCCCCGAAGTCGAGGTCATATGGACCAGCGCTCCGCCGTCTTGCTCGCGAAAATAATCAGCGGCGGCGCGGCTGGTGTTGAAGGAGCCATAAAGATGGACCTTCACCACCGCGTCAAAATCCTCATAGGTCATCTTGTGAAAGAAACCGTCGCGCAGGATGCCCGCGTTGTTCACCACCGCGTCAATGCGGCCAAATTCCTTGACGCCCGCCTCGATCATCGCGCGTGCGGCGTCAGGGTCGGTGACACTGCCGCCATCGGCAATCGCATCGCCGCCAGCAGCTTTGATTTCTTCGACAACCTTTTGCGCTGCAGTTTCGGTCTGGCCGGTGCCTTTTAGTGATGCGCCCAGATCGTTGACGACCACAGCGGCCCCCTCGGACGCAGCCATTAGGGCTATGTCACGGCCAATTCCGCCACCTGCGCCAGTGACCAGAACTACTTTTCCATCAAGTGCTTTTGTCATTTTCGTCCTCCCTCAGCTTGCGTTGCGGTATTTGTCGATACCGCCAGTGTGCATAATGCGGCCCATAAGTGGCGCGGCAATGATCTCTTCTGCCTTCGCGGCAGCTGCGATCAGTTTGTCTAGGTCGATGCCGGTTTCGATGCCCAGTTCGTGACACAGAAACACGGCGTCCTCGGTGCAGACATTACCTGCCGCACGCGCATGGCCGTGGCCCGCAAAGGGACAACCACCAAGACCTGCGACAGAGCTTTCAAACATATCCACACCCATTGACAGGGCTGCATGGAGATTGGCGATGCCAAGCCCGCGCGTGTCATGGATATGCATGCCAATACGTGCATCCGGTGCCATGTCGCGCAAAGCGCCGATCATCCGCTTGACCGCCTCCGGATTGCCCCAGCCCATTGTATCCGCAACCACAAGGATCGGAACGGGAATGTTCTCTTCTTCGCACAGCTCAAGGATAAAACGGAAATCATCCAGTATGCGCTCTTGCGGGATGGGACCTTCAAAGTTACAGCCAAAGGCCGTCATCACATAGGCCGCATCAACGGAATAACCTTCTTCTTTATAAAGCCGGACCCAGTCGCGTTGTTTTTCGCGCATTTCAGCGGACGAACAATTGTTGTTCGATTGGGCAAACGCCTCTGACGGGTAGAACAACAAGCGCGGGTCGATATCGACCTTATGCGCCGTCAACGCCTTGCGGAAACCTTTGTCGTTCAGCCATAGTGACGTGTAATTCACGCCGGGTTTGCGTTTGATACGCTGAAAAAGCTCTCCGGTGTCCGCCATTTGTGGAACGTACTGCGGGCTGACAAAACTACCAACCTGAATACGTTTTAATCCGGTTTCGCTGAGCATGTCGATCAGTTCGATCCGCTCCTCGATCGGATAGATCGTCTTCTCGATTTGGAAGCCCTCGCGCGGGCCTTCCTCTCTGAACTCGACGAATTTTGGAAAGTCGCTCATCTTGTCACTCCTCGGATGGTAAAATCTCGGCGATGACCTGGCCGCGATCGACCATGTCCCCATTCGAGACGGATATGTTGCTGGCAATCCCCGCAGTTGCCGCGCGGATCGAGATTTCTAGTTTCATGGATTCCATCACCGCGATCACATCGCCTTCGGCCACATCCTGACCATCGGCCACCTTGATCTCGGCGATCATACCAGTGAGCGGCGAGACTACCGCGCGATCTGCGGCTGCGTCACCACCGGCAAATGCAAGCGGCGCTGCGGGGCGGAACACAAGACGACCTTCCGGCGTATCCATTTCGATCACGCCCGCTTGCAGCCGCGCGTCAATCAGAAAGACGTCATCGCCCTTGCTGATGCGCCAGCGGCCTGGGGTGAATTCACGCATGGCCAGCGACATAGCATCGCCGCTTTCTGACAGGACAGTGTAGGTGTCTGCGGCTTTGATCGGCCCAACGCGCAACTCTTCGGACGTATCGGCCGCGTCGGTCAACGTCACCCGCTGCCCCGCTTCCATCACATCACCACCAAGGCCAAGGCGCCAGCCGGTAAAGGTGTCACGGTTTTCCCAAGGATTGGCGCTGGCGTCAGATCGTGACGACGCAACGAAAAGAACAGCGGCCGCTGCCTTCCACAGGTCGGGGCGGGCAAGGGGGCTTGCCTGTGTCAGTTCTTCGAGCTTTCCATCGATCCAGCGCGTATGAACCTGCATTTGTTCAAATTCAGGGTTGCGCGCCAGCGCTGTCAGGAAGGCGCGGTTGGTTTGCACTCCTTCGACTGCGACGCGATCCAAAGCTGTCGCCAGCTGCGCCAATGCGGTTTCGCGGTCGGCGGCATGCACGACCATCTTGGCGATCATCGGATCATAAAAGGGCGTCACAGCGTCGCCTTCTTCGACACCGCTGTCGATGCGTAACCCGTCCGGCAGGCTCAGCGTAGTCAAGGTGCCCGTCGAGGGTGCGAATTGCATCGCTGGGTCTTCGGCATAAAGCCGTGCCTCAACCGCGTGACCGTTGATCGACAGATCATCCTGTACCAGCCCCAAGCCCGCGCCTTCGGCAATACGCAGGTGTAGCGCGACCAGATCCAGCCCGGTAATCGCCTCGGTGACAGGATGTTCCACCTGAATGCGGGGGTTCACCTCAAGGAAGAAATATTCATCCCCCGCGACCAGAAATTCCACCGTGCCAAGACCGCGATAATCAAGCGTTTCGCCCAAACGCACTGCGTCATGTGCGATTTTGTCCAGCAGCGCGCGGGGCAGACCCCAAGCCGGGGCTTCCTCGATCACTTTCTGATGACGGCGCTGCAATGTGCAGTCGCGTTCAAACAGATGCACCACTTGCCCCTTGCCGTCACCCGCGATTTGCACCTCAACATGGCGCGCCTCGGGCAGAAACCGTTCCAGCAAAAGCCCTTCAGAACCGAATGTGGATTTTGCCTCGCGCAGGGCGCCTTCGATGTCTTCCGTCAGCGTGGCCTCGTCAGTGACCAGACGTTGACCGCGGCCACCGCCGCCGCCAACCGCCTTGAGCAAGACTGGCAAGCCCATCGCGCGGACTTCGTCGGCGATTTCCTGTGGATCAGAGCGCGCGCCCTCCGCGCCGGAAACAACCGGTACACTGGCGGCTACGGCGGCCTCTTTGGCGCTGGCCTTGTCACCGAACCGTTCAAGCGTGTCTGGCGTTGGCCCCATAAAGACCATTCCGGCGGCTTCGACAGCACGGGCGAAATCGGAATTCTCAGCCAGAAAGCCATAGCCGGGATGGATCGCATCCGCGCCGATCGACTTTGCGGCGGCAATCACCGCGTCAATCTCTAGATAGCTTTCGGAGGCCGGGCCGCCGCCAATACAGACGGAATGCCCGATCTCGCGAACATGAAGGGCATTGGCATCGGCATCGGAATGCACGCCAACAGGGGTGATGCCGCTGGCCCGCGCGGTGCGTGCGATCCGGCAGGCGATTTCGCCGCGATTGGCAATGAGGAGCGTTTTGATTTTCATGGTTTGCGCCTCACATCCTGAACACGCCGAAATTGGTTTCGACCTTGGCTCTGCGCGACGTCACATCCAGCATAAGCGCCATGACGTTGCGGGTTTCACAAGGCTCAATCACGCTGTCGATCCAGAGGTTCGACGCGAAATTGTAAGCCCCTTGAAAGTCTTCGTATTCCTTGCGGATCGGAGCCTTGAAGGCTTCCTCTTCTTCTGGGGTCCAATTTTTACCTTCGCGTGCGTTGATTTGGGCGCGGACCTGCGCCAGCACGCTGGCGGCTTGATCGGGGCCCATGATCGCGGAGCGGCCTGTGGGCCAGGCAAACATCGCGTCGGGTTGGAACGGACGGCCCAGCATTGCCAGATAGCCAGCCCCATAAGAGCCACCGGTGATGATCGTGAACTTGGGCACCCTCGCCGAAGACATCGCGGTGATCATTTTTGCACCGGCCTTGGCGATGCCCATCTGTTCGACTTCTCGGCCAACCATAAAGCCGTTCACATCCGCCAGAAACAGCAGCGGAATATCGCGCTGAACGCAGAGGTTTATGAAATGCGTAGCCTTCAGCGCGGCCTCGACAAATAGCACGCCAGTGTTGGCGATGATGCCGACCTCGTGGCCATTGATACGGCCCCATCCAGTCATGATCGTGTCACCATACAGCGGTTTGAATTCGTGGAAATCACTGTCGTCAACGAGACGCGCGATGATCTCGCGGTTGTCCGTCGGCACCTTGGGGTCGCGGCTGACGATGCCATAAATTTCCTCGGTCGGATAGGCGGGCTGGCGCGGTTCGGTGGGTGTCTTGCGGGGCAGGGGCTTTTCGCCCAAATGGCTGACAATATCGCGGGTGATGGCCAGCGCGTGGGCGTCATCTTCGGCCAAATGGTCGGTCACGCCAGAGACAGACGAGTGCATCTTGCCGCCACCCAGTTCTTCGGCTTCGACTTTTTCGCCGGTCGCGGCAAAGGTCAGCTCCGGCCCGCCAAGATACATAAAGCCCTGACCGCGCACGATGACCACCTCATCGCAGAGCGCAGGAATATAGGCACCACCTGCGGTGCAAGGCCCCATGACCACGGCGATTTGAGGCACGCCATCGCCTGACATGCCAACTTGCTGGTGGAAGATCGAACCGAACTGGCCCTCATCCGGGAAGATGTTCTCTTGGTCAGGCAGAAACGCGCCACCGGAATCAACCAGTGTGATGACCGGAAGGCGGTTCTTCCAGGCGATTTTCTGGGCGCGAACATGCTTTCGGGAGGTCATACCGAAATAGGTGCCACCCTTTACTGTGGCGTCGTTGGCAATGATCATGCATTGGCGACCTTCGATCACACCAATTCCTGTGATGATGCCCGCACCCGGCGGCACGCCGTCGTATTTGTTCAACCCGGCAAGCTCTCCGAGTTCTAGAAAGGGAGCGCCAGGGTCGATCAAGCGCTCAATGCGCTCGCGTGGCAGAATCTTGCCTTTTTCAACGTGGCGATCGCGCGCTTTTTCGGGGCCACCGACGCGCTGCGTCAGGCGAAGCGCGTGCAGCTCATCTACTTTTTCGCGATACAGCGCGTCGTTTTCCCGGAAGTCATCAGACCCGGTGTCGAGAAGGGATTTCATTTTTGTCATGGCAGATCTGGATATTCTCTCAGAACAAAGGCAACCTTGGCGGCACCGGGTTTTTCAAAAGTGTCAGGCGCTACGAGATGAACATCAGCTTTGAAAACAAGGGCATCGCGCAGGCGCTGTTCGATTTTCTTCTTGAGGGCCGCGTCATTCTCGGGGCCGCGGTCAAGGCCTCGTTCGACGATCACCGTCAACGCACCTTGCGTAGTGTGGCCTTCGAAATCTGCAACGATGCGCATGACCCCGTTGGTGTCTGGCACCATTTCACTGACCACGCTGTTGATCGCTGACGGAAACACATTGGCTCCGCGCACAATCAGCATGTCGTCGGTCCGGCCAGTGCAACGGATCTTCGGGCCAGTGCGCCCGCAGGTGCACTCGGAGTCGATGACTTCGATATAATCGCCGGAACGGAAACGTACCACCGGGCTGGCCTGACGGCCAAGGGCAGTATAGATCATCTCGCCCTCAGCACCTTTTTCCCACGGGATGATCTCGCCGCTTTCTGGGTCGAGCAATTCAGTAATGATGTAATCCATGTTGACCATATGCATCCCTGATTGTGCGTCACATTCAGCCCAGTAGGTCACACCCAGATCAGTACCGCCCAGCATTTCGGTACATTTTGCACCCCAGGCCGCTTCGATCTTGGCGCGAATGGCGGGAATGCCGCCGCCGGGTTCGCCACCAACGATCACTCGTTCAACGCCCAATTCGCTGGCCTTGCAGCCCAGCACCTCTGGCGCTTTTTCGGCAAGGTGCAAAACAAAATTCGGTGCACCAACGATGCAACGCGGGCGCGTATCCGCACAGGCGCGCAAAAGCCGTTCTGCGCCGCCGTCCGCCCCTACAGGCACGTCGATTGCGCCCATGTATTGCAAGCCCTGCATCACCGGAATGCCGCCGACAAAACCCTTGGCCAGCGAAAATGCATGCAGCACCATGTCACCGGGGCGCACGCCATTGGCAAAGAAACAGCGGGCGGTCATTTCGTGCCACATTTCGCAGTCAGCTTCGGTCATTGCGACATAAGATGGGCTGCCGGTTGTGCCGGATGAGGCCTGCATCTGAATGATCTCTGCCAGCGGCGCGGCACGATGCTTGCCAAAGGGGGGGTCTGCCGCAAGGCTGTCGCGAATTTCGGTTTTGTAGGTATAGGGCAGTTTTTGCAGGTCTTTGATGCTGCGAATGTCATCAAAATCGACCCCGGCCTCAGCAAACTTTTCCTGATAAAAGGTTGAATTTGCCCTGAGATAGGCCATTTGCGCGCGCAGCAGCTCTTCCTGAATCGGGTGAACATTGTCGAGGGGCATGCCCTCAATCTCATGCCAATAGCGGTCATTTACTTTATCGGCGGCGTCGTGCCGCCGGAAGCGCATTCCAAATTCCATGTCGTCCTCCGTTCCGGGTTGCGCGATTAATATGACCGCGGCAGACCCATGACCTTTTCACCAATAAAGCTGAGGCACAGCTCGCGGTTCACGGGTGCCGTGCGCAGGAGACGCACAAGCGGGTACATTTCATAAAGTCCTGTATCTTCGGTGAAACCCGATCCGCCATGGGCCTGAAGTGCGGCGTCTACGGCCTCGATGCCAGCCTCTGCGGCGGCATATTTCGCCATGTTCGACGAGGCACCAGCAGGCAGTTTGTTGTCAAACTCCCATGCCGCGCGGCGAGTCATCAGGCTGGCCATTTCAACCGCTGTATGCGCTTTGGCCATTGGATGCTGCACACCCTGATGCGCGCCGATCGGTTGATCAAAAACATTGCGTTCGGATGCATAGGCAACGCCCTTGTTCAGGGCAAATCGACCAATGCCGCAGCACAAGGCAGACAGGATGATCCGCTCAGGGTTGAGGCTGTCGAACAGGATGGAAAAGCCTTCGTCAATTTCACCCACGATATCCTCGGGGCCAAGATCAACTTCGTCAAAGAACAGGGTCCATTGTTCCTCGGGCAGAGGGATCGAGATCTTAACACGCTGCTTTTCGACCCCCTTTTTCTTCAGGTCGACAGCAAACAGGGTGAAACCATCCGTCTTACGGCTGACCTCGTTGTGCGGTTTGGTCCGCGCCACCACAAGGCAATAATCTGACACCTCAGCGCCAGTAATAAAGGTCTTTTCGCCGGACAGGCTAAACCGGTTACCGTTGCGCTTGGCCAGCGTGGTCGCCTTCATCGTGTTGGATCCAGCGCCCGGTTCAGTAATCGCAAAACAGAACTGGATATCGCCGCGACAGGCGGCAGGCAGCAGTTCTTTCTTGTGGAATTCGGAACCATGACTGGCGATATGGGCCAGCGACATGGTTGGTCCAACCACCATCATCAAAAGCGGAATACCGTGATTGGCGGTGCCTTCCATGAACAGGGCCATTTCGGTCATACCCAGACCTGCGCCGCCGTATTCTTCGGGCACCATGATTCCCAGAAAACCATCATCGGCAATCTGCTGGAACATATCCTGTGGAAATTCATGCTTGCGGGCATGATCAAGCCAATAGGCATTGTCGTATTTCTGTGCCAACTGGCCGCCGTATTCATAAATCTGGCGCTGTTCGTCGTTTAAAGTAAAATCCATGTTTTTTCCTCAGCCCTTAAATTCGGGTTCGCGTCGGTTCTCGAAAGCATCAAGGCCCTCGGCGACGTCATCACTGGGCAACGTGCGCACGGCAGCGTCGCGCTCAAGCCGCATTTGCTGATCGATGCCAAGGTCAGCACCTTCACGCGCCAAGCGCTTCATCTCAGCGATACCTGGGCGCGAACGCGTGGCTATTTTTTGGCAATATTCCATTGCGGCGCTGTGCAGATCCGCATCTGGCACGATGTAATTGACCAAACCCGCCTCCTTGGCCTCACCAGCCTCAAGCCACCGCGCCGAGAACATCAGGTCAAGCGCCCGGCGCTGCCCCATCAACCGCGTCAGCCGCTGCGAACCACCCCAGCCGGGGATCAGGCCGAATTGCGCATGCTGATCGCCAAACTGGGCGGTTTCTGCTGCAAAACACACATCACATGCCAGCATAAGTTCGATCCCGCCGGCCAAACACAAACCCTGCACGGCCACGACGACAGGAAGGGAGGAGACTTCGAGAGCACGCAGGCCTTTCATGCCAAAGGCGATGAAATGGTCCAGCGCGGCGGGATCGTTCAATTTACCTTTCACTTCCGTCAAATCGGCACCGGTGCAAAAGTGCTTGCCTCGCGCTCGGATAAGGATCGCCCGGATATCTGGGTTCGCCTCAAATTCCGCACGCGCAGCAGCGATGCGCTCATGCACGTCAAGTGACAGGCAATTGAATTTCTCAGGGCGGGCCAGCTCAATGATGCCGGTGGCACCCTCAATGCTGGCAATAACAGGATCGCTCACTTCGAGGCTCCCTTCGCTTTTTTGTCGTATTGAAGCGCCATGCGGCCCACTTTTTCACGTGCGATCACCAGCTTTTGAATCTGCGCGGTGCCGTCACCAATCTGCAGACCCAAAACGTCGTTGTAACGCTGATGGTGCGGGAGGTCGGTGGTGTAGCCATAGTGACCATGCAGGATCAGACATTGATGCAGGATCTCACAGGCTGTTTTGGGTAAATACCATTTACACATTGCTGCTTGCGACGTGTGGGGCATGCCCCGATCACGCAGATCCAGCGTGTAATAGCAAAGCTGACGCATCATGGTCAGTTGGGTTTCGGCCTCCGCCAGTGGAAAGCTTACGCCCTGATACTGCACAAGAGGTGCGCCAAACGCTTCGCGTTCCTGAACATAGGCCCATGTCTCATCCACCGACGCTTGCGCGGCACCCAGGCATTCCAGCCCGATCAGCGCACGCGAGTAATCAAACCCTGCCATGATTGTACCAAAAGCGCGATCCTGCTCGGCCATCATATTTTCGGCCGGTACAAACACGTCGTCAAAGAACACCGATCCACGGCCAACTGGCTTGGTGCCGATGTCATCAAAATGGGTGCGCTTGATCCCCTCTTGGTTCAGATCGACGAAGAAAGCGCTGACACCACGTGCGCCAGCGTCAAGATCTCCCGTGCGGGCAAAGACCACCGCCGCGTCGGCTTGGCTCGCAAAACTCATCGAGGTCTTTTCGCCGTTTAGGCGCCACCCGTTGCCAGATTTTTCGGCCTTTAGTATAAGGTTTGCCGCGTCAGACCCGCCGCGCGGCTCTGTAAGGCCCAGGCCAATGACGGCCTCCCCCGACACAACCTTGGGCACCCATTCCAACGCTATGTCCTTGGAAGCGTGCTTTGCAACCATGCCCCCCATGAGAGAACCCAGTAGCTGCACATAGCTTGCGTTGAAATCAGCATAGGCGATCTCTTCGACAATTAGCCCTGACGTCACAGAGCTTTGATTCAGTCCGCCGAACTCTTCGGGCAAATCGGCACCGATAAGACCAAGTGCGCCCATTTCCTTAATCAAGGCGCGATCAAAGGTGTGACCGCTGGCGCGCTCCAGATAACTGGACGCCAGTCTCTCGGTCGCGAACCGGTTCGCTGTTTCGCGAAATGCCTTTTGATCTTCTGTCGGTTGAAATTGCATCGGTGATCCTCCCTAGGGCCGAAAATATGTCCTTCCATAAAATCTAACAAATGTTAGAATATAGATCAAGCGTAGTTTTTAGGAGGATGATCACAATGCAAGATGGACAGGGAAAAAGCTTTGCGACAATGCTGTCGCCGATCCGTGCGGGCCAACATACGTTGCGCAACCGTGTCATTATGGGGTCAATGCACACGCGGCTGGAAGCCGAGCCTGATAGCATTGCCAAACAAATTGCCTTTTACGCGGAACGGGCGCGGGGTGAGGCAGCGATTCTTGTCACTGGTGGGTTTTCTCCCAATGCCGAGGGCATGTTTGACCCCGAAGGGCCGCGCATTGATGATCTGGAAGACGCGCGCAGCCTACGTCCGATCTGCGAGTCGGTTCAGGCCGAAGGCAGTCTGCTATGTGCGCAACTCTTGCATGCCGGGCGCTATGCAAAGATCGAAGGCTGCGTTGCCCCAAGCCCGATCAGGGCACCGATCAACCGCTATGTTCCGCGGGAAATGACCGACGCCGACATTCGCCAAACCATCGAGGATTTCGCCAACGCCGCTGCAAATGCGCAGGCCGCGGGCTTTGATGGCGTGGAGATCATGGGTTCCGAGGGATATCTTCTGAATGAATTCACCGTCACCCACACCAACAAACGCGAAGACGACTGGGGGGGCAGCGTCGAGAACCGCCACCGTTTTCCGGTTGAAATCGTGCGGGCTGTGCGGGAACGTTGCGGACCTGACTTCCTTGTCATCTACCGGATTTCGGCTGCCGATCTGGTTGAGGATGGCGCGCCAGCCGAAGAAGTTGCCGAACTTGCGCGCAAGATCGAGGCAGCGGGCGCGGATATTCTGAACACCGGTATCGGCTGGCATGAGGCCCGCGTGCCGACCATTGCCTATCAGGTTCCACGCGGTGCGTGGCGCAAGGCGGCGGCGAATGTAAAGGCTGCGGTTTCGATTCCGGTGGTCGCCTCCAACCGAATCAACACGCCCGAGCTTGCCGAAGACATCCTCGCGTCGGGCGAGGCGGATATGATTTCGATGGCGCGGCCCTTTCTGGCTGATCCGCATTTCGTCAAAAAGGCAAACGAAGGCCGCGCCGACGAGATCAACACATGCATTGCCTGCAATCAGGCCTGTCTGGATTTCATCTTTTCGGATCGACCGGTTGGCTGTCTGGTGAACCCACGGGCCGGACGCGAAACAGAATTTCGCGATACGCCGACTGACACGCCACAGAAGGTTGCTGTGGTTGGCGGCGGTGCTGCCGGGATGGCCACGGCATCCGAGGCGGCAATGCTGGGCCACGACGTCACGTTGTTCGAAGCGCAGGACAAGCTGGGCGGTCAGCTGAATCTGGCGCGCGCGGCGCCGGGCAAGGAAGAGTTCAACGAAACCCTGCGCTATTATAGCAGTCAGTTACAAAAGCACGGTGTCAAACTGCGCCTTGGACAGCGGGCCTGCGTGGATGATTTGAGCGGCTTTGATCATGTGGTTATTTCAACAGGGGTGACGCCGCGTATCCCCGACTTGCCGGGCGTTGATCATCCCAGCGTTGCGACCTACGCTGAAATCCTGTCGGGTGACCGGGTGGCGGGTGACACTGTCGCGGTGATGGGGGCAGGGGGCATCGGCCATGATGTGGCTGAATTTCTTGTGACCGAAACCAAGGCCCAAAGCCCCGAAGCGTTTTGCGAGACATGGGGTGTGGACCCGAACTTTGCCATGTCGGGCGCGTTGGCGGGCGATCCGTTGGCTCCGGTCCATTCGCGCCGCAAGGTTGTTATGCTTCAGCGCAAGGCGTCAAAATCGGGCGCGGGGCTTGGCGTTTCAACCGGCTGGATCCTGCGCAACGCGCTGCGCAAGCACGGGGTCGAGGCCTTGGGCGGGGTGGTCTATGACCGCATTGATGACGCGGGCCTGCATATTCTCATCGACGGCGAGCCAAAGACCATCCCCGCCGACACCATCGTACTTTGCACCGGTCAAGAACCGGAACAGGCCTTGGCCGAGAGCCTCGCCGCGCAGGGTGCCACTGTTACAATGATTGGCGGGGCGAAAGAGGCTGCGGAACTCGACGCGCTGCGCGCAATTGATGAAGGGGTGCGTTTGGCACAAAGCCTTTAGCCCAAATGGTCAGATGCTGCAGGCGGATCAGTGAGGTCGCCTGCGCAGGAGTCAGGTCACCCGACAAAGGCATCCCGGTTGTCAGCCACAAAATCACGCAAGCGGCGTGCCGGCCGTCCAAGCACATCGCCAACCGTGGTCTCGACACTCGCGAGGTAGCCTTTGGGCGCGATGGAGGCCAGCTCTACCATCGCGGCGGCAACCTCGTCCTGCATCCCGCTTGCCATCATCGCCGCCTTGGAGTCGTCGGCAGACAGGGGTGCTGCGGTGATGGACTGTCCGGTCACGTCAGACAAAACGGCGGCGATTTCTTCGCCCGTCAGCGCTTCGGCGCCGGTCAGACCATAGACCATGCCCGCGTGGCCCGATCCGGTCAGCGCCTCTGCGGCAACATCTGCAATGTCGCGGGCGTCGATCCAGGACACAGGCCCGCACAGATCGTCGTAATACACGCCTTGCCTTGTAATATTGTCAGCCTGCCACAACAGGTTTTGCATGAAATAGGTTGGCTGGATGAAGGTCCACTCAAGGCCGCTTTCTTTCAGCAACTCCTGAGTTTCGGAATGCCACTTCCCAAAGGTCAGCCCGGCCTTGGGCGACGCCCCAAGTCCGGTGGCCAAAACCACGTGCTGCACGCCTGCTGCCTTGGCAGCCGCGATTGCGTTGGCTTTCCACTGGCGCATGTTCAGGTGCGCGGGGGTCACGAGATAGATCTTTTCCGATCCGGCACAGGCCTGTTCTAGCGCGGCAGGGTCGGTGAAGCTTGCGGTGACAGCTTCGCATCCTTTGGCCTTCAGCCCGTCAATCTTGGCAGGGTCGCTGGTTACGGCGCGCACTGTTGCGCCCTTGGAAAAAAGAGTATCGACAAGCGGTGCGCCGGTGGTTCCGGTAGCTCCAAAGACGGTGATCATGACATTCCCTTTCTTAGCGCCACAATGGGCTGTATGGTTTCAGGATTGTTGACTGAAGACAGGTTTCCAAGGTCCTCGCCCAAGAAGGCAGCGCGCACGATCCGGCGCATTGTCTTCATGCTGCGGGTCTTGGGCAACCCCTCGACAAAATGGATTTCACGTGGGCGGAAGGGCTTCGATACGACCTCGCCCACTTGGTTCTTGAGCAGTTCGACAAGGGCATCATCGGGTGTCACACTCGGTGCGGCCACGCAAACACAAACCACAGCCACGCCCTTGATATCGTCGGGCGCGGCAATGGCGGCGACGTCCACCACCTTGCCTGTTTCGGTCAGAGCCGCCTCGATCTCGGGCGGGCCAATGCGTTTGCCAGCAATATTCAACGTATCGTCGGAACGGCCCAGAATATACCATGTGCCGTCCGGATCGCAGCGCACCCAATCGCCGTGCCGCCAGATGTCAGGAAAAGTAGACCAGTAGGTTTCAAGATACCGCTCGCGGTCGCCGCGTATGGCCGGGGTCAGGCCCATCGGCGGCTGGGTTACGACCAGTTCACCAACCTCGCTGGGCGCAGCTTCGCTCCCATCCTCGCGCAGCACCTTGGCACCGGCACCCAACGCCTGCGCGGAAAACCCGCCGGGTTTGATTTCGTGCAGCACGGTAGAGGTCAGTATCGCACCAAAAAGTTCGGTCCCGCCCGAGATATTGAGCGGCACGGCACGACGGTTGCAAATGTGGTCAAGTTGCCAAAGCCATGCGTCGTCGGTCCAAGGTTCACCGGTGGAAGCAACGATGCGTAGGGGCGACAAGTCATAGTCGGACAGTGACACCGGATCTTGTGTCATAAATTGGCGCACCAATGTCGGCGCGACACCCATATGCGTGACCTTCATGTCCGACGCAATGCGCAACAGTCGAAAGGGATCATTCGGCGACGAGGGCGCGCCTTCGGCCAGAACAAGCGTTGCACCTGACAAAAGCACAGACAAAAGAGTAAGCGGCCCCATCACCCAGCCCATGTCGGTCATCCACAAATGCCGGTCATCCTGCTTCATGTCGAGACACAGCAGAAAATCGGACGTGGCTTTGGCCTGCACACCCAAATGGGTATGCACAACGCCTTTGGGCCGGCCGGTTGTGCCCGAGGTATACGCAATCATGAATGGATCCTCGGATTTGACAGGAACCGCCGCGAAATCCGGGTTGGCATTGCCCACGGTTTCAGCCCAGTCCAGATCGCGGGTCGGATCGGCCACCGCGCCGCCGAACCGTCGCAGGCTGAACACGGTGTGGACAGTAGGCACCTCACTCAACGCTTGGGCCAGTGTCGCCTCCATCCAAACCGGCTTGCCCCGTCTAGGACTGGCATCTGCGGTCAGCACTGCAACAGCATTGGCATCGTTCAGGCGCGAGACGATGGCAGGGGGTGAAAAACCGGAAAACAGCGGCACCGCGATGGCACCCAGTCGGGCGATACCAAGCAGCGCGGCTTCGATCTCTGGGATCATCGGCATGTAAATGCCTACAGCCTGACCGGGTTTCACTCCGCGTTCCGCCAACGCCGAAGCCACGCGGGCAGCCTCCTCAGCAAGTTCGGAGTAAGTCCAGCGGCGTTGATTGCCATCTTCGCCAACCCAATCAATCGCAATTTTCTCGCCATGGCCCCTTGCAAGGTGGGCGTCAAGGCAGGTCTCTGTCAGATTGAGCATGCCACCGACGGCCCATTTGATCGACTGAGGCCCATCAGACATATCCCGCAACACCGTATAGGGTTGAGAGAACTTTATTCCCGCACGATCAATGAGCCGCTGCCAGAACCAGTCTGGGTCCGTGTTGGCGCGGTGGGCGAGGTCTTCATAGCTGTTAGTTCCGCAGTCACGCAAAAATGCGGCCAGTGTGCTGGATGCTTGAATGTCGGGGTCTGGCTGGAACATGTTGCACCTTTCTTCGACAAAAAAAGGCCGCACTGTTGGCGCGACCAGTTGGGAGGGTATTCTTGGTCAGGGTTTGTCGGGCAGGTCCCGGTAAAAGGCACTGCCAAGGATGATCACCCGTGCATAGACAAGCCACCTGAAACCGAAATCACCTGGCCAGTTATAAATCCGGCATCGTCCGACGCGAGGAAACAAATGATCCCGGGATAGTCACTCGGTTGCCCCAGTCTTTTCATCGGAATGGCCCGCTTGAGGCCTTCCGCGATCTTGGCACCAACATCGCCTTCGGCGAATTGAGCCAGAAGCGGTGTGTCAGTCGGGCCGGGCGCGACGGCATTCAATTGGATGCCTTTGCGCGCCAGTTCCCGTGCTACTGTCTTGGTAAACGAAATGATCCCGCCCTTGCAGGCAGCATAAACCGACTCTCCCGAGGATCCAACACGACCGGCATCGGAAGCAATGTTGACGACGCGACCGCCACCATTCTCGACCATACCCGGTAGCACGGCGTGATGCATATTCAGCGGCCCGTATAGATTGATATCAATGACTTTTTTCCAGTGGTCGACATCACTGTCGAGGAACGGTTTTACCACGTCCCAACCCGCGTTGTTGACAAGGATGTCTATTGGCCCACTTGCCTCGAACTCGGCTACCGCTTTGTTGACCTGAGCACGATCGGTAATGTCCACCTTGAACGCAACTGCTTTTCCGCCAGCGTCCACAATATGCTGAACTGTTTCATGCGCGCCTTCCTCGTTCATATCGAAAACGGCGACCTCGGATCCTTCTTCACCGAACCGTTCACAAACTGCACGACCAATGCCGCTGCCGCCGCCGGTCAATATTACACGCTTTCCCTTTAGTCCTCGCATTTAGAGGCTCTCCTTTTTTGCTATCGGTTTGGTTCAGAACTTGATTCGACGTGTTCTTTCACATATTCTAACAGTTGTTAGATTAATTGCAATGGACAGCCTTGTGGCTGACAAGTATCGACAACAAATGTTGAAACATTCTGATGGCATTAAGAAAACCGATAACGAATTGAGTAAGTCGGAGAGGACTCGCGGGGAAATTCTCGCTGCGGCCGCGAGGCTGTTTCGGCATGAAGGCTATTATGCGACGACAATGCGCGACATCGCACAGGAATCTGGTATCGAAGCGGGAAGCATTTATTATCACTTTGGGTCGAAGGACCAGATACTGAGTGAGGTGCTTGATATCGGTGTTCGAGCGTTGCACGGAAAGGTCAGCGAAATCATCCAGTCGGCAAAAGGTGAATCAAAAGGGTTCCGAGAGACTTTCGCACAGCTCATCGAAACTCACCTGACCTACCTGCTAACCACCAGTGACTATACATCGGCTAATATCCGTAACTACCCAATGCTGACGGATGAAGCACGCGCACCGCACCGCGACTTGCGCGCGTCCTACGCCCGAATCTGGAGTGAGTTTCTTGAGGGAGCCAAGGAAGCCAATCTTTTAAGGAAGGACATATCTGTCTCGACAATCCGCCAATTTGTTCTCAGCGCGATGAACTGGACAGTCGAATGGTATGACGTAGAGCGGTATCCTGTGCAACTTCTTGCGGGGCGTATGAGCAACCTCATATTGGACGGAATGTGTTCGCATTATAATGCGGATACGGGTGGCCAAAAGATGAGCACTGATATTGCCTTTAGAGCTCCTGAGATAAAGGGCAAGGCGGCCAAAACCCGTGCTGACATCCTGTTGGCTGCCGCGCGAATGCTCAGGGACAATGGCTATAAAGCGACCACACTGCGGCAAATCGCAGAAGAAGCGGATATGAAGGCGGGAAGCGTCTACTACCATTTTGAGTCCAAAGAAGCGATTGTAGACGAGGTTCTGAACGCCGGGCTGAGCGATTTGTTATATGGTGTCAGCGCTGCCGTCGATCAGTTCGACGCGCCCTATGATCATCATGCCAGAATAGCCACTGCCATCTGGACACACATGCATTTTCTCTTTCAGGCAAGCGAGTTCACTTCTGCAAACATCAGAAGCTATGGGATGTTGCCCAATCAATTCCGAGAAAAGCACGGCAAGATAAGGCATGAGTATGGGAAGCTCTGGGACAGTATCCTTAGAGACGCGCAGAACGACGACGCCATCAGATCGGATATCAAGATTGTGCCCCTGCGTCAGGTGATGTTGGGCGCCTTGAACTGGACGGTTGAATGGTTTGACCCGAACAGGGCGGGAGCGGAAGGGAACCTTTCCCTCCCTGAGTTTTCCGAAATGCTAATCAAACTTCTGCTCGAAGGGATCTGCGACAGAGAGAACGCAACCGGTACTAAACAAGACGAGCTTCACTGAGCGCAGCCAATGTCCAGATCACAGCAAGAGGAAGTGATACAGTCCTTCCGCGACGGGTTTCGCTTGGTCAGTCTGCCAACTAGTCACACTTACGCTCGCGATGCGCCTGCCCTTTCGGGTAACATTTGCACTGGCAAAGAGCGGATCTTTCACACCCGGTCTGAGGTAATCCACCGTCAAATTGATCGGCTTTGCCGGAGTTTCCGTGAATTCAGGGCGAACGGCGATGGCCGCTGTTGCTTCCATGAAACTCGCAATTATGCCGCCGTGGTAATGTTCCATGATCGGGTTTCCGATATGACGTGTATCAAAGGTCATCTCTGTGACGGCATGAAAGCTGTCGAGACTCTGTACCTCGAAGTTGAGAAACCGGAAGAACGGCACGCGGGATACGTTGGCATTGACGGTTTGCAAATCTATCACGAGGTTTTTCCTTTGGTCATTGCGTCGAACAGGCTGACGTCACCACGCGTTAGTGCAAATGAGGCTGTGCCACGGGCGACTTCCGCATCATCGTGGCCGTCAAACCAGACGCAGCCAGAATTGAAAGCGATATGCCGAGTTTTCCGAAAACAATGCGCACTCACGATAACATCCGCACGCGACCGTGCGGCGCGCAGATAGTCGACCCTGAGATCAAGCGTCGCCATGGTGCTGACCCCCTCAATGGCCACAAAGTTCGCGAGACCAAAGACACTGTCCAGCAGCGCCGTCAGGATGCCACCATGCAACAGCGTTTGATCCGCATCGGCACAAAAGTCCGTATTGAACGGCATTCGAACCCGAACACCTTCGCTTGAGACTTCTTCGATCTCGAGCGCCATATGGGTGATCAACCCTTTACCTCGCGCATTCCACATCTGCGCGATCTGCTCCATTTTTTCTTTGCTGATGTCAGCCATGCAAATTGTCCTCTAGCGTCCGGTAAACTTGGGTTTTCGTTTTTCGATGAACGCGGCAACCGCCTCGTGGTGGTCTTCGGTCTGATGCATCAGCGCTTGATAGGCCGCTGCGGAATTCAGGAAGTCCGGCAGATCCATCCGCTCGGAATTGCGCATCATACGCTTTGCCACACGCACCGCGCGCGGCGGTTTTGCGGCGATCACGGCAGCACGCTCGCGCGCCCGATCCAAAAGCGTGTCATGCGGCACAACGTCCAGCACCATTCCAATCTCCAGCGCTTCGTCGGCTTCGACCATGCGACCCGAATAGGTCAGATCGGCAGCCCGCTGATGGCCCAAACGGCGCAGCAAGAACCAGCTGCCAGCATCGCCCGGAATGATCCCAAGGTTCAGGAACACTTCTCCGAACTTTGCCTTTTCCGACGCGATGCGCATGTCGCACATCATGGTCAGATCACAGCCCGCACCGACGGCGGGGCCATTGACCGCTGCAATGGTTGGGACGTCGATGTTATAAAGCGCCTGAGGCAGACGCTGCACACCGTCGACATAGCTTTGCGCCGCCGCCAAAGGCTCCTTACGAAAGACCCCCTCAGGGTCGTGCATCTCTTTGATGTCGCCACCCGCACAGAACGCCGAACCGGCACCAGTCAGGATCATAACGCTCACTTCGGGGTCAGCCTGCACCTTAGAAAAGGTATTCAAAAGAGCATTGATCATATCGTTACCGGTGATCGGATTCCGCCGCTCCGGATCGTTCAGCGTAACTGTGGCAATCCGGTCTTTGATATCCAAAAGGACACAAGGCTTACTCATTTTTTCCGTCTCCGCGCTCTCGGTTGTCGAACATGTCGGGATTGATCATGTCGCGGGCATCATGGCCCATATGCAGTGTTTCACCACCGTCTATATAGATGTCTTCACCGGTGACAAAATTGCCCAGTTTAGACGCGAGGAAAATAATCGTTCCCGCGATATCTTCGGCCATGCCCATTCGGTTCAGCACCGAGCGGTTCAGCTTTTTCCATTGCTCAGGTTGAATAGGATAACGGCCAAGCGCCTCGGTTTTGATTGTGCCTGGCGCGACACAGTTCAAACGAATGCCGTATTCGCCCCATTCGGCGGCCAGTGTCTTCATCATACCAGTTACACCTGCGCGGGCGGCGACGGTATGTGTGAAGCCGGTAAGGGCGGTACGGGCAGATATCGCGGTGACAAACACAACCGATCCGCCATTGTCATACATGAAATGATCCGCAGCTGCGCGGGTCATCTGCCACGAACCGATCAGGTTGTTGCGGATCACCGCCTCAAAACCTTTGTTCGTGATGTCGCGTGCAGAGGCAATGTATTGGCCACCTGCATTGTTTACCAGAACGTCCAGTTGCCCGTAATGCTCCTTGATGCGCCCCATCGCAACTTCGATACTGTCCTCGTCACGGGTGTCTCCGGGCACAACGAACGCCTCGCCACCCGCAGCGCGGATCATCTCGGCGGTTTCTTCCAGGGGCTCTTCGCGACGCGCAAACAGCGCCAGTCTGGCCCCGCAAGCCGCCATCTCAAGCGCGGTCGCCCGCCCCATTCCTGACCCTGATCCAGTGACAAGGGCTACTTGGCCCGCCATCAAATCCGGCGCGTAGCGCGGTGGTTTTTGATCGCTCATGTCTTTCTCCTCAATCTCCCAAAAGTTCGCCGGCGATGATCAACTTGCGCACCTCTTGGGTGCCAGCGCCAACCTCAAGCACGCGTCCCGTTCGATAGAGCCGGTTCACTTCGGTATCGCGCATGTAGCCGGACCCACCATGGATCTGGACAGCCTTGTCCAGCACGAAGGATGTCACCTCGGCAGCCTTGAAAATCGCTGCGGCGGTCAGCTTGTGAATTTCACCGCGTCCACCTTCGCCCTCTTCCAAACCCTCGCACATGGCGACGGTTTTCAGGGAAAGGCTGCGCGCAGCCTCGATCCGCGTATACATGTCAGCCAGCATTGCCTGCACCATTTGGAAACTGGCAATCGGTTTGCCGAACTGCTGTCGCGTTTTGGCGTAGTCGATGGAGATATCCAGTGCTCGTTGCGCAATGCCCAAGGCATTGAAGCAAACGATCGCGCGTTCAAGGTCCAACCCAGACATCGTTACCGCGACTCCACCGTCCAACTTGCCGACCATGTTCTTGGCGGGCACTCGGCAATCCTCAAATACCAGCTCGCCTGTTGGCGACCCACGAAAACCCATTTTATTAAGTTTCTGCGCCACCTTGAAACCCGGAGTCTCGGTTTCCACGATAAAGGCGGAAATGCCCTTGGCCCCCATCTCGGGCGAAGTCTTGGCATAGACCAGCACCAGATCGGCAATCGGCCCGTTAGTGATGTAAATTTTGGCCCCGTTCAGGATGTAATCGTCGCCATCCTTTTTCGCCGTGGTCCGCATCGAGCCAAGAGCATCGGACCCAGCACCCGGTTCGGTTAGACCCAAAGCCCCGATCAGCGTGCCGTCACACAGGCCGGGCAGATACTTGCGGCGCAGATCGTCATTGGCGTTGCGGTAGATGTTGTTAACGCACAGATTGTCATGCGCCACGTGGGTCAACCCGATCGCGGCAGAAGAGCGCGACAGTTCTTCGGTGATGATACAGGCTGACGTGAAATCCAGCCCTGCACCGCCGAATTCCGGCGGTACGTTCAAACCCAAATAGCCCATCTTGCCCAGCGTAGGGAAAACCGAGGGCGGCAGGTCATCCGTGTCGTCCATTTCCGCGTTCATGTGATGAAACTCGGACATGAAAAACTTACCGGCCTGATCGGCCAGCGCCTGCTGTTCGTCCGACATGAAATGTGTCGGAAGGCTAACATCGTTTCGTAATTGCTTGTTCATGGTCACGTCCTCCCTCAGGCGCGCAAAAGTTCTTCGGCGATGATAATTTTGCGGACCTCACTGGTGCCCGCCCCGATTTCCAACAGCTTGTTGGCGCGGAACAACCGGTTGATTTCGGTGTCCTGCATGTAACCGGAGCCGCCGTGGATGTGGCAAGCTTCCGTCACGGCCTTGTTGAACGCTTCACCTGCATAAAGGCAGGCAGCTGCGGTCAGTTTATGGATTTCACCACGGCCACCGGCGCCCTTGGGCAGGCCGACACAGGCCGCCAGCGCGCGATAACTAAAGGCGCGGGCGGTTTCGACCTCGGTGTAAATCTCGGCCAGTTTCGACTGCATCATCTGGAAACTGGCAATTGGTTTGCCAAATTGTTCGCGGATCTTGGCGTATTCGAGACCCAGCTCCAACGCGCGGTCGGCCATGCCGACGCAGACCGAAGCGACCATCGCCCGCTCCAGATCCAACCCGCTCATCACCACTGAAACGCCGCTGTTTTCGGCGCCCAACATGGCAGAGGCCGGCACCCGGCAGTCTTCGAATAGCAGCTCGCCGGTGGGTGAGCCGCGAAAGCCCATCTTGTCCAGCTTCTGCGCCACTTTGAAACCGGGGTTGTCTGTCTCAATGATGAAGGCAGAAATACCTTTGGCGCCCTTTGATTTGTCAGTCTTGGCATAAAGCAGCACCACATCGGCAATCGGCCCGTTGGTGATGTAAATTTTCGAGCCGTTGATGATATAATCATCGCCGTCTCGGCGCGCGGTGGTCGCCATAGAGCCAAGAGCATCCGATCCCGCACCGGGCTCGGTCAGGCCCAAAGCCCCGACCAGATCGCCGGCACACAGGCCCGGCACATATTTCTTGACCTGTTCTTCAGAACCGTTGCGCAGCAGGTTGTTCAAGCACAGGTTGTCATGCGCCCCATGCGACAGGCCCACCGCAGGGTTCCATTTCGAAATGACTTCGGACACCAAAGCTTGGGTGAATTCGTTCTGACCGGATCCGCCAAACTCTTCGGGCGCGGTGATGCCCAAAAGGCCCAGTTCGCCCATTTGTTTGAACAAATCGTCGGGCCACCATTCCTCTTCGTCCATGCGCGCCTGCAGCGGGTGCAACACCTCGCGCGACACCCGATCCACATGATCGACGATCTGGCGTTGCTCATCCGTTAGCGAATAGTTTGCTCTGATGGCGGCCAGGTCAGCCAAGGCAGATTCGTTCTGACTGGTCATTTTGTACCCTCCCGAAAAATGCTGTCTACAGTGTTGACCAAAATCAAACACATGTTAGAAAATAGATCAAGCCACGCTTTTTGCGACCTAACGTTGTGAACAAGCGGGCTGAGAAACGGGGAAGTTTCGGAAATGGTTGAGAACGTCGTTCATACGCAGGAGCTGGGATATGAGACGCGCATCACGATTTGCCGTCCTGAGCAGCGGAACGCCTTGAACCGGGATGTGGCCGAGGGAATCATTGCCGCACTTAATGCGGCCGAGGCCGATCCCGACTGCCGGGTGATCGTATTGACCGGCGAAGGCGAGCGCGCTTTTTGTGCGGGCGGGGATCTTAAGGCGGGCGGCGATGGCGGCCCGTTTATTCAGGATCCTGCCGATCCGGTGCATTTTGCCGGCAAGTTGTTCGACACGATTCAAGCCTGCCGAAAGCCAACAATTGCGCGCATCAACGGTGTGGCCGTGGGCGCTGGCGCGGGCCTTATCTGCGCTTGCGATATGGCGGTGATGGCGGATCATGCCAAAATCGGAACGCCCGAAGTGAAGGTGGGCCTGTTTCCCATGACCATCGTTCCGCCGATGATGCGCGTGTTGCCGAGGCGCAGATTGATGGAGATGTTCATCACCGGTGTTCCGCTGACAGCCGAGGAATCGATGCGCTATGATCTGGTCAACTATGTGACAGATGGCGCCGGATTGGACGACAAGATTGCAGAACTGGTCGCGCAGATAGCGGCGCAGTCACCGACAGCGATTCGGCTTGGCAAATACGCCTGCCACGCGATGGAAGACATGACCTACCCGCAGCAAATGCGCTTTGCAGAAACGCTGTTGCCGCGCGTGGCGCAGACAGAAGATGCGCGCGAGGGCTTTGCGGCTTTCGTTGCGAAACGCAAACCCGAATGGACGGGCCGCTGATAAAGCGGGGAGGAGAAGAATATGTTAGATAGAAAACTGCGCATCGGATGCGCCTCTGGTTTCTGGGGCGATACGCCCGAAGCCGTCGGCCAATTGGTCACCAAAGGCGAGATCGACTATCTGGTGTTCGACTATCTGGCCGAAGTGACGATGTCGCTGATGGCACGTGCGCGCGCCAAGACCCCTGATGCGGGTTATGCGCCGGATTTCGTCAAGGCGCTGGTGCCGTGGTTGTCCGAGATCAAAGCCAAGGGGATCAAGGTTGTGGCCAACGCCGGTGGCGTGAACCCGCGTGGCTGCCGCGATGCGCTGGCCAATGCGGCCGCCGAGGCGGGGATTGAACTGTCAATCGGCGTTGTGCTGGGCGATGATTTATCTGCGCAGGCTGACGCGATTCGCGCCAGCGGCCAGACGGAAATGTTCTCTGGCGCCGCGTTTCCCGACGACATCTATAGCATGAATGCCTATCTGGGCGCACGTCCTATAGCAGCAGCCTTGAATGGCGGAGCCGACATCGTGATCACCGGACGCTGCGTTGACAGCGCTGTGGCGCTTGGCCCCCTGATGCACGAATTCGGCTGGGGCGACGACGACTGGGACAAGCTTAGCCAAGGCTCTCTGGCCGGACATCTGATCGAATGCGGCCCGCAAGGGACGGGGGGCAACTTCACCGACTGGCAGGACGTGCCGGGTTGGGACAACATGGGCATGCCCATCGTCGAGGTTGCTGAGGACGGCAGCTTTATCATGACCAAGACGCCCGACACCGGCGGGTTGGTTGTGCCCGGCTCGGTCGGCGAACAGATGCTTTATGAAATCGGCGACCCGCGCGCCTATCTGTTGCCAGATGTGATCTGCGACTGGTCTGATGTCACACTCGAACAGGTCGGCCCTGATCAGGTTCTGGTCAAAGGCGGCAAGGGCCTCGGACGCACTGGCAGCTACAAAGTCTCGGCGACCCACGCTGACGGCTGGCGCGCTGTGACCACGCTGACGCTGGCGGCCATTGACGCACCGGCCAAAGCCGAGCGCGTGGCCGACGCGATCCTGACCCGCTGCCGCCGGATTTTCCGCGACAAGAACCTTGGCGATTTTCGGCAGGTGAGTGTGGAAGTTCTGGGGGCCGAGGCCGCCTATGGTGCCAACGCCCGCGCCCAAACGCGCGAAGTGGTGCTAAAAATCGGTGCCGCGCATGACGACCGGCGCGCGCTCAATATATTTGCCGGCGAAATCGCACCGATGGCCATTTCCACGGCGCAGGGTCTGACCGGATTTTTCGCCGGACGGCCCAAGGTACAACCGGTGGTCCGCCTCTTCTCTTTCCTACAAGACAAATCCGCCACCCCCGTCGCGGTCGAGGTGGACGGCAAGGATGTGCCCGTCACCGTTGCGGCCAACCCTGTGCAGCTCGATCCCCCCGCAACACCACAGGTAGACAGCCGCGAAGCCGGCCCCGACGCCGTCAATGTGCGGCTGGTCGAACTGGCTTGGGGCCGCTCGGGCGACAAGGGCGACATCGCCAATATCGGCATTCTGGCCCGCAAGCCGGAATATCTGCCCTATATCCGATCGGCCCTGTCGGAAAAGACGGTGAAAAACTATTTCGCCCATCTGTGCGACGGCGCGGTCGAACGCTTCGACCTGCCCGGAAGCCATTCTTTGAACTTCCTGCTGCATGAATCGCTGGGCGGTGGTGGCATTGCCTCGGTTCGGATTGACCCGCAAGGCAAAGGCTTTGCTCAAATGCTGCTTGATATCGAAATCCCCGTGCCGGCTGACATGGCAGCCCAAGACGGACTTGGCTCTGCCCAGAGCGCATGAAAGGAAACAAAATGACTATTTCCAAACTGCTGGTCGCCAACCGGGGCGAAATCGCGGCGCGTGTCTTGCGCACGGCCAAGGCGCGCGGCCTTGCGACTGCGGTGTTGCGCCATACCTCTGAGCAAGAGGGGCCCGCCCACCGGATTGCCGACGAGGTTGTAACCATTGAGGGGGCTACACCCGTTGTCGCTTATCTCGACATCCCGCAGATCGTTGAGGCGGCACAACGGATTGGCGCGGATGCGGTGCATCCCGGCTATGGCTTCCTCTCGGAAAACGCCGCCTTTGTTGCCGCGCTGGAAAAGGTGGGCGTAACATTTGTTGGCCCCACATCCGAGGTCATTGACTTGATGGGTGACAAGATCCGCGCCCGCGCCTTTGTCGAGGGGCGCGGCTTTCCTGTCGCGCCCTCAGCCATCGAAGATGACGACCCCGCAACATTTGTCGAACGGTCCCGCGCGGTTGGCTATCCCCTGCTGATCAAGCCCTCAGCAGGGGGGGGCGGTAAGGGGATGCGCGTCGTGCGCGACGACAGCAACTTGGAAAGCGAGATCGAAACCGCGCGCCGCGAGGGTGAGCGTTATTTCGGTGACGGGAGGCTTTTTGTTGAATGCTACATCGAACGCCCGCGCCATATCGAAGTGCAGGTGATGGGCGACGGGCAGGGCAATGTTGTCCATTTCTGGGAGCGCGAATGCTCGATTCAGCGCCGTTTCCAGAAGATCATCGAAGAAACGCCGTCACCGGCGCTGACCCCCGAACAGCGGGACGAGATCTGCGAAACCGCCGCCGGAATCGCCTGCGCGGTGAACTATCGCGGGGCTGGCACGGTCGAGTTTATCTATGCCCAAGACGGCTCATTTTACTTCCTTGAAATGAACACCCGCCTTCAGGTTGAACATCCGGTGACCGAAATGGTCACGGGTTTTGATCTGGTGGCCGAACAGTTGCGCATCGCAGCGGGCGAGGGGCTGAGTGCGGCGCAGGCTGACATTCCGCAAAACGGCCATTCGATCGAGCTACGCATCTGCGCCGAAGACGCGACCGCCGATTTCCGCCCCGCGATCGGGGACATCCTGTTGCTGGATGAGCCGCGCGGCGAAGCCGTGCGTGTCGACAGCGGCATATTGGGCGGCGGCAAGGTCACGACCGATTTTGACCCGATGCTGTCAAAGCTGATCGTGCATGCCGATGATCGGGCGCAGGCCATCGCCCGCGCGCGGGAAGCGGTGCAAAACTACGTTATCCTAGGGGTGACGACCAACACAGGTTATCTGGATGCGATCCTAGCCCATCCCGATTTCGCGTCTGGCGATGTCTCGACCGGATTTTTGGCGGAACAGGCCGAAACGCTGACCACACCGGGCAAAGATGTCAGCGATCTGCTGATGGCAGCGGCGGCCTTGTCGGATGAACGGCTGGTGAATGATGTGATGCAGATACCTGAAATGCACCGAAAAATGGGCGGGTGGAGAAACTGATGCAGCGGATATTCCAGATCAACGGCGAAGAGGCCGAATGTTGGCTGTCACATGACGGCAGTGAAATGGTCTTAAACACGCCTGATGGTGCGATCCCCTGCCAATTGGACCCCATAGGGACGCCGGGCGGCTATGTGCTGCGGGTGCGGGGGCGCGCGCAAGATGTGCGGCTGGCCGTCGGGCCCGACGCAACATTCGTGCATTTGAACGGCAAGACATATGCTGTCAGGCGGGTCGATCCTGCTGAGCGTCTAGCCGGTAACGAAGGCAGCGCAGCCAGTGACCGCCTTGTTGCGCCGATGCCCGGTGTCGTTGTGTCGGTCAACGTCAAACCCGGCGATCAGATCGAAGAAGGTCAGCCCTTGCTGGTCATCGAAAGCATGAAGCTTGAAACCAGCCTAATCGCGCCGCGCGGCGGTGTGGTTGCTGAAATACCATTTGCCGAAGGTGACAGTTTTGGGCTTAAGGCCACACTCGCCCTGCTGGCCCCCGAGGAGGAATAACCATGCGCCGGATCGAAAGCCAGATCGACACCAATGCCCGCGACTTCAAGGCCAATTATGCGGCCATGAGCGAGCGGCTGAAAGAGTTTCATGCCCGCCAACACGCGGCGCGGTTCGAACGCCCGCAGCGCGATATCGACCGCCTTGCGCGCCAGAACAAATTGGGCGTGCGCGAGCGGCTGAAGCTGCTGCTGGACCCCGGCACGCCGTTTCTGGAGTTTTCCACCCTTGCGGCCTGTCGCGAATATGACGGCGTGGTGCCCGGCGCCGGTGTGGTGACTGGCATCGGCATCGTACAGGGCCGCGAGGTCGCCATTCATGCCAATGATGCGAGCGTCAAGGGCGGAGCGTGGTATCCGCATACCGTCAAAAAGATCGTGCGGCTTTTGGATGTCGCGTTGGAAAACCGTCTGCCGGTTGTGCACATTTGCGACAGTGCGGGCGGCTTTCTGCCGTTGCAGCACGGTGTCTTTCCTGACCGCTATCTGGGCGGGCGCGTCTTTCGCAATCAGGTCAAGCTGAGCCAAGCCAACATCCCGCAAATCGCGGTGGTTGGCGGGCATTGCACAGCAGGTGGTGCCTATGTGCCGACGCTGAGCGATTACAACATCATCATCGAAGGCACCGGTGCGATTTTCCTTGGCGGTCCGCCTCTGGTCAAGGCCGCGACAGGCGAAGAAGTCGGCGTTCAGGAATTGGGCGGGGCTGTCATGCACACCTCGGTTTCGGGCACTGGCGATTACCGCGCCGCCACCGAAGAGCACGCCTTTTCACTGGCACGCGAGATTGTCAGCCAATGGAAGCGCAAGCCAAAAACCATCATCGAAACCGCCGCCTTTGAGGAGCCATACTACGACCCGAAAGAGCTTTACGGGATCATCCCCAAGAACCGCAAAACCCAGTTTGATATGCGCGAGGTTCTGGCGCGGATGGTCGATGGCTCGCGCTTTCACGAATACCAGCCCTATTACGGCATTACGATGATTTGCGGCTATGCCCATATCTGGGGCTACAAGGTGGGAATCCTCGCCAACAACGGGGTGCTGTTCAACGACAGCTCGCTCAAAGCGGCGCATTTCATTCAACTGTGCAACCAGAACCGCACGCCTTTGGTGTTCTTACAGAACATCACCGGTTACATGGTGGGTCGCGAATACGAAGAGCGAGGCATCGCCAAGGATGGCGCAAAAATGCTGATGGCGCAGGGCGGCTCGGTCGTGCCGAAGTTCACCGTGATCGCCAATGCCTCTTACGGGGCGGGCAATTACGGTATGTGTGGGCGGGCATGGGATGCGCGCACGCTTTTCATGTGGCCGCAGGCCGAAATTGGCGTGATGGGGGCGGATCAGGCGGCAAATACCATGGCTGACGTAAAGATCCGGCAGCTTCAGCGTGAAGGTAAAGAGTTGACCGAAGAAGAAATCGCCGCGATCCGCGATCCGGTGCTTGAGAAGTTCCGCCGCGATGTCGAAGCCTATACTTCGACCTCAGAACTCTGGGACGACGGCCTTCTTGATCCGGCAGACACCCGCAATGCGCTGGGTATGTCGATATCGGCATCTTTGAACGCGCCGATTGACGATCCAAACTACGGTATCTTCCGGCTGTAACGGTCCCGGCTTCGGCACGCAGCACTGGCGTCCGAAGCCCATACACACAGCGCGTCAAGACGTTTGTTGACGCGCCTCTTGTATCGACACAACATCCGAGGGGGCCATATCTGGTCGGTCCGTCTCAACCTCTCTTAGTGGCTCAACCGGTTTTAATCCGGCCAGACAATCACGTGCCAGTTGTTGATATTCGGCTGTTCCGCGGGTCTTCCATGCGACTTCTTTTTCGCTGACTTCACGGATCACCTTTGCGGGCGCGCCGACCACCATTGAGCGCGGCGGGATCACCGTTTCGCCCCGCACAAAGGCCTGTGCGCCGACGATTGATTCCGCACCTAACTCTACCCCATCCATAATAACGGCATTCATTCCGACCAGAGCGTTCTGGCCTACGATGCATCCATGCAAGATCGCACCGTGACCGATATGGCCATCGGTTTCCACCACCGCATCACGACCGGGAAAGGAATGGATGATGCAATTGTCCTGAACATTGGCCCCATCTCCAATCACGATCTTGCCGAAATCGCCCCGCAGGCTTGCCCCGGGTCCGATATAGCACTCCTTGCCAAGGATCACATTTCCGATCAGCACCGCCTGAGGGTGGACATATGTTTCCTCGGGGACAACAGGGACAAACCCTTTGAATTCATAGCAATAGGCCATTTTTCTCCTTTCATGGTTTGGACGCCTCTGGTTGCGGAAACCATGCGCCTGACGTCCATCGGCCGTCGTGTCAGACCCGAAAATCTGAAATGCCCTACCGTTCAAGCCGCACGACGAAAGCAACCAAACACATGTTAGAAAATTGAGCAAGCACCCAATGTCACGGCGTGTTCGTGTTGACAAATTTTAGCAATCAGATATAGAATCTAACAAATGGTAGAAAATGGAATAGCAAGCGATTAAAGCGGGCCTTGCTAACGTGGGAGAAGAAGAAATGTCAAGCAAGGCCTATGTCACCGGTGTCGGTATGGTTCCGTTCCAAAAGCCCGGAAAATCGGAAAGCTACGATGTCATGGCAGCCGCAGCAACCAATTTCGCGCTCAAGGACGCAGGGTTGGATTATGGCAAAATCCAACAGGCCTATGTGGGTTATGTTTATGGCGACAGCACCTGTGGACAGCGCGCCTTGTACCAAGTTGGCATGATCGGCATCCCAATTGTGAACGTCAACAACAACTGCTCTACTGGGTCATCAGCCTTGTTTCTCGCGCGCCAAGCTGTCGAAAGCGGCGCAGTAGAATGCGCTTTGGCGCTTGGCTTTGAACAGATGCAACCCGGCGCGATTGGGGCGATGTTCAATGATCGGGTCAGCCCGTTTGCGATGTTCGACGAAGAGACCGACGATCTGGTTGGCAATGCGGAAATCCCACTGGCGCTGCGGTATTTCGGCGGCGCAGGCAAGGCGCATATGGAAGAATTCGGCACGCCGCTGGAAACGTTTGCCAAGATCCGCGCCAAGGCCAGCCGGCATGCTGCCAAAAACCCGGTTGCCCTATTCCGGCAGGAAGTGACGCCAGAAGATGTTATGGCAACGCCTGTCATGTGGCCTGGAGTCATGACCCGATTAATGGCCTGCCCACCAACCTGCGGCGCAGCGGCGGCGATCATCTGTTCCAAAGCATTTGCTGACAAGCATGGTCTCGACGCCTCGGTGCGTATTTCGGCGCAGGCCATGACAACAGACGGCCCCGAAACCTTTGATGCGCATGACATGCGCGAGGTTGTCGGCTTCACGATGGCCAAGAACGCCGCTGATCAGGTCTATGAGGCAGCAGGCATCGGACCGGATGACCTCGACGTGGTCGAATTGCACGATTGTTTCGCCCATAACGAGTTGATCACCTATGAGGCGCTTGGCCTGTGCGCACGCGGTGATGCGGCGAAATTCGTTGACGATGGCGACAACACCTATGGCGGCAAGTTCGTGACCAACCCGTCAGGCGGTCTGTTGTCCAAGGGCCATCCGCTTGGCGCGACCGGGCTTGCGCAATGCACCGAGCTGGTTCAGCAACTGCGAGGGCAGGCTGATGCACGTCAGGTCGACGGCGCTCGGCTCGCGCTCCAGCATAATCTGGGCCTCGGTGGGGCCTGTGTAACCACGCTCTATGAAAAAGCCTGATAGCGCGACCCAGAAGGGTAGAACATGACAAACAAACTTGATGGGCGCGTGGCGCTGGTATCCGGTTCCGGCCGGGGCATTGGACGTGAAATCGCACTCAAGCTGGCCTCGGAGGGGGCGCGGCTGGTAATCAATGATCTGGATGCTGATCCAGCCAATAAAACTGCCGAAGCAATCCGCGCCGCTGGTGGCGAAGCGGTGGTTTGCGCCGGTAGCGTGACGGAAGACGGCTTTGGCGAAAGGTTTGTCAAGGCCGGGGTCGACAGCTTTGGCGGGTTAGACATCATCGTGAACAATGCCGGCTACACATGGGACAGCGTCGTTCAGAAGATGACCGATGAACAGTGGCAGGCGATCATCGACGTGCACTTGACAGCGCCTTTCAAGATCCTGCGCGCCGCCCAGCCGGTGATCAGCGCCAAGGCCAAAGAAGAAGCCGCAGCCGGACAAGAAGTGTTTCGCAAAGTGGTGAACATCTCGTCTATCGCGGGCACCGGCGGCAACGCGGGCCAGATTAACTATGCCGCCGCCAAGTCTGGAATCCTAGGTGTCACCCGCACGATGGCCAAGGAGTGGGGCCGCTACAAAGTCAACGTCAATGCCGTCGCCTTCGGCCCGATCCGCACCCGCTTGACCGAGGGCAGCGCGGATGGCGACAGCACGATCAAGGTCGAGGAAAAAGAGATCAAAGTCGGCGTGAACCCCGATCTTTTGTCCCAGATGGAGCGCATGATTCCTCTGGGCCGGGTCGGTACACCGGAAGAGGCCGCCGACGCGGTCTATCTGTTCTGTGCGCCAGAATCGAACTTCATCTCGGGCCAGCACATCATCTGTGGTGGTGGCTTTGTGATCTAAGACTTTCAGCCGGGGCCCGCTAGGCGGACCCCGGCAAACGCTTGGTTGTCCGGGCGACCCCGTGCTGGTTACGGACAGCATCCCCCCAAAATTCGTCTTAAACGTCCAATACGATTGACACCTCAGTACCGATCACCTAACAACTGTTAGTTAGGCGATGTGGAGAAGAAGAGAATCTATGGCAGAGTCCGCAACACGCAGAGTCAGCGAAGCACCGCGCACAGCGGTCGGGCGTGATGGTGTGCTGGACATCGCGGCACGACTTTTCCGCGAACAAGGCTACGGGACCGTATCGCTGCGAAAAATCGCCGAGGCTGCGGGGATCAAGGCGGGCAGCATATATTACCATTTTGGGTCCAAAGACGAGATTGTCGTGGCGGTTCTGGATGTCGGTATTCAAGTCGTTCACGATAACATGCAACAGGCCGTTTCCGCGCTGCCCAAAGATACCGGTGCTGAAACGATCCTGCGGGCCGCAATTGCGGCGCATCTCCGCGCGCTTCTGGATCTTAGTGATTATACCTCGGCCAATGTGCGCATTTTCGGTCAAGTTCCGCAATCTGTACGGGATGCCAACTTGCCCACGCGCCGCGCCTATGAGGCCGAATGGGACACTCTGTTGTCCCGGCTTCAAGAGCGCGGCGCGCTCAAACCCGATGTCGACATCCGCCGCCTGCGTCTGATGTTGATCGGCGCATTGAACGCCACACTTGATTGGTTCGACCCTGAACGGGGCAGCGCCGAGGCGTTGTCGCGCACCTATGCCGATGTGTTCCTCAACGGGATACTTGAAAGACAGGATACCTGATACATGGCGCGTCTTGAAACAGCGGTGCTGACCGCATCCGAAACCTATGCCCGCAACCACGCGGCACAAAACGAACGTGTCGAAACCCTGCGCGCGCGGATCGGTGAGGCCACCTCGGGCGGGCGCCCTGACATGGTCGAACGTCACCGCAAGCGCGGCAAACTTCTGGTGCGCGAACGGATCGACCTTTTGGTGGATCCCGGCACCGCCTTTCTGGAGCTGTCGTCGCTGGCCGCCTATGGCCAATACGGCGGTGAGGTTCCCGGCTCCGGGATCGTGACTGGCATCGGTATCGTCCACGGGTTGCCCTGCGTGGTAATCGCCAATGATGCCACCGTGAAGGGCGGCTCGTTCTATCACGAGACCGTGCAAAAACACATCCGCGCGCAAGAGATCGCGGCAGAAAACCGGTTGCCCTGCCTGTACCTGGTGGATTGTGGCGGGGCCTATTTGCCCGAACAGGATCGGGTCTTTCCCGACGCCCGTCATTTCGGCAATTCCTTTTATCGTCAGACCAACATGTCGGCCAGCGGGCTGCCGCAAATCTCGGCTGTCTTCGGTGGCTGCACGGCGGGCGGTGCCTATATCCCCGCGCTGTCGGACGAACTCATCATGGTGCGCGGCAATGCACGCATCCATCTGGGTGGGCCTTCGATCGTCAAAGTTGCGATCAACGAAGAGGTCGATGGTGAAACGTTAGGCGGCGCAGAGATGCACACGCGCGTTTCTGGAGTATGCGACCATCTGGCCGAGGACGAATACCACGCCCTTGCGTTGATGCGCGACATTGTCGCCGAACTGGGCCAATCGCGCCCGATGCTGCCCGACGCAGCGCCCGAAGCGCCCGCGCATGACCCGTCTGAATTGCTAGGCGTGATCAGCGCCGACCGTAAAGAACCCTATGACATGCGCGAAGTTTTGCTGCGCATGATCGACACAGGCGAATTCCGCGAATTCAAGCCCGGTTGGGGAGATACGTTGGTCTGTGGCACGGCGCGTATCCATGGGTACCGCGTCGGTATCCTTGCCAACAACGGTGCGCTTTTGTCAGAGAGCGCTCTCAAGGGTGCGCAGTTTGTGTCGATGTGCGATCAACGTAATATCCCGCTCTTGTTCCTGCACAACATTTCCGGCTTCATGGTCGGAACCGAAGCCGAACGCGGCGGCATCGCCAAGGACAGCGCCAAATTGGTTTATGCCATGTCGGTGGCCAAGGTGCCGCGCTTGTCGGTGCTTTTGGGCGGCTCTTACGGGGCTGGCAATTATGGCATGTGCGGGCGCGGCTTTGCGCCGAACTTCCTCTTTGCCTGGCCGACGGCGGAACTTGCCACCATGTCCGCGGACATTGCCAGCAACGTGATGCTGGAACTGCGCCGTCATAAGGGCGGCGATGCAGAAAAGATGCAAGCCGACATGGAGCGGATCGAGGCACAGGTGCGCGCACAGTATGGCGAACAATCCGATCCTTATTATGCCACCTCGCGGCTTTGGGATGACGGGTTGATCGAACCGGGTCAGACCCGCGATATTCTTGGCCTGTGTCTGGCCATTGTTTCTTCTGTGCCCGACGAAGGGCGCCACACGCCCGTATTCAGAATGTGAGGCCAACACCATGACAACCACTTACGAAACCATCCTGCTTGCGACCGACACGCGCGGTGTCGCCACCGTCACCTTGAACCGGCCGGACAAACACAATGCCCTGAACGGCACGTTGATCGCCGAGCTATACGACGCAGCCGAAAAACTGGCGGCCGATGACACGGTGCGCATCGTCATTTTGACCGGCAACGGCAAAAGCTTCTGCGCCGGCGGCGATTTCAACTGGTTCTCCTCCAATATCGACAAGTCCCGCGCCGAGCGGGTCGAACAAAGCGCCACGCTGGCGCGTCTCTTGCGCAGCCTCGACACGCTGCCCAAACCGTTGATCGGGCGCATCAACGGCCCGGCCTATGGCGGCGGGGTCGGCATGATTTCGGTCTGTGATTACACCATCGGGGCCGAAGGCTCGCGCTTTGGCTTGACCGAGGTGAAGCTGGGCCTGTTGCCCGCCAATATCTCGCCCTACGTCGTGGCCCGCATCGGCAAGGTGCATTCGCGCGAAACCATGTTGTCGGGGGCGTTGTTTGACAGCACACGCGCCGAACGGATCGGTTTGCTGACCGAGGTTGTCGCCGCTGATGATCTGGACGCAGCCATTGAAAGTGTCATGCACGATCACCTGCAAGCCGCGCCGGGCGCTGTGGCCGATACCAAGGCGCTGGTCGCCTATGTCGCGTCCCACGATCTGGAGACCAACATGATCTATACCGCTGACCGTTTGGCAGACGCTTGGGAAACCGAAGAAGGCATCGAAGGCATTGGCAGCTTCCTCAACAAAAGCATCCCGTCATGGCGCGTGAAATGAGTTTTACCCGCGTCCTAATCGCCAACCGGGGCGAAATCGCACTGCGTATCCAACGTGGGTGCCGCAAACTTGGGCTGGAAACGGTCGCCGTCTTTTCCGAGACCGACCGCGACGCGCTCTTTGTGGCCGAAGCTGATCACGCCGTCTGCATCGGCGGGGCCGCACCTGCTGAGAGCTATCTGAACGTCGCGGCCATTTTGGACGCCGCGCGCGCAACCGGAGCAGGGGCGGTGCATCCTGGCTATGGTTTCTTGTCCGAAAACGCCGGTTTCGCCGATGCGGTCGCGGCCGCAGGCCTTGTGTTCATCGGGCCTGTCGCGGATGCGATTGCAATGATGGGATCAAAGATCGCGGCCAAGGCTGCCGCCGAGGAGGCAGGCGTGCCTGTGCTGCCCGGTTATCGCGGTGCAGACCAATCCGATGCGCGATTGTTGAAAGAGGCGCAGGTGCTTGGCACGCCGTTTTTGGTTAAGGCCAGCGCGGGTGGCGGCGGGCGCGGCATGCGCCTTGTTACCGATCTGGCCGACGCGCCCGATGCCATCACCTCGGCGCGGGCCGAGGCCAAAGGTTCTTTTGGTGATGCGGCGGTGTTCCTTGAACGCTACGCGCCGCACGCGCGCCACGTCGAGGTGCAGATCCTGGGCGATAGCCACGGCAATGTTGTGCATCTGGGCGACCGCGATTGTTCGCTTCAACGCAACCACCAAAAGCTGATCGAAGAGGCTCCTGCCGCCGACCTGCCTGAAGCTCTGCGCGATGGTATGCGCGCGGCGGCGGTGCGGTTGGCGCAATCCATCGCTTACCGCTCGGCGGGGACGGTGGAATATCTTTATGATCCGGCGCGCGGTGAATACTATTTCCTTGAGATGAACACCCGCCTACAGGTGGAACATCCGGTGACCGAGGCCATCACCGGCGTTGATCTGGTTGAATGGCAATTGCGCATCGCGCGCGGCGAGCCGCTGACGCTGACGCAATCGGATGTGCAGTTTAACGGCCACGCCATCGAGGTGCGCATCGCTGCCGAAAATCCGGCCGAAAATTTCCGCCCCGAAACCGGCGAGATCACCCTTTGGGCACCGCCCGCGGGCGTGCGGCTCGATAGCGGCGTTGCAGCAGGTTCGATCGTCAGCCACCATTACGATTCCATGTTGGCCAAGTTGATCGTCCATGCGCCGGACAGGGCAAGGGCTATCCGTCAGGCCGTCGCCGCGATTGACGCCTTTGCCGTTGGCGGCGTGGGGTTGAACCTGTCCTATCAGCGGGCGCTGTTGTCGCATGCCGATTATCAAGCCTTCCGGCATCACACCTCGGGCCTTTCCGAGTTGTTCCCAGACGGTTGGACACAACCGACTGCTGACGCGAGCGACACAGGCCTCGCGGCAATGGCGTTGCATTTGCATCTCGCCCCGGCAGGCACGTCGCCTTGGGAAAGCCTTGGGTCATGGCGGCTCACGGCACCTGCGGGACGGCCCGGTGCTGCGTCCTATTGGGGCAACACGTTCGAAGACGCGCCGGTCCGCATGTCGGGCACTCCGGCAGAACTTGCAGCGAACCTGCCAGACGGCCAGAGCATCTCAGCCGAAGCCGTCACCCTGACCGCCGACCGTCTGAGTGGGCGCATCGACGGTGTTCCCTTCTCACGCATCGCCCATGTCGAACGCAGTGGCAGTCATTGGCGGGTGCATTTGCAAACCTCTGGCGGGATGGTGACGACAGACCTGCGCACGCTGGAGGATCAACACCTTACCCGCGCCAGCGGCGGATCGGGCGGCGCTGACCTGTTGTCCGCGCCGATGCCGGGGGCTGTTGCCGAGGTGCGGGTCGCGCCCGGCGACCGCGTTGCCGCCGGTGACACGCTGGTGGTTCTCGAAGCGATGAAACTGTTGCAAAGCCTGCCCGCGCCAGTCGCGGGCGTGGTGACCGAAATTTATTGCGCGCCAGGCGATACCGTCGCCGGGCACGCCGCACTTGTAAAACTCGACCCAGAGGAAGAAATATGACCAAACAAGACACAATCGCTGCGGCCAACGGCCCGTTCAACGAAGACCTCGACATGATCCGAGACCAGTTGCGCCGGTTCATCGAAACCGAAGTGACGGCCAAGGCCGACGCTTGGGAAGAAACCGGCATGGTGCCCCGCGACGTGCTGCGTCGGATGGGCGATCTGGGCGTGTTCGGCATGCGCTATGACGAGAAATATGGTGGTGCCGGATTGGACGTAATGTCCAGCGTCGTTCTGGCGGAAGAGGTTGGCCGCTCCACCTTTGGCGGTTTCGCGGCCACGGTGTTGGTGCATACTGACATGGCCTCGCCGCATCTTGAAAACGCCGGCTCGCCGGAACAAAAAGCCCGCTGGATGCCTTCGATCGTCTCGGGCGAAAAGATCGCCGCCGTTGCGGTGACCGAGCCGGGCGCCGGTTCGGACGTGGCGGGCATGCGCACCCGCGCTGTGAAGGACGGGTCTGACTGGGTGCTGAACGGCACCAAGATGTTCATCACCAACGGCGTGCATGGCGACATCTATTTCGTCGGTGCCAAAACCGACCCCGATGCCAAAGGCTCGCGCGGGATCACCATGTTCGCAATCGAAAAGGGCACGCCGGGCTTCTCGGTTGGTCGCGCGTTGAACAAGACCGGCTGGTTGTGCTCGGACACCGCCGAATTGATCTTCGAGGATATTCGCGTCCCTGCCAGCGATGTGCTGGGCGAAGTCAACAAAGGCTTCTATTCGGTCATGAAGAACTTCCAGAACGAACGTATCGTTCTGGGCGCGATGGCTTGCGCCGAGTCGCAGGCGGCGTTGGATATGACCATAGATTACGTCAAGCAGCGTAAGGCTTTCGGCGGTGTGCTGTGGGACAAGCAAGCGATCCGTCAACGTTTGGCCGACTGCCAGACCCGGATCGAAGCAGGTCGCCAACTTGTCTATCATGCGGCCAGACAGGACGCCGCAGGCCTCGATTGCGTGAAAGACGTCTCGATGGTTAAGGCCTATTGCGGCGAACTGGTAAACTCTGTGCTTTATGATTGTGTGCAGTTTCATGGTGGCATGGGTTACATGCGCGAAACTCCGGTGGAACGCATGTCACGTGACGCCCGCGTGCAAGCCATCGGCGGCGGAGCCAGCGAGGTGATGCTCGAAGAAGTTGCCAAGCGCATGTAACACAACACTCTAAGAAAAAATAATAATCTGACACAAGGATAAATCCATGACCATCGAAACAATCCAACCTCAACCAATCGCTAGACTGGCGCGAGAACTCTCCATAATTCTCATTGGAACCATTCTTTTGATTCTGTCCGCTAAGATGGTGGTGCCCTTTTACCCAGTCCCAATGTCGATCCAATCTCTTGTTGTTCTGAGCCTCGGACTCTTTCTGGGTCCAGTTCGCGGTACTTTCATTGTTGGTGTGTACTTACTGGAAGGCCTCGCTGGCTTGCCTGTTTTTGCGGGAACTCCGCCCGCTCCGTCAGGGCCAGTCTACTTCATGGGGCCGACAGGTGGCTTTTTGATCGGATTTGCATTTGCCGCCGCGACAACAGGATGGATCGCCCAAAAGCTCGGGCGATTTGGTCCTGCGTTAAGAGCTTCGATCGCTGTGCTTTTTGGAACGGTAACTCTCTACAGTGCCGGACTCTTTTGGCTCGGCAATTTTGTCGGTTACGGGCAGAAACTGATGAGTGCTGGACTGTTTCCGTTCATTACTGGAGATCTGATGAAGGCGGCAATTGCAGTCGTTTTATACGCAATTTTTCACAATCGTCGTAGCGCCTGATTGCCTGGCTGCTTTGCACCACTCCAGCGCCGGAATTGACCGGCGCTGGTGTTCCCCTATGCTCTCCAAACCGTCGCAAAATTCGAAAAGTGGCGAAACGTTGATCTGAGCGCTTCGGATCAAGTAACTCCGAGGCGGCAGAAGCATGCGCTTTTGCTGCGGCGCGCATGAATTTCAATGTGAACCACCCCGGTTTTGCCGGAGACGTATTAACTCTTTTCAAGCGACTTTATCGTGTGTGTTCATGTTTGCATAGAAGGCTCTTCTGCCTTAGTTGGCGTGATGTATCCGATGGGTTCGAGCAATCAGCGGTTAACCTAATCCCAATCAATGAACGTCCTCGCGCCGACTATCAGCATCTTTCGTAGGTCTCGCTGAACCGTTTTCGTAATGCGCCCAAGCCGAACCTCGCCACCAGATGAGTGTTGTCTAGAGACCAAACCCAGGCACGCTGCAGAGTCGCGACCCTTCCGAAAATTCGGGGCAGGAGGGCAATACGCCTTTCTTAATTTTGACATCCAGCTCTGCGACCTCTTGGTCGACGGCTTCGAGTTGCCGGAGATAAGCTTCCACCATGTAAATGACAGCTTCCGAAGCAAAGCAAAGCTCTGCACCGTTCTGCGAACAGTCGGCCATTTGGGCGCTTTCGAGGAAAAACGATTCCATACTTGGCAAAGTGCGCACGAATACCATTGATGAGCTGGGTTCATTTCCGGAAGAACATCTCACGGGTCCGGAATAACCTTGCCTGAGCCTGCTGGCTTTCGGCTGTCAGCGCAACCTTCGCATGGACGTTCGAGACGCTGCATCGGCAATAGCCTCATGGTTAAGCGCATCGCTCTCGTGGCGTTTGACAAAGGGTGTGCCGTAGAGTGCGGGAATAAACCATACCTCGTGACCGGCAGCCTGAGCAACGCGACCCCAGTGGTGAGCAGACACTTAGGCTTCCATGGCGACAATGCGCGGTGGTAGTCTTGAGAGCGAATTTCTGAAACTCAGACGTGTCAGTTACTTTACGGTTTTAACATAAGATTGATTATGCGATAGATATCAATAACATGGCGCGCGCTACCCTCAAGTGCGACTCTTGTTAGAAAACAGTAGTTTGTCTAAATGGAGGAATCGGTATGGAGCCGTTCATCGAGTGTCCTTATGGACGCGCACGAAGACACCCCCAAGCAATGGACTTACGGCCTATAATGGCAGGCCGGTCGCGGCTTTGGTGGGCGATCAATCCGACAATTGGCCCTGCCGTTACTAACGGCCTCGTCACGGCCAGTTTGTCGTTAAACCACGACGCGAGCAACTAAATGATACCGGATGGCGAAGCAAACCCGGACAGCTTCGCCAACCTGCGGCAGAGCGCATATCCGGCGCCCTGCCCTTCGCAGGATTTCCGCCTTTCGCATAGGTTTTTCTTGTCCGCGAAGGATCAGTTCTTGCAAGGCGCAACCTACTAGAAATGCACAGGGAGTGGCGGCTCATAAATCGACGCTCGAAGTAATCCGTTGCCATAGCCTGAATGGCATCCAGGATTCCACTCAATTGATTGCCGCGGAGATCGGAATTGGTCGGTCGCGTGTGTCATCCGTCAATAGCGCTTCTCAAATCTGCGAAAGTTTTCATACAGATTTAAACACCTTTTGGTACGTTAAAATTAGAGAAGATCAAATGCACGTAATATTTGACTTTCTTCGAAATATTTAAACTCAAAAGGATTACTACGATGAATATATTTATTACAAGCAACAAATTCGATAAAAAGATATATGCACTGAACACACATATTAAAAGCTTGCGAGCCGAATTGGAACGGGAGCAAGCAGCAGAACGCGCTTTGGCCCGTGAAGCGCAGAAACGGGCGGTCCCTGGTTTCTTAGCCTGCAGCAGGGGTCTCGGCGCCAAATGGGTGGAAATCGCAAAACTTCAACACAGTCTGAAGTTACTGGAGGATCAAAAAAACAACCTAGAGGAGTCATTTACGTCGACCTTAGCAGCAGCACTTAAGCGGGTAAATAGAACCGCGGTTAGGCATACTATTAACCCTGCCCGGCTGATCGCCGTTGCACAGGAGAACGAGCGTGAATTGGTTTCAAGTGGTCTCCGGGTCAAAAACAGAGCAGGAACGCAAGTTGTATATCGGCCACCCGGTAAATCCAGTCAATATTTTCAAATCGGACGGCACATTACCACATCTATTGTCATGCGCCGTGCGCGCGACGGCTGGAGACTGATATCCGCACAGCGAGACTATTGCTATGTGAATCAACGTGAATTTAAGGAAGTTACCTTGCGACCTGCCGCATATAAGGACGCGGTTCGCCACGCGACAAGAAACTTCCGCGTGTGGGATGAGCATGCCGGCGAGAGCGAAGCATGAGTGCTCAGGATTAAGTCCTATTTACTCTTGAACATATATTCTCGTATCCGCGAGGCCTTGCTGCCGGCCAGCTTTTCAAGTTGGGCTCTCCATGGTTCGTCCCGTGCTGCCTCTGCTTACGGCTGCGGAGGATATTCTTGCATGCAGGTCGGTTGGCAGAAGCAAACCGGACTGCTACCAACGGGGGCATATAGGGCACAATGATAAGCCGATAAGGTGGAATTTTGACGGGGTCGCTGCACCCTCATCACCTAGAGCAACAAAAAGGGTAGGCTCTTCTGTGGATGAGCTCATCTGCAATTTTCTTGTGGGTATGGATGTTCTCCTTAAGCAGCTTGCGTACCGCTGCGTCTGCTATTTGGAAATGGGCGTCGGGCCAGCGCTGCTTTTGCAATTACAAACGCCGGGTCGAGCGTTTCACCTTTTGCAAGCCGAGTCCAAGGTCGCCAATTGACCGGTTGATCTCCATCTGAGGACCGCCTCTGACTAGGCAGCGCAAGCCGGGCATCGACAAAAGTTGTCGCGCCCGGCCACAGATACAGGGCGGAAGCGTGAGTTCACCTATTCAGGCAGTTGAAATCGGCACTAAGCACGGGCAGGCAGCGTCCCTATGAGTGTCTCCTGCAATCCCTTTCGTTAGGCGCTCAAGGTCGTCTTGGTGCAATTCTCGCCTTTGCGTGAGGGCTGACGCAATATTCTTCAGGTGATCGACGTTCTGCAAGAGCATTTTGTGCGCTGCTTTGTTCGCCCTTTCGATCTGCGCGTGGATCCGCTGCTGCACTTTGGTCGGCAGCGCTTGAACGTCGACCTTGCTGAGATCGTGCCAGATCAGTCCAGATTGACCAAACGCCCATTGTAGCTCAATCGCGGCCGCAAGCCTCATGGCCTGGGCGAGATCACTTGCCGAGCCGAGCCCCGCGCCGTTGCTGGGTTGCTCTAAAAGCAGCGCCTCCGCAGCTCGGCCTGCCAAAAGCATCTGCAATTGCGCTTCCGCCAGTTCGGGCGTGACGGTGGACAGGTGGGCCGGCTCGACACCTCCCCCCCGGGGTGTCACCCAAACACGTTTGGGAAGCGGAAGCGGGCCGTGCAATGCCACCAGTACATGACCTGCTTCATGGATGGCGATCCTGTGTAGCAATGTCTCGTCCAAAGGAAGCACCAATGCATCAGCGGCAGCCTCGAGATGTTCCTGTTGCAGATCTTGCCTCTCTGCCCGGGCCCGTCCGAGGGCATCGCGAGAAAGCGCTTCTGCCGTTGCACCAGGTTCGCCTAACAGCCTTTCTGCAATCGCGCGCAGGTTCAACTTAGACGTGGCTCGGTCGCCAATTTTGGCCGCCAGAATAGCCTCTATTCCGCAAAGGTCAGGCATGAGAACCTGAAGTTTCAGATCAAAGCGTCCACTTCGAGTAACCGCCGGATCCACGTCATCCAAATGGTTGGTTGCTGCGAGGATGATGAGACCTTCGACTTCGTTGGCGCGGTTGATCTGTTCAAGCAAACCGTTGACTACGCCCCGTGAATAGTTGTCATTGTGGCCCCCGGAAGTGCGCGTCGAAAAGCTGTCGAGTTCATCGATGAACAATACCGCGGGAGCCGCTTGCGCTGCTCGCTCGAAGGCGCCCGAAAGAGCGGCCAACATGTCGCCTTGATGGCCTGCTTTCTGGCAATCCGCGTAGGACGTTGCAACCAGTGGCACACCCGCAGACCCGGCCAGTGCGGTTGCTAATAACGTCTTACCTGTTCCCGGAGGGCCAAAAAATAACGCACTGCGCGATACGTCAGACCACGCTACCCCGCCCTTCTGCCACAATGCCAAATCGTCCAACATGCGTTCAAGCGGGGCGGCCGTGGCACCAAGCCCTTTAACGCTCTGCAGCGTAACGCGGGACGTTCCCCCAAGCGCAAGCGCGATCTCGGCAAGACGGTCTGCGACCCGCAGCGTGGTCGTTTCTTCAAAGGCAGAGTCGATTTGGACCGGCGCCAATTGTCTAAGCGCGGTCGCATCGGGCAACCGTTTCAAAAGCTCCTTTTCGGCTAGTTGTTGCGTATTACTGTGGGTGTATCGCAGGGTCTCAATGATTGAGGTAGGTGAGATGGAAGGCCAATCCAAGACCTGACGGACAAGACTGAGTTGTTCATCTGAGAGGCTATGCCTACTACTGCTGACCGCCAGCACAGCCTCGTGTTGCCGCAGGCTTTTTTCGATCGATCGCCTAAACTTGTCGATGTTGCGGTTTCTCTCAGATGGTGAGGTGCCTGTCTCTTCATGAAGCGTTGCGACCTGAGCTCCCACATCCGTCATTTGGTTCGCCTTCCAATGTTTGACAAGCTCGGGGAGTACACTTGGGAGAACCGACCGCATGCCATCTTGAGGACAGACCACGAGGGCAATACCGCCCGGACGTGCCATCTTATCGAGCATATGCTCATCCTTGAGCGTTGCGCAGAGAAGCAGCACCGCGAGAACGGCAGCCGGTCGCGGCTTGATGGCCCAAAGAGGTGATACGTCCAAATCTGTGCAGGCCCAAGGGTCCTCGCCAGTTGCATAAAGCTGCGCGATCTCGGCTGATGACATATCTTGCGCAGCTGGCGGATCCGCGACCAAGCTGGGTAGACCTTGGGGCTTCCGCGCTTCCGGCGCGGATTTGACCCGGGGCCGCAAAAGATCGATGCTCCCTTCGCCATCCATCTCAGCGTCGTCATAGTCGTAGCATTGCTCCAGGTTTGACCGCCATTCCATGAGCGTGCTCTCGCAAAGTGCCTCGACAGCACGCCGGGCAAGGCACTCCGAAAAACTGGTTGGAAAAAGCGGTGCGTTCATCTGTTGTCTGTTCATAGCCAGCCCTCCTTTAGTAACAGAACTGCATCGGGGCCACCGCAGGGTCCCTGGTCTGAACCACGCCAAGCGCGTCCAGAGCCTGTTCAAAACTCTCGCCAGGGCGCCGACGCAACCGATCCACCTCATCCACGCCTATGGATTGGGACCGCCGACGGTCCGACGAAAATTTTACGACGTTGTCCTGAAGTCCGACCAAGGCCAGCAGATCGAAATCCGTTTCTGCATAGCGCCGCACCCCGCGCGGGGATCGATGATACCCATGAGAAATATTGAACTGGTAACAACCGTTTTTCGCACGCGCCGCGGTTTTAACCTGAACCCGCAAAATTCCAATTTCATGGAACACGAAGAAATCCACAGGCATGAACTCCGCCGGCGAAACGCTCGGAAGGCCCATTCGCAATAAAATGCTTTCGACCAGGAGCTCGCCCGCCCTTCCGATTTGCTTGCCGTGGTGCTTGAGGGTGTCTGAACCGACGTTTGGAAAGTGCATCAGTTCTGTATTGTGAACAGGAAGGTCGGGACGGAATACGTCCTCAAGCCCCCTGAGGGGTGGTTGATGTGTCATTTATTAATCCTTAATCGCAATAGAATGCCCAACCGGACGCCGGAACGTCGGTCAGGGAACTCAAAACTATCGCTGGGTGACTGTTAGGCTGCTGAAGACAGACCGAGTTCAATATCAGGCCCGCTTGGCTCATCCGCGCGCGCGTTATCTGCCATCTGTTCAAGGCAGACTTGAGCTTCCTTCAACAGAAAGTAAACGTGATCGGACGCAGGCTTTTGCATATATGTCGCCAAACAATCGAGCACTGCGTCGATTTCCGCAGGCGATCCGGCCCGGATAGCGCGGTGGATTGCGCCCGCACCGCGGCAAAGCAGTCGTCCGCCAGCGTTGCCCGTGGGGAACTTGGCCAGCAGGAACGCGTCCTCCGCCAGCCCTTCCCAGATTGCGTCCACTTCGCCATGCCAATCAAACCCGTTCGGCCAGTCGCTGTCATCGAACCAGACTTCTTCTTGAAGCGTCGATTGCATATCATCGACCAGTCGCTCAAACATGAGCACCGCCGGAGACTGAAGGCAAGTTTTGCCTGTCGCTGGCTGCAACAAGCTAGTAATATGAAATTTAGACATGATGATCTCCTTAACCAGATCGTTGTGTTGAGAGCAGGATAAGGGTTGCCGCCCTTGTTCTGCTCGTTATATAATGATACCATTGTACAATTATGTCAACCTATAAATAGAGGTTCTATTGCAAAATGGTTCAAAAAGGACGCCCATCGATCAATTCCACCGGAATTATGCTCCGAATTCGTGAAGATATCGTAAAAAAAATAGATGATATCCGGCGTGAGGAAGATGATTTGCCATCACGGCAGGAAATGATCAGGCGAATGATAAAAGACTGGATCGAGAACAGCGAAAATATGAAATAAAGATATGAAGACCTAAAAATATGAAATCATGGGCGCCGGTCTCTGGGCACCCAAATCCTGATTAAAAATCTGGAGCGCAGAGGTATGTAAGCAGCATGCAAGTCTTTCACTTGGATGCTGACTTCTATCAATTTGCTCCGAAATCTGAACCCAGATCATAAAAAGGACCCTGCTTCTGCCTGCGGATGGGACTGCTTGCGGTCACTCGAATAATTTGCTGACTTCTAACGGATCGCAGTTTGCGACCACGATTTGATCCACCGTAATGCCGCAGTGTGCGCGTACTTTGTTGGCCGAGGCACGCAGCGATGGTTTGATCCGAAATCATTTCATCTGCCTTCATGTCTGCTGCGAGGGCATGCCGGAAAACATACGGCGTCACATTTTTCCTTTGCTTTGGAAAAGCGCGCGCGCCGAGTCTCGTCATTTGCTTGCCGAGACTTACGGACAGCCGCCGCTCCTGTTCGGCAGGTGAAAGCCACATCCCAGTCGGGGAACGGGGAGTAGTGGCCTCCTTGATCTCAAGATGCGCGCTGCCAGACTGCGCAATATGATCTCGCAGCCAAATCGATTCCGGGCTCTGGCAGGTCATCTCGATCCTGCGTAGTGCTTGTCCCTTCCCTTCTAATTCAGGTCCTAGTTCCGGAGCCGTTTTGGCGCCCCTGACCGCGAATGCCAGAATGCTTTCGCCATTCGCCTCTCCCAGTTCAACGGTAACCCCGAGCCTTTCCGAGAGCTCAACCGGCCGGCAGCCGGTCAGCATCAGAGCGGCAATGATCGCGCAGCGCTGTGCACTAACATAGTCATCTGTCAGAGCCATTTTCCAGAAATGGTCACGCCAGCAGTAGGTCGGGTGCGTTTTGCGCTTATTGTCTTCATGCCGGTTAAGCGCCCGCAGAGCGACGATTGCAGGTGCTGGCTTTTTCTTTGGATTGGTATCTACTGTGGGTTGCCGTCTGCGGAGCCCGCGGTGCTCAGGGTCGGGGGGCATGGCAATAAGAAAGGCCACGGCCCCCGCCAGACCGTTGCGCTCCGTTCGGCTCAGTGTCTCGCGGGCTGCCCGCATCCGTGCCATAGCTTCCGCATCGACCTTTCCGTTGAGCTCACTAATTAATGAAGACCGGGCTGGTCCCGCATCCGTCAGCCACAGGACCTCTTTCCAAAAGATGGGGGCGTGTTCGGCAATCACTTGGCCAGCCATGCGAACACAAGCGGATCTGCTGGCTTGCCGTGTATTGACGCTTGCCCAGCCCTGCGTGCGATCTTTCTTTAGAAAGGCACTAAAGGGATCATTATTCCGGTTGGAGCGGGCGAGGGCTGCCACGCGTTGCTCATATTTCTGCCAAGTGCCGGACATGACCAAAGCTTCAGGCGTATAGAGCAGGTCGGCCTCTCGCGCATGGGTGTAGGCAATCAAGCTGTTGGCGAATAGGGCCTCGACCGCCATATGCTCATCAAGCAATTGATCGGCCGCAGAGGTCCGCTCGTGAAAGTCGTCATAAGGAAAATCTGGAGGGAACTGTTCTATCATGACAAGACCTCTGTACGGTCTATGGTTGCATTCCGTCCTAGCGGATCAGGCCACTCTATTCCCTCACCCCACGTCGCAACCCCACAATAGATTTGGGCATTCCGTGCATAGTGTTCACCCTTAGCCGCAGGGTGAGGATCGTTAGTGTAACTAAAAAACGTACCGCCGGACCCGACCTGCTGCCGCGTCCGAAAAGGCTCCGAAGGACCGGGGAAAATGCCAATACAAACCTCCATGTCAGCGCGCCTCCTGACGGTGTATCTCCAAGACGCACACCCGCTCGGCGCCGCCCTGCGACGTAAAGGGCAACACATTGAGACGAAAGATAGCCACCTGAAAGTTGATGCTGCCGACAAAATGAGGGACCTCCGCATCATTGGGATAGAAAGGCAGTAGCTCCACCCTAGGCGGCACCAACAAAAAAGAAAGGCCGCGAATTGCGGCCGTGATCCGACCACAATCACGGGAGGATCGGTGCGCAGTCAGGCGGCCAGTAATTCTGATCTCGAGCTTCCGCCCCAAGCCATCAAGTAAAAGGTCGCATATATAGGCTTCGCCTACTCTGCTATCCCGTGCTTTTAATACTCCCGCATAGGCCTCACGCCGCAAGCCCTGCAAAATCAAGGCAGCGCTCTCTCGTTTCAGCGCGTTAAAGGGCGGTTCATTGGTTTTTAATAAGGTGTCCATTGTTCAATCTCCATTCTAACAGGGAGATTGAACAAAGCGGTTAAAATCGAGTGAATGGGAGCGAATGGGCCAACTTGGTAAACTGCTTCCTCGACGAGATCTGGCTATTGTCGCGCACCCAGGGAGCCAGAAAAGCATTCTGTAGGATTAGGCAATCTGCCCTGTCATATGAATGACAACGTGTAGGGTTAATTATGTGATATATCTACAAACGGATTTGCTTGGTCGCTTAAAAACCTTGGAAAAGCATGTCGATTGCAGATGTGACTTTCTCATACTCCTCATCAAGTTTTCCAACTGAGATCCTGAGAATGCCCGTTGGGACCGCCGCCATGAACTGCGTTACCATAACGACTTGTTGATCGTCGAAATTAAAAATCGGGTTGAGCCTTGTTGCAGGCTTCGGTGCGCTTGATGTCGGCAGCAAAGGCACGACCATCCTAGTGTTGAGATCACACAGAAGATCCGTTTGGACATCCAAAAGATAACCATCACCAGACGGGTTAGGAAATACGTCATACTTGGCCATCAGAATTGACGGTAACTATCGAGTGGCAGCCCATGCTTCTCGACGTATGCGTTGGAACTTCGGATTGCCGCGGCATTCTCCCCTTTCCATTGCTGTGCCTTGGCCACAGAAACCGCCACTCTCACGCCATCCTCTGCAGCGCGCGACAAGTTTATCTTCAACGCTTTAGCTTGAGTAAGCAAATCTGCGTCCAACGACAAGTTTGTCGGTTTTCTTGTATGCGAATTCATGGGCCGACCTCCTGAAGACAAAGTACGCCCTGAAGCCATGCGCGTCAATGATGCACATATAGAATGTACACAAAAGTTATTCTTATGAAAAAATAGATGGCGTTGTTACGTTACCGGCCTGAGGTTTCTGGTCCATTGATCTGCCCCTACGCAGTGTTGATGCGGACACAGAAGATCAGCTACAAACGCCACAGGTTCACGCCTGAGATCATCGCCATGTTGTCTGGCTCTACGTCCGGTTTAACTTGAGCCCGCGGGAAGTTTAGGAGCTGATGCTGAAACCTAGCGTGGACGTTTCGTATCAGACGACCGGCGCTGAACCGTCAAGTTCAGCCCTGATCGCCCCCTATCCGGCATCGCGAGCATGATGAGTTGAGCCTCGACGACTTCAGCTCTCAACCTCCTCACTCGCTGGTTAGCAAATGAAGCTCTTAACCCTGAAGCTGACCAGCCAACTACGACAAGAGGAGGGCTTCGAAAGTTACGCAAATCAGGTTTGAGCTCTGAAGTTCGCCTACGACAGAAGGGCCGTTAAAACCCACTGCGATCACCGCTCGCCCAGCCTTGCCGGTCAATAGAACCTCTGTTGCTCTATCGCTCAAGGATGGCTGTCCGATCAACTTTGCACCGACCAAACTCCCCAAGCCTTTTACCGCCTTTACACTAATGCCGCAGCTCGAGCCGCATTTTGTGAGGCCCTCTTCCAATATTTCGTTGGGCCGAATGGTGGCGAGCACCGCGTTTGGGCGGTCGACGACCTCTATTTGTGTCGGGCGAAACAAAGTGAACCCGGTTTCAACATCTGGCCCTGTTTCCATCACTGCGCCTTCCAGCACCCAAACATCTACCTCGCAATCAGCGGACAAGACTGTGGCCTCTCCCAAAAGATGTCCTGCGTGATGGGCGCCGTCTGCTGCAACCCAAAGACCGTGAACATGGGCAAAAGCCGCACCATCGCGCCGTCCGAGATGCGCACCAGCGTGCAGTATAGTGGCGTCGTTCAAGACTTTATCGGCACTGTACCAAGCGACATGGCAGTCATCCGTCGCGGGCGCCGGACGCACAAAAGTAAGCATGCTGACTGGTAGATCAGCCAAGTCGAACCACGCCCCAGCCCCGTCGACCGCATCAGTCATCGCCTGCAAGAGCGTTGACCCCGCTACTAGTTTCACCCGCCGGTGTGTCGCTTTACATAGGACCGCCCTGAAGCGCTCTGCCGCGACCGGGCCGGGATGCTTCAGCCTCTGTGTCTCAGACACTGGAAATATCTCCACGCGCGAGGAGCTCTGCCCGAATTAGTTTTTTGGTGATTTTGCCGTAGCCTGACTTTGGCATCTCATCCCAAAACACCACAGATTTTGGCAATTTGTAGCGCGGCACTTTCGCGTCTAACCACGCCAGCAAATCGGTCGCTTCGCGCGCGTCGTCACGGGCCACGCAGACGGCGATACCGACTTCCCCCCATGTCGCGTCCGGTACCCCCAGCACCGCGCATTCGCTGATCGCCGGATGCTGCAGGATCTTTTCCTCAATCTCGCGCGGGTAGATGTTGGACCCGCCTGAGATATACATGTCCGACGCCCGGTCGGTCAGATACAGGAACCCTTCTGCATCCATATGGCCAAGATCGCCGGTCAGAAACCAACCATCGCGAAAAGCTTTGGCATTGGCCGCAGCGTTATTGTGATAGCCTGCGAAAACAGCCGGACCGATTACCGCAACCTCGCCGGTCTCGCCCGGCGCGACTTCACGGCCTTTGTCATCCTGCACCTGAACCTGCATCCCCGTCCGGGCAATCCCGCAGGTGCCGATGCGCATCGCCGCATCATCGGTAGAGTGATGCGCGGGCGGGAGAACGGTAATGTTGCCGGTTACTTCGCCCAAGCCGAAATACTGCACCAGCACTGGCCCCAAGACTTCTAGCGCGCGGATCTGGTCGGCGCGGTACATCGGCGCGCCGGCATAGATCACATAGCGCAGGCTGGAATGGTTGTGTTCCTGCACGGAGGGGTGTTCAACTAATAGCTTCACGATGGTCGGCACAGTGAAGGCATTGGTGACGTGCCACTGCGCAATCAGCCGCCATACCTCAGCAGGGTCGAACTTTGTGCCGCCAGGAAGAATGGTTTTTACCCCATGCGCGACCTGTACCAATTGGTGAACCCCCGCCCCGTGCGACAGCGGCGCCACAACGATAGAGGCGTCCTCCGGGCCGGTCCCGGGCATCAGATCGCACAGGTGATTGGTCACGACAAAGGCCATTTGGCCATGCGTCAGCACGGCGGCTTTCGGTTTGCCAGTGGTGCCGGACGTGAAGAAGAACCACGCCGGATCGTCGCGGTCCACAGGCGCGGCAGAGACCGTCGCGTCAGCATATGCAGTAACAAGGGTGTCGTAGTCATCTTCCCCCGCGCCGCCAATGGTCACGGTAAAGGCGACCGCGTCACAGGCGGCGATATGGTCTGTGAACTCGGCCCCGACCAGCAGCCCTTTCGCCCCCGAGGAGGCGGCGAGCCAAGCGACCTCTTCCGGCGTTTGGCGAAAGTTGGCAGGCACCCAAACGCAGCCAAGCTTCCAACAGGCAAAAGCCGCCTCGAACATCTGGTTACAATTGGCCGATTGCACCAGCAGGCGGTCGCCTTTTTGCATGCCATAGCGGTCGCGCATAGCGGCGGCAAATGCGGTGGCACGCGCCTCCAGTTCTGCCCATGTCCAAGTCGCTTCACCCCAAACAAGGCCAATATCGTGAGGGTTCCGCCGTGCCGACTCCGTCAGGAACTGCGACAGGTTCATCACACGGGTTGAGATTGGCTGCATCACGCCACCCGCTCAAGGATTGAGGCATAAGAGGCCACCGCCGCACCGCCCATGTTAAACACGCCTGCTAGCACTGCATCAGGGATCTGCATACCGCCCGCTTCGCCCATCAACTGCATCGCGGCCATTACATGCATCGATACGCCGGTCGCTCCGATGGGGTGGCCCTTGGACTTAAGCCCACCGGAAGGGTTTACCGGCAACCGCCCGTCCTTGGCCGTCCATCCTTCGCGGATGGCACGGCTGCCCTGCCCCGGTTCGGTCAGACCCATGGCCTCATATTCCAGCAGTTCCGCGACAGTGAAACAATCATGGGTTTCGACAAGGCTCAAATCGTCCAGCGTCACACCACTGGCGGCAAAGGCCTGCTCCCACGCTCGCCGCGCGCCGTCGAAACGCGTGATCTCGCGGCGCGACAGAGCCAAGGGCTCATTCGTATGGCTGCGGGCGCGAAAACGGATCGCCCGCTGCAACTCCGCGGCGACCTCAGGTGCAGCCAGCACCAGGGCCGCCGCCCCATCAGACACCAGCGAACAATCGGTACGCCGCAAGGGGCCAGCCACAAGCGGGTTCTTGTCCGATACGGTATTGCAAAAGGAGATGTCAAAATCCCGCTGCATATGGGCAAAAGGGTTCTGCATACCGTTGCGATGGTTCTTGGCGGCGATCATCGCCAGCGCTTCGGATTGGTCACCATAGCGTTGGAAGTAATTCCCGGCGATCTGGCCAAAGAGCCCGGCAAAGCCCCCGCGCACGTCCGCCTCTTCGCGCCGATATGAGGCCCCCAGTAGGATGTCACCAACCTCAACGCCGGGCGTGGCCGTCATCTTTTCGGCCCCCACGACAAGAGCAATCTTACCCCGTCCGCTGGCGATGAAATCCATCGCGCCGTGCAACGCAGCAGACCCGGTGGCACAGGCGTTTTCATAGCGGGTGGCGGGAACACGTGACAATGCCTCATTGCCCATGCCCACCAGCGCGCCCTGAAAATCCTGATCCGAAAAGCCGTTGTTGAACACGCCAACAAAGATCCCATCAACGTCCTCTGCCGAGACGGCTGCGTGCGCCAGTGCCGGGCCTGCCACCTCGGCCATAAGCGCTTCTGTGTCGGGGGCATCGCTGCGGCCAAAGGCGCTATGGGCCCAGCCTACAATATAAGGGTCTGTCATCTTTCATCCTCCTGTAAATCCGCCTGTGGCATCCGCCGCGCCAAACGGGCTTCAATTTCTTTCGCCTCGCGCGCCAGCAGGGCTGCCAGTTCCGCATCGCGCGGCGGTAGCATTCGGCTCTCGATTGCGGCGATGGACATGGCCCCCGCCACCGACCCATCGGGGCGGCGCAGGACCACGCCCACGCCCCAGCTGCCGGGCACGATCCGCCCAGGGTTCAACGCAAATCCTTTGGCCCGCGTCGTTGCCACATCGCTGCGCAACAGATCGGCGTCATAACTTGGATAGTCCGCCGCCATCCTTTCAGCATTATCAGCCAGCACCATTTCGACCTCTGCATCCGGCAACGCGCTCAGCATAGCGAGCGACCCGGCGCCGATCCCCAGTGGGTGCTGCGCGCCGGTTTCAAGCGCATGGGTGCGGATCGGGAAGGCCCCATCTTCGCGATGCAGACAAATAGCAGCAGAGCCGCGCCGCATGTTCACAAAGGCCGTATCACCGCTCGCCCCGGCCAATCGCACCGCCGAGTCTGCCGCGATTTCGAGCAGACCGTGACGCGGAGTGGCGAGAATGCCCAGAATGTAGCTTTCCTCCCCCAAATGATAGAGCCGCGTTTGGCTGTCCTGCTCCACCAGCCCGCGCCGGATCAGCGCCAGCATCAGGCGTCTCACGGTGGGTTTGCCCAGCCCGGAGGCGGCGATCAACTCTGAAAGAGCCACACCGCGCCCCGCACTTCGACCCGTGATCTGCAACAGCGCCAAGGCGCGGTCCACCGCTTGGCTCCCACTGGCCGGGGCCGCGCCATCTTGATCGTTCATAATATGGACCACCATTTACCTATTTAGACAGGTCTCGGACCAAAGACCTGCCCATTATCCAGAATATTGCAAGAAATATCTTGCTCAAAGGGTTTTTCTCTGTTCCACATTATGGCGTAATGAGGGAGGAACCACCATGAAAATGATCGCGAAGGCCGCTTGGGCCACCATGCTTGCCACTACAATGCTCTCCGGGGCCGCCTATGCCGAGACGCTGCGCCTGTCGCATAACACGGGCGACAGCACCACTTGGCACCAGGGGGCCGAGAAGTTCGGCGAACTCTTGGCCGAAAAGACCGATGGCGCCTATGACGTCCGGGTTTTCCCGAATGCCCAGCTTTCTGGCGGCGACCAGATGAAACAGGCCGAGATGGTCGGCCGTGGCGCACTCGATGTCGTGGTTACCTCTGCGATCAACGTCACTCCGCTGGTGCCCGAAATGGCCGTCTTCTCATTGCCCTATCTCTATGGCGGCTACGCGCAGGTTGATGCGACCACCCAAGGTGAGCCCGCCAAACTGCTCGAAGACATCCTGCGCGAAAAGGGCATCGAAGTCCTTGCTTGGGGAGAAAACGGTTTCCGCGAAGTCACCAACAACGTGCGCCCAATCAAGTCCCCCGAAGACATGAAGGGCCTGAACATGCGCGTCGCTGGCCCGATGTATATCGACGTGATGAATGCGCTTGGCGCCAACCCCCAGCAGATGCAATGGGGGGAGACCATGACAGCGCTGCAACAGGGTGTTGTTGATGGTCAGGAAAACCCCATCGGTGCTGTAATCATCCCCCAGCAGGTGTTTGAGGTGCAAAAGTACCTCACAACATGGCATTATTCCTACGATCCGATCTTCCTCGGCGTCTCCAGCAAGGTTTGGGACGGTCTGGACGAAGAGAAGCAGGAACAGATGCGCGCCGCCGCAACTGAGGCGATGGAATACCAGCGCGAGATCACCCGTAAAGGCACCGCCGATGGGGTCGCCTTCCTGCAGGAAAAAGGCATGGAGGTTTACGAGCCTTCCGAAGAAGAACTTGCCGCCTTCCGCGAAGCCACCAAACCCGCCTTTGACACTTGGGCCGAAAAAGTTGGCACCGAGATCGTCGGCAGCTTCCAAGACGCCATTGCTTCTGCTCCGGCGAACTAAAGCTTTGGCGCGGCCTCACCTTGGGGCCGCGCCGATCCGGGGGGGGGGATAGACAGCCATGCGTTTTGTGCTGCAAGAGTTTGAGAAAATCGTCTGTGCTGTGCTGTTCATCGGTATGACGCTGATCGGCTTTATTAATGTTGTGGTGCGGTATGCGACCCATTACTCATTCGCTGCTTCAGAAGAACTCCTGACCAATGGCTTTTTGCTGCTCACCGTCTTTGGCGCCGCTATCGCTGCCCGTCGGGGAGAGCACCTTGCCGTGACATTGGTGCAAGACGCGCTGCCCCGACGCGCAGCGCAGGCGGTCTTTATTCTGTCCGTCATCCTCTCCATTTTGCTGCTTGCCGCCTCGGCGTGGTTTTCGTGGGCAACCTTGATGAATCAGCTCGACAGCGGCATCCGCAGCTATGCCCTCGGCGTGCCTGCGTGGTGGTATCAGATCGGCCTGCCCTTCGGCTTTGCGCTGATCATCATCCGCTACCTACAACATGCTTCAGAAACATGGCGCGCCCCGCGCCAAGAGCCGCAGGCAACACCAAGTGTTTGATGTCTTTAGTATGGGTGCCGGTACCCAGATGATTGTCGGCTTCTTTTTGCTGATCGCATTGCGGGTGCCCGTGGCCTTCGCGCTCGGCCTGTCGGCCATGTATGCGATGTGGCTCATCGGGTTTGGCTTTGACCTCGCAGGCGACCTGATCGCCACGGGCATCGCCAAATATGCCCTGCTGGCGATTCCGTTTTTCATCCTCGCCGGGACGCTGATGGGTACACTGGGCATCGCCGAGCGCATGATCCGTTTCTTTCGTATCCTGATCGGCAATCTGCCCGGTGGCATGGGAGTCGTTGGCACTGTGGTCTGCCTGTTTTGGGGCGCAGTTTCCGGCTCTGGCCCTGCCTCTGTCGCGGCCATCGGACCGATGATTGTCAAAGGCATGCAAGAAGACGGCTACCCCCGCGCTGCTGCCGCGGCATTGGTCTGCACCGGGGCGGCGTTTTCCATCGTTATCCCGCCCTCCATTGGCCTTGTAATCTATGGGGTGATCGCCGAAACTTCGATCTCGGCGCTCTTCATCGCAGCGATCATGCCCGGGCTTTTCATGGGACTTTTAATGCTGGTCGTCCTACCATTTATTAAAGAGCGCGGGAGGGACAGTTTGGATCAACTCTCCCCCGCTCCCGCAGATGCCGGATACTGGCACGCTTTGGGCCGCAGCTTTCGAGAGTCGTTCTGGGGTCTGATGACCCCTGTGGTGATCCTCGGCGGGATCTACTCGGGCATCTTCACTCCGACAGAAGCGGCTTTGGTTGCGACGGTCTATGCCATCGCCGTTGGCGCCTTCGCCTACCGGACGCTGACGGTCCGGGCGCTTTATGACGCCTTGGCAGATGCCGCATCTTCTTCTGCCGTTGTCATGTTGGTGGTGGCCTATGCCAGCTTGTTCGGCTGGGTGGTTACCGTCGAAGACCTTGTCGGCCAATATTCGAGCCAATTGCTCGGTCTCTCCGACAACAGCGCCGTGATCTTGATGGTGATCATGCTGATCCTGTTGATTGCGGGAATGTTCATGGACCCCGTCACGGTGATGTTCATCTCCCTGCCGATCTTTTTGCCGGTTGTACGCGAGTTGGGGTGGGATCCAGTATGGTTCGGCGTGCTGGTCATGGTAAACCTCGCCATCGGCCTTATCACCCCGCCTGTAGGTATTAACCTTTATGTGGCCGCGAATATCACCCGCCTCCCGCTTGAACGGATCGCCCGCGGGGCGCTGCCGTTTCTGGCCATCAGTGTGATCGGTCTTGCTATCGTGGCGGCAGTCCCCGCGCTGTCCCTGTTTCTGCCCGAGATTCTGAAATGAAAGATACTGTCGCCCTGATCACCGGCGCTGCGCGCGGCATCGGCCATGCGACTGCGGCCCAATTTCATGCGGAAGGGCGCCGCGTCGTTATGCTCGACCGCGATACAGATGAGCTTCAGAGCGCCGCAGCTACCCTGCCCGGCGCCGTGGCCATTACTTGCGACGTCTCGGTCCCGCAGCAGGTAGCACAGGCGGTTGCCGAAGTCGAACAGACTTTAGGGCGGCTCGATATTCTAGTGAACAACGCAGGTGTCGCCGACTTTGGCCCGCTGGGGGAGACCGACTTTACCCGCTGGCGACGCGTTATGGACACGAACCTCGACGGCGTATTCCTCATGTCGCAAGCCTGTTTATCGCTTCTGTCAGGACGAGGCGGTGCAATCGTAAACATCGGCTCAATCTCTGGGCTGCGCGCGTCGACCTTGCGTATCGCTTACGGTACATCCAAGGCTGCCGTGATCCATTTGACCAAACAACAAGCCGCGGAACTTGGTGAAGTCGGCATTCGCGCCAACTGCGTTTGCCCTGGACCGGTGGATACAAAATTGGCGCTCGCTGTTCACTCCCCCGAAATACGTGCAGCCTACCACGATGCAATGCCGTTGAACCGCTATGGAACCGAACATGAAATCGCAGAAGTTATCTGCTTTTTGGCAAGCGATCGCGCGAGCTTCGTCACCGGTCAAGTTGTCGCTTCTGATGGTGGGTTCGATGCGACCGGCGTTGGTCTACCAGCAGTCCGAAGCTAATCGACATCAAACCTACACGGCGATCAGTCCAACATTTCTCAGATGTGGAGAAGGCCTTGGATCAAACGAAGACAGCTCGTCGCATCAAGAGGTTCAGAATTTGGCTTTGAATAGAGACATCCAGTGCGCTGACCGGCTCGTCGCAGATCACTAGTTTTGGGTTTAGCGCCAGCGCTCGAGCGATCACTACCCGCTGTCTTCGTCCGCCCGACAGCGCTTGTGGTCGTCGGTCGCGCTGATCTGGGCTCAACCCGACCAGCGCCATCAACTCATCGACACGGGCGCGGATCATGCACCCGGGTCACCCGTGAATGACCAGCGGCTCTGCTATGCTGGTGGCAATCGTGCGCCGAGGGTTCAGCGCGAAAACCGGATTTTGAAACACTACCTGCATATCGCACCAGACGGCTTTGCGCGCCTTGCCTGACAAGGCTCCAAGGTCTTGACCGGCTAGCCACACCTGACCGGCGGTGATCGACTCTAGCCCAGAACGGCGTTGCCGGTGGTGGTCTTCCCGCATCCGGATCCCCGACAACAGCTAGCGTTTCGCCTGCCTGAACCTGTAAGCTGACACCATCAACGGCCTTGACCACTCCAGGCTTTCCGCCATCCCCCCCGCACAGGAAAATGGACTTTTAGGTCGAATGATCGACCAGTATGGTGTCCTTCTTCGCGTGTTTCCAATGATTACCCCTGCTGCGGGGATCGTCAAGTTGCGGGGTACTTCCCTTCGGGGTATGCATTCGTATGACCAAGCCCAAGCAATCTGGCGCCTTCTTAGGCCATCGGTTTCCTCCTGAGATTATTGCATACACCGTCTGAGCCTATCACCGATTTCCCATGAGTTTGCGCGATGTCGAGGACTTGCTGGCCGCACGCGGAATTACGGTCAGCTACGAGTCCATCCGCGCTTGGGTAGCGAAATTCGGATCTCAGTTTGCCAAGGTGATCCGCCGAGATCGACCCAAAGTGGCGGATAAATGGCACCTAGACGAAGTCGTTCTTCCGATAAACGGCAAGAAGTATTGGCTATGGCGCGCTGTCGACAGCAATGGCGACGTGCTAGATATTCTCGTCCAAGCTCGGCGCAACAAACGGGCTGCAGATCGGTTTTTCCGCAAGCTATTCAAGGCATTTGGCGAACCACGAGTCGTCGTTACAGACAAACTCCGAAGCTACGGGGCAGCTCTGAAGAAGCTTGCTCCGGGAATTGAGCATCGCAGCCATAAGGGTCTCAACAATCGATCCGAAGGGTCACATAGGCCGACCCGACGGCGAGAAAAGATCATGGGTCGTTTCAAATCCCGCCGGCAGGCTCAGCAGTTCTTATCCGTCCACGACCAAGTCCAAATCGTCTTCCGCCCGCGCCGCCACACCCTTTCAGCCACTTGCTACCGTAAGTCCAGAGCCGACGCCCATTGGATCTGGGACGACATCACGCGCGAGCTGAAGGGTGCTTGATATCCGGCACCTATGCTATCGTTGCGAAGATCGCCGACAACTTGACGATGCCCTACCACCGGCTCGAAGCATTGAAGGCGTAATAATCCGCAGCAAGTGCCCCTTGATCAACGCCCGGCATGCCAACTCGCAAGCTCAGCGGGTTAACGTGACAACACCCGCCAATGTACTTTCTTCGCAGGCGGCAGGCAATTCGACGTCATGGGAAGAATGCTATAGGTCATTCCAAATCCGTAAAAAGCAAGGATGTACTTCCTTCTGATGGAACTTCAAGTATTCCTTGATTGCGCCTTCCAGGATCCCTGAAAGGCGCGGTCAGGTCACTTTGTGGGGCAAGCGGCGCCCGTGTCGATCCAGGCCTGCGTCAACGCGCCGAAAACCTCCTGAGTACCGGGAGCGGGGGTTCGGCCTTTGCCTGGCTCCCATCCCCATCCGACCAGCCCATCTTCGGCGTTATGCTCATGGAGTTCAGCGAGCGTCCGGTTGCCATTGCGACCAGGATCTTTGAGTTGTTCGCAAACCTCTGCCGCCGTCAGGCCGACCCAACCCATTTCGATGGGCGCTAGCTGCCATGGTTCATGCCCGGGGATCGAGCCCTCCCCAGTGGTGTAAGGTACATTCTCTGATCCGTGGCAGGTCGAACAACGCATGCCCGGCGCACCAAAATCAGCAGCGCCGCGAACCACAGGCGGCTGATGCGGTTGCATTTCCTCTCCCTGCAAAGGCGTGTTGTTCACCGGATGGCAGTTCATGCAGCGCGGGCTTTCGATTACGAGGAACATCTCCTCAAAAAGCGCGACGGAACGGTCAGAGGCGTTTTCGATGTCGTCGAACTCATCAACGGTGCGCAGACCATTGACGGTTTCAGCATTAACCGCGCCAGCCCAAAGAATGCTGGCAACGGCCAGTTTAACAAACGTTTTCATGGGTCAGGCTCCGTTCGCGGACAAGAAGGGAAGGGTGGTCACATTCGTCCCGGTCAACGCCCGCCACGCGTTGGCAACGGCGGGGCCGACCGGAGGCGTGCCCGGCTCACCGATCCCGGTCGGGTCCAGCGTGCTTTCGATGATTTCCACCTCGACCGCAGGCATCTCGTTGATGCGGATCATGCGGTAGGTGTCGAAGTTCTGTTCCTGCACAACGCCGCCTTCACCGAGCGTGACAGCATTGAACAGGACACTGCCCAAACCAAAGCCGATGCCGCCTTCGATCTGGGCGCGGATCACATTGGGATTTACCGCAAGGCCGCAATCTACGGCGCACCAGACTTTGGTCACCTGGGGGAACCCGCCGCGGTCTTCGACCTCGGCAATCTGAGCCACATAGGTGCCAAAGGATTCGTGCAAAGCCACGCCGTAGCCTTTGTCGCCCTTCACCTTTGTGCCGTCCCAATCTGCCATCTCAGCGACCTTTTCCAGCACCGCGCGGTCACGGCCCATATCGCCCTTCAACAGGTCCAGCCGCCCCTGCAGTGGGTTCTTGCCGCCCGCTTCGAGCAGATGGTCTAAAAACACTTCGGTTGCGTATCCGGTGTGCGAATGCCCCACCGAGCGCCACCACAAAACCGGCACCGCGCTTTCGGCCTGGACCCAATCCACGCGCAAGTTCGCCAGATCGTAGGGCATCTTGATTGCCCCCTCATAAGACGTTGGGTCCTTGCCGTCCTTCATCATCTGTTCCATTGGGCCACCGGCCATGATGGACTGGTTCACAATAACGTCATGCCATCCGACGATGTTGCCATCGGCATCCACCGCGCCCCGCATCTTGTGGACAGTCATCGGGCGGTAAAAGCCGCCCGCCAGATCGTCTTCGCGAGTCCAGATCAGTTTCCAGGCCCCGTCACGCCCCGCAGCCTTGGCAATCGCACCAATTTCATTGCCGATCTGCGCAGATGGTTGAGCGCGGCGGCCAAAGGAACCGCCTGCGAGCATGACGTTCAACTTTACATTCTCGACCGGCAAGCCAAGGTTGCCCGCAACCGCCTGCCGGTCAAAGCCGGGGAACTGGTAGCCGCCCCAAGTTTCCGCGCTGCCATCCTTGACCTGAATAACCGCGTCGAGCGGCTCCATCGGCGCGTGGGCCAGATAGGGGAACCGGAATTCCATTTCGAGCACATCCACAGCGTCCGACAAGGACGCGTCGACATCACCTACTTCTTCTGCGGCCCGTGCCTGACCACCGGTGGCCAGTTCGGCGAAATTTTCCATCATCTGAGCCGAAGTCCGGGTCTCGGCGGCACTGTCGTCCCACTCGACCGTCAGGGCATTGCGCCCGGAAAGCGCCGCATGGGTTGAGCCCGCGTATACCGCGATGCCTTGTGGGATCTGGCGCACCGCTGTGACACCCGGCACCTTCAGCGCGTCGGTGTCGTCAAAGCTGGCGACGGTGCCGCCCAGCATGGGCGCGTGACGGATCACGACATATTCCATGTCCGGCAGGTCCATATCCATCGTGAATACGGCGGTGCCCGTGGATTTGGCCTGACTGTCGAGCTTGGGACGATCCTTGCCGATCAAGACGAAATCCTTGGGGTCTTTGACGGGGGGATCCTCGGGCGGGGTCAGCATTGCAGCCTTCTTGGCCAGCGGCCCAAAGGTCGAGCTGTTGTCGCCCGAGGTCAACATGCCACCGGCGATGGTGATCGTCGACGCGTCGACGCCCCATTCCTCGGCCGCAGCTTCGATCAACAAAGCACGCGCTGCGGCACCAGCCTTGCGCATCTGAGTATAGCTGTTGGCCATTGCGGTCGATCCACCGGTGGCTTGTAGGCCAAACAGCAGATTCTTGTATTTCTCATCATCCGCCGGTGCGGATTCGGCGCGCATCTGGCTCCAATCCGCGTCCATTTCTTCGGCGACCAAAGTGGAAAGGCCGGTGAAGGGGCCCTGACCAAATTCGATGTGTTTGATGATGACGGTGACGGTGTCATCCTCGGCCACCCGAATAAAGGCATTGGGTGCAAAGGTCGGCCCTGTGCCATCGGGCTGAAACGCAAGTGCCGCCCCCGATTGTGCACGGCCGCGCATGGGAAGCGCCACAGCGATGACAAGGCCAAGCGAGGAGGCAAGGAAGTTGCGTCGGCTTTGTAAGGTGGTCATGTCTTAACCCTCCAACGTCTTGGCAGCGTCTTTGATCGCTTGGCGAATGCGCACGTATGTCGCACAGCGGCAGATGTTTCCGGCCATGGCCTGATCGATCTCTTCATCAGTCGGGTTGGGAATTTCGTATAGCAGCGCAGCGGCACTGACGACTTGGCCCGATTGGCACCAGCCGCATTGCGGGACGTCGATCGCAGTCCATGCCGCCTTCACTGCCTTTGCCTCGGGAGTGTCGAGACCTTCGATGGTTTGAATATCGGCACCTTCTAAAGTTGCTACCGGCGTCACGCAGGACCGCCGCGTCATGCCGTCCAGCACCACGGTGCAAGCGCCGCATTGGGCCACGCCGCATCCAAACTTCGTTCCAGTGAGCTTTAACTCATCGCGCAGGACCCACAACAGGGGTGTATCGCCCGGCACGTCTACTGTGCGCTCTTCTCCGTTTACGGTGAATGTCGTCATGAGGCCCTCGCTGCTTTTCCAACTGCTTTGTCATGAGATATGGGTCGACACTGGAATAAGTCACGTTTAGATTACGAGCAGTGAGTGTGGCTTGTCGTGGAAGTGTCCGTATCACCAAAGCGGGTATTGTTACGATAGCTGGCCAAGGATTGCCAATATAACGGCGTCGGCATAGAGTGCTGCAGATGCAGCATCAGAACGTCGACTACAGATGCCACTGGTTTTCGCTCTAGGTTCGATTCCATGTCGCCAGCTCCAGCGTTTCAGCTACCGGTTGTGCGAACCGCTAAGGGTTCTTTTGAATTGCTTCTTCGGTTAACTTCAGACCTTCTTCTATCGCGCGATAAAATTTGGCGTAGCTGGCCACTCTTAACCGCGGACCGTGTTCAGAAGCCGGTATCTTTGCCAATGAGCATTCGATGGCTGTCGCTGCACGATGCGCGCGCTTCGCAAAAACGCCGAGCATATTCGTAAAAGCGTCTTCTTCTACTTTGAAATAGTCTTGTCGGTCGCCGATCTTAGTTACCCGCCGAATAAGCTTCAGTGTTTCCAACTTTCGAACACTGGTACTGATGCTCCCCCGGCTGGCCTGAAGTGATCCAGCAAGTTGTTGAAAGGACATGTGGCCGCCATCGTAAAGCAATAGCGCAAAGACGCGGCCCGCGGTGCGAGGAAATCCTTCGGATTGAGCAATCGTTCCAATTTTCTCAATAAACACCGAACGCACGGAGCTTTCCTCGTAACATCTATCGAAGCTTCCCATTGTTTAATCCTTCTCCCGTCCTGCTCAGCCCCTACAAAGACCTCTAATTGAAGTCTGTTCGGCATGGCCGCTGTACCCTGACGTTGAGGTGTTCCCCCCCAGCGAACTCTTGACCCAATTTCTATCCCACTCTAAGAGACACAACATTCCTAACCGACCAGACGGTACAGTGTGAATAGCAAAAGCCAGCCTGCGGGTTCTACAAACGCGTCATTGAAAATTCTCGAGGCGGCGCGCGCGGTTGCTTCGCGTGACGGTGCCGGGAAGATTACCATCGACGCGGTCGCGCAGGAAGCGGGCCTAAGCAAGGGCGGTGTGCTCTATAACTTCCCAAGCAAGAAGGCCCTCATTTCTGGGTTGTTAGACCAAATGATATCCGCCCATCGTGACCTCATTGAGGCCGTGCCTGAACAAGCTCAGTCGCGTACGCTCCGTGGGCATCTTGAGACGGTGCTGAAGCCGCGTGATGGAGATGTCGACCTATCTATGGCGATCCTTGCGGCTGCGGCCTCGGACCCTCAATTGCTGGACTCGTTGCGTGCTGAGATGTCGGACCAGATCGAGCATATTTTTTCTGAAACGCAGGACGCTTCTACCGCGATGGTTGTCGTTCTCGCGATCCAAGGCCTTCGATTCCAAAATCTGCTAAAGCTTCCCGACGGCGGCGCGGTTACCAGAGCACGCGCCGTCGAACGACTAAGGACATTGATTGATGAACTTGAATAAAACGCGTTTCGGCTGGAAACGAATAGGCTCAATTTCGGCACTCGCAGTTGCCATGGTCTTCGCGGTGGCGTTGGCGACGGGGCCATGGAGCCATCTTTGGGCCCAGACAGAAACGGTTGCCGAGTACAGTGTTAAGAGCAATGAGACTGCTGCGCTTGGTCAACCAGTAACGGTTGAGGTGACCGAAGTGGTCAGCCGTATGATCAACCAATCTCGTTCTGTCACGGGGCGCGTTAAACCCGTCCGGACAGTCGATATTGCATTCCAAGTGCCGGGTCAGATCATATCTATCAAGGTCGAGCCGGGGTCTCATGTTCAAAAAGGCGACCTGATCGCTCAGCTCGATCAGACGGACTTTGAGCTTGCGGTCGACCGGGCTCAAGCCTCTTACGATCTCGCGAATTCTGAACTGAAGCGCGCCTCGAGCCTGGCCGAACGGGGGGTCGCAGCCGATGCGCGGCTCGACTCCGCGCGCGCGCAGTTCGCGCAGGCAGATGTGTCGCGCCGCGAGGCCAAGCGACGGTATTCCCAGACCCAGATTGTAGCACCTTTCGACGCGATCGTGGCGCGCACGTTTGTCGAAGAATTCGTTAACGTCACTTCCGCCGCCCCCGTTGCGCGCCTGCAAGATATCAGTGAAATGCGGGTTTTGATTTCCATGTCCGAAGAACTTGCCGCCGTGGGACGCTCGGCCCCTGACGCCTACGACATCGTTGCCCAATTTCCCGCCGTGCCGGGGTATACCGCCCCGCTTACCCTTCGGTCTTTTGCCACGGATGCTGATCCAACCGCGCAGACCTACGACGTGGAATTCGCCATTACCGGCGAGATCGATCCGCGCCTCTTGCCGGGTATGACAGCGGATGTGCGCATTTCGACAACGGACTCCGAAAACCCGGAGGCCTCCTTCATCATTCCCGTCTCGGCGGTCGATACGACAAGTCGAACGGACCCATCGGTATGGGTCTATGACGAGACAACAGAAAAAGTCACCCGCAGAACGGTCCGGCTCGGTCTTCCGGTCGGTGACGAGTTCATCGTCTTAGAGGGGCTAAAGGACGGCGAGATGGTCGTGTCTGGCGGTTGGTGGCGGTTGAGCGACGATCAGATAGTGACGGTTTCGGGGCGTTGATCCCGTATTTCTCAGCGAGACTCGGATAGACACATGGCAATTAGCATCTCTCGCGCGAGCATCAGGCGCCCTGTAGCGGTCTGGCTCGCGATCATCTTTTGCCTTGTGGGCGGCTATTGGGGTTTGAACACGGTGGGTCGTCTCGAAGACCCCAATTTCACCCTGAAAACGGCGCTTGTCTTTGTCCCCTACCCCGGCGCGACGGCGGTAGAAGTCGAGGAAGAAGTCGCGGACGTTGTCGAAAACGCTCTCCAGCAGATGAAGCAGCTTGACCGGGTGGAATCCAAATCCATGCCGGGCATGGCGCAGATCACTGTCGAAATTGAGATGACCTATGGCCCGGATGAAATTCCGCAGGTGTGGGACGAAATGCGCCGGCGCATCAACGACGTCCAAGGAGAGCTACCCGCCGGGGCGCGTCCGCCAATCATCAACGACGATTTCGGTGATGTCTATGGGATGTTCTATGCCGTTACGGCCGATAACCTAAGCCCGTCAGAACAGCGTGACCTTGCCAAGAGCCTGCGGCTCGGGCTGGTCACCGTCGATGGGGTGGCCAAGGTTGAGGTTCAGGGCCTCGCTGAAGAAGTAATCGACATTTCGGTCCCCTCTTCGCGATTGACGGAGTTGGGTCTGCCGCCACAACAGATCTTGGGCATTCTTGCGGATGAAAACCAGGTTTTCACCAACGGTGAGATCACCGAAGGGCCTGCGCGGATCAGCCTGTCAGTGCCGCCGGGCTATGTCAGCCCTGAAGGGATTGAAGAGCTTCGGATCGGGTTGGCCGGACAGGTCGGACAGATCGCGATTTCCGACATTGCACGCGTCACGCGTGAAAAAGCTGAACAGCCCAGCCAGATCATCCGCCAAAACGGCGTTTCCGCTTTCACCCTCGGCGTGTCAGCCCTTACAGATCGCAACGTTGTTGAGGTCGGCGACGCTGTCTCGGCCCGGCTGGAGAGTTTGAAAGCCGGCCTGCCAAACGGCGTGGAGGTTATTCCGGTTTACGAACAGCATCGCGTTGTCGATCAGGCGGTTTCAAGCTTTCTTGTCAGTCTGGCGCAATCCGTTGGCATTGTGGTCGCGGCCTTGATGCTCACCATGGGCTGGCGCGCCGGGCTGGTGGTGGGGGCGACCCTTGGGCTTACTGTGTTCTCGACACTGTTTTTCATGTCGGCCTTCGGCATCGCGATGGAGCGCATCAGCCTTGGTGCCTTGATCATCGCGATGGGCATGCTTGTCGATAATGCCATCGTCATTACCGAAGGCATGGTTATTGGCATGGCCCGGGGCAAGACCGCAGAAGATGCTGCCGCTGAAACGGAAACCGCGACATCTATCCCACTACTTGGCGCCACGGTCATTGGGATCATGGCGTTCTCGGGCATCGGATTGTCGCCAGACGCGACCGGCGAGTTCCTGTTTTCGCTCTTCGCGGTCATTGCGATCTCTTTGCTGCTGAGCTGGGCGCTTGCTGTCACGGTCACACCCTATTTGGGTCGCCTGCTGCTCAGAGCGCCGAAAAATGGTTCCGACGATCCTTACAAAGGAGCGTTTTACGGCGCTTATCGCGGGTTCCTTTGGTTCGCGCTGCGGACGCGGGTGCTGGTCGTCGTGGTCATTTTGGGGATAACGGTTTGGTCTGTCATGGCCTTCGGCCAAGTAAAACAGGCCTTCTTCCCCGCGTCGAACACGCCGATCTTCTATGTTCAGGTGCAGATGCCCCAAGGCACAGATATTAACGTTACCGACGCTGAAATGCGCCGCCTTGAAAAGATGCTCTTGGCGGAGGACAGCGTGACCGGTCTGACCACATTGGTCGGGAGCGGCGCGAGCCGCTTCATGCTGACCTACAATCCAGAGCAGGCCGATTCCAGCTATGGGCAGCTTATCGTCCGGGTTGACGACGCAGAAGTCATCCCGTCCATTGCGAACCGGCTCAACAGCGTCCTGCCTGCCGCGTTCCCGCATGCGTTGATCCGGGTTGAGCAGATCGTATTCGGACCGCCCTCGGGCGCCGATGTGGCGGTTCGGTATTCGGGGCCCGATCCTGTTGTCTTGCGCCAGCTCGCAGACGAAGCGATGAAGGTCTATGCGAACGCTGGCACCATCACCAACCCCCGCACGAACTGGCGGCAGCGAGAAATCCTCGTTGAACCCGTAGTTGATGAATCCCGTATGCGGCTGGCTGGCACGACGCGTGGCGCGATTGCGGATACGATCCAATACGGCACTTCGGGCCTGCGGGTTGGCGATCTGCGCGAAGATGACGAAGTCATACCAATCCGTCTCCGCCTCCCCAAAGATGCGCGTGATGGCGTTACTCAACTGCGCGACCTTTCTGTCTGGTCTGACGGAGCCGGGTCCTACGTTCCGATTACGAACTTGGTTGAGCGTTTTGAGACACGTCTCGTTGAGGCGCTGATCCACAGACGAAACCGAGAGCGGACAATCTCCGTGCTTGGCGGGTCGCGCGATGATCTAACTGCGGATGAAGCGTTCCGGAGCGTTCGGACCGAGATTGAGGCCCTACCGCTTCCCGAGGGCTATGCGATGGAATGGGGCGGCGAGTTCGAAAGCGCCAAAGACGCGCAGGCGAGCCTTGGCAAACAGCTTCCCCTTGGTTTCCTCGTGATGTTGACGATCTCGATCCTGATGTTCAACAAGATCCGCCAGCCGCTCATTCTTTGGCTTGTTGTCCCCATGTCTGTCACTGGCATGGTTCTGGGCCTGCTGTTCACCGGGTTGCCCTTTACCTTCACGGCCCTGCTGGGTTTCCTATCGCTTTCGGGCATGTTGATGAAAAACGCCATCGTTTTGGTTGAGGAAATTGACCAACAACGTGGGGAGGGTGTCTCGGACTACAGAGCCGTTGTTGACGGATCGGTCAGCCGATTGCGCCCCGTGGTGCTCGCGGCTGGCACGACGATTTTCGGTATGATCCCGCTGTTGCCCGACGCCTTTTTTGCTTCAATGGCGGTGACAATCATGGGGGGGCTCGCATTTGCCTCAGTCCTGACGCTTGTCGCCGTCCCTGTGCTCTATGCTATTTTGTTTCGCATAAGGTCAGAATAGTGACGTAATATAGAGTTCGGACAGCGGCATGGCTGAGATTGCGCGGCCAAGGACGTGGGCGGCTTCACCGTCTAAGCTGACTTCCTCGATGCCATGCTCGGCTCCAAGCAAAAAGAGCAACGGTGGATGCCGGCATGGTATCTGGGACAGCTCGACCCCGATAAGACAGAGGCCGGCTGCATCCTCGATAACTTCGAGCGTCTTGCCAAAAAGATGGGCCCCGGAGCGGCGCAAACAAAAAGCGCTCAAACGCCTCTAATCAAGACGCGGGACTGCACTCGATCATTCGGCCTTCACTTCGACCTTTCGAACGCACCTTCGGCCGCCCAACGCTGTGCGATTTCGCCCAAGGATTCGAGCACTTGGCTCAGATCGTCGCCGCGCTCCGTCAAACCGTAGGTGACCGCAGGCGGGATCGTTTGCGTTTGATCGCGCCAAATCACTCCGGCCGCCTGAAGCATTCGCAACCGTTCGGTTAGCATGCGTGTCGAAATGCCCGGCACTGCCCGTTTTAATACCCCAAAGCGTTGCGGCCCGCTGTCGCTCAGAACCCAGAGGATATACGTGGTCCACGGCCCCATCAGCAGGCGCAGAATAGAGTCCATTGGACATACGGGCGGTGCTTTTTGCTTCATTCTAACGTTCCTCTGGAATGGTTACTTTTCCGTGCCTACTTTTCTTTCAAAATTAAGACGACTTATTATACTACCGCGGAAGAAATTGCCTAGCAAGAGCGACCCACTCAGAACAATGCCGAGGCAATGTGTTGAACAGCGCGGCATAACCGGACCTCAAAGCTGCAATGACGGATGGGGGCCATCAGGGGGTGCGCAGGGTTCAGACGAAAGGACGCAAGACGTGACTCGAATGCCGACAATGTTCATTCCACACGGTGGAGGCCCATGTTTTTTCATGGACTGGGACCCGCCGGAAACCTGGGACCGACAGCGTGAGTTCCTTGCGGGTGTACCGGCATCATTAGCGGAAGCCCCCAAGGCGTTGCTGGTGATTTCAGGCCATTGGGAAGAGCAGCAGTTCACAGTGCAGAGAAACCCGGCTCCGCCGCTGTTGTTCGATTATAACGGGTTTCCACCCCACACTTACGAACTGACCTGGCCCGCGGCCGGCAACCCCGCGTTGTCCGACAGGGTGCGGAAGCTGATCGAGGCAGCCGGGTTCCCTTGCCCCGTCGATGAATCGCGTGGTTACGATCACGGCGTGTTCATTCCGCTAAAGGTGGCTTTTCCGCGCGCAGACATTCCTTGTGTGCAGCTTAGCATGCGCTCCGATCTTGACCCGGCTGCGCATATTGCGGTCGGACGGGCATTGGCGCCGTTGCGCGACGAAGGCGTTCTGATCATCGGGTCGGGCAACACCTATCACAACATGGAAAAGATGATGCGCGCGATGCAGGATGGCGCCACCGATGCCGTGAGCGGGCAGGAATTTGACCGCTGGCTAAGCGATGCGGCCACCCGCACCGATCCGGCAGAGCGTGATCAAATGCTGGCACACTGGGACGCCGCCCCCGGTGCCCGCGATGCAAACCCGCGCGAGGAGCATCTGATTCCGCTGCATGTGGTCGCCGGGGCAGCCCTTGCCGACAAAGGTGTAAAAACGTTGGAAGATCACGTGCTTGGAGCAGTCGAAAGCGCGTTTACCTTCGGGTGACTCCCAACAGACGTTCGAACGTCCAAATCCAACCCGAAAAATCGAGGAAAACCCAATGACAAACATTCAAGACGGCCCTTTCATCGTCACTGGTGCGTCCGGCCAACTTGGCCGACAGGTCATCGACAATTTGATTACGGCCGGTACCGGTCCGATCATCGCCGTTTCCCGCTCACCGGAAAAGCTGTCCGATCTGGCTGACAAGGGCGTCGAGGCCCGCAAGGGTGATTTCAACGACGCGGCGTCGCTGCCTGCCGCTTTTGCAGGTGGCAAACGTCTTCTTATCATCTCGACCGACGATCTGGAACCGGGCAAGCGACTGGCAGCGCAGAAAAACGCCATTGCTGCCGCGTCAAACGAAGGGATTGGACATATCGTCTATACCTCCCTCGCTAGCCCTGTCGAGGAAAGCCCGATTACCTTTTCCAAGGATCACAGCGACACCGAGGCACTGATCAAGGACACCGGTGTCAGCTATACTATCCTGCGCAACAATCTTTACACCGATCTGGTGTTGATGGGTGGTGGGCAAAGCATTGGTATGGGACAACATTTTGCCGCTGCTGCCGACGGAAAGACCGCCTATGTCACCCGTGGGGATTGCGCCCGCGCTGCGGCTGTGGCGCTGATGCAGGAAACCGGGTCAAGCGTCCTGGAAATAACCGGCCCTGCGGCGGTTTCCCAGGGTGACATCGCGGCGATCCTGTCGGAAATCTCGGGCAAGGACATCCCCTATATTCCGATCTCAACCGATAATCTGGTTCGGGCCATGGTCGGCACTGGCCTGCCTGAACCCATGGCAAAGGTCTTTGCGTCCTTCGACGAGGCGATCGCAAAGGATTATTTGAGCGCTGCAACGGACGACCTGGAAAACCTGACCGGGCAATCCGGGCAATCGGTGCATGACTTTCTGATTGCCAACAAGGCGGCCCTGCTGACCCCCCAGGCGCAATGAGGAGAGTACGATGAGACTTTACAACGCCAATTTCTCGCCCAACGCCCTTCGCGTGCGTGCGGTCGCCCTGGAACTAGGGATCGACCTTGAAATCATCGAGGTCGACCTCCGGGGCGGCGACAATCAAAGCGCGGATTTCCTGTCGATGAATCCCAATGCCAAGGTGCCAGTGCTGGTGGACGACGATTTCGTGATCTGGGAATCGCGCGCCATCAATTCCTATCTGGCAAGCAAGAAACCCGAACGCCGTCTTCACCCGGATGATCTGAAATCCCGTGCAACAGTGGACCAGTGGCTATACTGGCAGGCGATTCACCTTGGCCCGGCGATGCAAAAGCTATCGTTCGAGCGGTTCCTGAAAGCGAAGTTCGGCATGGGTGATCCGGATCAAAGCGTCATCGACGCCGAGTTGAAGAACGTCGATCAATTTCTTGCGGTTCTGGAAATTGGCCTTGCGGGCAAGGACTGGGTCGCGGGCGATCTGAGCGTGGCAGATTTCGCGTTGGCCTCGACGTTCATGTACCGTGCGCAATCTGAAATCTCGCTTGACGATCTGCCGAATGTCGCTGCCTGGATCGAACGGCTGGAGGCGCGTCGATCGTGGAAGGATGGGTTTGCAAGCGTCCGGGAACTGCTTGGCCTATAGGTATTGCTAAATTGCTTTCGGGGGGCGAGCCAGTCGCCCCGCCTCAATGAAGGACATATCGTGCAAATCGGACCAAACACACTCGCGGGGGCAGCGGTAGGCGGGATTGCCATTCGCGTGGTGATCTGGATGCTTGACCGCGAAACGGCATTGTCACATTAACTTGGGCCTGTTGGAAGCGTAGGAGATTTTGCTTAGTTGCTGCGCATGAGTATGATCGTCAGCTACAAGCGCCACCGTTTTCCACCAGAGATCATCGCGCACGCGGTTTGGCTGTACGTCCGTTTCAACCTCTCCTTGCGCGAAGTCGAGGAAATGCTACTGAAGCGTGGCATTGATGTTTCCTACGAAACGATCCGGCGTTGGGTGGCGAAATTCGCCCCGCAGATCGCCCGAAACTTGCGCCGGCGGCAGGCGCCTCCGGGGGACGTTTGGCATCTCGACGAAG
>Ga0209345_10000137_pt1 | contig 101150 bp, 72 predicted proteins | sample Cruoilmetagenom7_FD_187294 | JGI IMG/M metagenome (GOLD analysis project Ga0209345, IMG submission 187294) | Oil polluted marine microbial communities from Coal Oil Point, Santa Barbara, California, USA - Sample 7 (SPAdes) (version 2) | ecosystem: Environmental > Aquatic > Marine > Oil seeps ... | reverse complement strand
AGAAAAATCAGCCTAGCGTTTTTTGGTTCGTTTTTTGGGCGATGCAAAAAATGAACAAAACATCAAAGGTAAAACGGATTGTTACGGCTTTTCATTTAATGCACACACAACTTTTGGGAATGATCCATTTTTATTCCTAAATATGAATTTCTTTTTTACCACCTCCCGCCAACCTCATCAAATACACAAGAACTAATAAAAGGAAATGTAGAACAATGAAGAAAGTATAGTTCTACTTTTAAAGAAATGACTGTGGCGTACACCTCAGTCTAGCCTACTTCGTAGTCTCACCAAGAATCACTTCGGCTCCGCTCAGCACAGGCTTCGATTCAAAAGCTACCGCTTTTGGTGCTGCGCACCTTTGGTTCGTGACCTCACCAAGAATCACTTCGGCTCCGCTCAGCACAGGCTTCGATTCAAAAGCTACCGCTTTTGGTGCTGCGCACCTTTGGTTCGTGACCTCACCAAGAATCGAACTTGGATCTAAAGTTTAGGAAACTTCTATTCTATCCGTTGAACTATGAGGCCATTCGCAGTTCATTATTTGAAACCGCGGCTGCAAAAGTAAAATTTATTTGATAAAAAAACTCGATCCTCTATGGATTGTTTTTGAATAATTGCAATAGACTGCGATTTTTAGGGGTCAATTACCGGATAAGGGCCTCGAAAATCCTGTTTTTAGACCAAAAAATACCACAGTTCTCAACCAATACCCCTAATTGTTAAAAAATCAGATATATAACAAGAGTATCAAGATAATTTTTTACATTGCTTGCTTAAACGTTTAAATTTATTTAAATAATTCATCCAAAACCACTTATGCAAAACCGGAAATACACCCTTGGGGTCGACTATGGAACGGATTCCGTAAGGACCATGATAATAGATACGAGCAATGGCAAGATTATGGGTCAGGCCGTTGCCTTATATGAAAGATGGAGCAAAGGCATGTACTGCCGACCGGAAACCAATCAGTTTAGACAACACCCCTTGGATTACATAGAGAGCCTAAAAAAAGCTGTTAAAAAAACCACAGCTCCGCTTTCCCAAGATGTTATAAACGGCATAGCCGCTATTTCCGTGGCCACCACCGGCTCAACGCCCATAGCTATCGACCAGGAGGGCACGCCCTTGGCAATGATCCCGAGCTTTAAAGAAAATCCCAACGCCATGTTTATCCTTTGGAAAGACCATACAGCCATTGGGGAAGCCAAAGAAATCAACGAATTGGCACATCGCAAAAATGGCGTTGACTATACCAAATACAGCGGTGGTGAATATTCCTCAGAATGGTTTTGGGCCAAGATCCTACACACCCTAAGAGTAGATAAAACCATCCGCCAAGCGGCCTACTCTTGGATAGAACACTGCGACTGGATTCCGGCACTCCTCACAGGAAATACCGATCCTCTAAGCTTAAAAAGAAGCAGGTGTGCGGCAGGGCACAAGGCCATGTGGCACCCAGACTGGGACGGACTGCCCCCGGACACCTTCTGGTCCAGATTGGACCCTCTCCTAACCGGATTAAGAGAGCGTTTATATAAAGACACCTACACTTCCGACCATGCTGTAGGCACTATTTCCGAAGAATGGGCACAAATATTGGGACTGCCCAAAGATGTAATTATTGGGACCGGTTCTATTGACGCACATATTGGGGCCATTGGCAGCGCCATAAAACCCTATCATATGGTAAAGGTGATCGGCACCTCTACCTGCGATATGATGGTTGCTCCTACGGAAGAAATAGGAAAAAAGGCCATCCGCGGCATCTGTGGACAGGTAGATGGCTCCATAATTCCAAATATGATCGGACTAGAAGCCGGCCAAGCCGCCTTTGGTGATCTTTACGCTTGGTACAGGGAATTGTTGCTATGGCCCGCAAACAAAATTATTGGGAGCAGCAACTTATTGGACGCAGAAACCAAAGCCAAATTATTGGAAGAAATGGCCGATGGCATCCTTACCGAATTAACATTGGCAGCCAGTAAAATAGAAATCGACACTTCTGGAATAATTGCGCTCGACTGGATGAACGGCAGGAGAACGCCGGACTCCAATCAAAATCTTAAAGGCGCCATTCAAGGCCTGACCTTGGGAACTACGGCCCCACATATCTTTAGGGCCCTGGTAGAAGCTACGGCATTTGGTTCCAAAAAAATAGTAGAACAATTCCAAGCGGAGGGTGTCCGTATAGACGGTATTATCGCCATTGGCGGGGTGGCCCAAAAGTCAGAATTCGTAATGCAGATCTTGGCCGATGTCCTCAACTTCCCCATTCGGATAATCAAATCGGAACAGACCTGTGCCCTTGGTGCGGCCATGGCAGCAGCGGTAGCCTCAGGAATCTACAACACCTTTCTTGAAGCACAAAATGCTATGGGCAGCGGATTTCAAAAAGAATATTACCCCATCCCCGAAAATGCAAAAAAATATATGGAGCTATATCACAATTACAACACATTGGGCCACTTTGTAGAAACCCAAGAATTACAGAAAGCCTAAAAAAATAATAATTAATACAAGAAAATTTAAGCAATGCAAAACGAACACAACCATCTAGGAGCAATACCAAAAGTAGGAATAAGACCGGTAATCGATGCCCGTTTGGGCGGTATAAGGGAATCATTGGAACAGACCACCATGGCCATGGCCCAACGAGTCGCCGATTTTCTTTCCACCAACCTTAAAAACTACAACGGCACAGCTGTAGAATGTGTCATTGCCGATACCACCATTGGCAGGGTACCCGAAGCACAAAAATGTGAGGAAAAATTTCTTAGGGAAGGGGTAGGACTTTCTATAACAGTAACTTCATGTTGGTGCTACGGAACGGAAACCATAGATATGAACCCCACTCGCCCAAAAGCCATTTGGGGATTTAACGGTACGGAAAGGCCAGGGGCCGTATACTTAGCGGCCGCCTTGGCCGGACATGCACAAAAAGGGGTTCCGGCCTTCAGTATCTATGGCAAGGAAGTTCAGGATAGCGATGACGAAAACATCCCTGAAGATGTTCAAAAACTGTTGTTGCAATTTACCAAAGCCGGGCTGGCGGTAGCCATGATGAACGGTAAATCGTACCTATCCATAGGTTCTGTTTCCATGGGCATAGCCGGTTCCATAGTCAATGAAAGCTTTTTTCAGGATTACTTGGGAATGCGGAACGAATATGTAGATATGAGCGAGCTAAACCGTAGGATGCAGCACGGCATATTTGATCCGGAAGAATTTAAAACAGCATTAAAATGGACCAAGGAAAACTGTAAGGAGGGTAAAAATTATAATGCAAAAGACCTACAGAAATCCAGAAAACGTATGGATGAAGAATGGGAAACTGTTGTTAAAATGACATTGATTTCCAGAGATCTAATGATAGGTAATCCAAAATTGGCCGAATTAGGCTTCGGAGAGGAAGCACTAGGACACGGTGCCATTGCAGCAGGATTCCAAGGGCAACGACAATGGAACGATTATATGCCCAATGGCGATTTTATGGAGGCTATCCTAAACTCTTCCTTTGATTGGTCTGGAATTCGCCCACCATTTATGATGGCCACCGAAAATGACAGCCTTAACGGTATTTCCATGCTATTTGGTTATTTATTGACCAACCGAGCCCAGATGTTCTCCGATGTAAGAACCTTTTGGAGTCCGGCTTCCATAGAAAGGGTTACTGGTCATAAGCTTCAGGGCAAAGCAGCCAATGGTATAATCCACTTGATCAATTCTGGATCTTCAACGTTGGACGGTACAGGACAACAGCAAATAAATGGCAAACCAGTCATGAAACCGTTCTGGGAGATTTCGGAAGCCGAAGCTACAAAATGCCTGGAAGCCACGGACTGGCCACCGGCTATGTACGAATATTTTGGAGGAGGAGGATACTCTTCCCATTTTGTTACCAAAGGTGAAATGCCAGTGACCATGTGCAGAATCAATGTGGTTAAAGGATTGGGACCTGTAATGCAAATAGTAGAAGGATGGACGGTAGAACTCCCTGAAGAAGTACATAAAACTTTGGACGAGAGGACCAATCCTACTTGGCCTACTACTTGGTTCGCCCCTAGATTGAACCAGGATCAAGCATTTAAGGATGTCTACAGTGTTATGAACAATTGGGGAGCAAACCATGGGGCTTTTAGCTATGGTCATTTTGGGGATGAAATAATAACGCTTTGTTCCATGCTTAGGATTCCTGTAAATATGCATAATGTTGAACCCGAGCGTATTTTTAGGCCCAAGGATTGGGCTTCGTTCGGAATGGACCAAGAAGCAGCAGATTACAGGGCGTGTAAGAATTACGGCCCTCTCTATTAATTAAAAACGTGAGTTCGATTGATTTTTAATTGTTCATCAAATGTTTAACTCAATGTTGTCCGGTCGAGGAATCAGAAAAAAAAAACTCAAGTGGCTAAAATGACATTATCTCAAAACATTGATTTTAGGGCGCATAATAAAAACCTAAATAGTTGTAAATTATGTAATTGTGAATAATAATATAGAATGAAAAGCGGTGCAGCCAGAAATCCTTAACCGCAGAATAGTATACGAAATCTCCGAGATCAGGAGTCCCAATAAGGGACGACGCGGAGTTTCGTATACAGTTTTTCGACCTATTTGTCGAAAAAATTCCTTGGTTAAGGCGCCTTTTCTTTTGGTTCGTTTTCTTTGGGCGAGCAAAGAAAATGAACATATATGTGTGACTTCGAGACCAGAGAAATTTTATTTTAAATCGAATTTAACATGAAAGGAATCATTAAGGGTAAAATAGTATCCATATTCTAAATATTGAGGAAATAAATTTTAGACCCCGTCAACAAATAATATATGTAATGAAAACAAAAATTACCTGGATTGCAATGCTAATATCACTGTTCATGACCACTAACTTCTATGGTCAGGTTGATCAGGAAAATGTTAAGCATGTAAAAGTATATTATGAGCCGGGCATGTTCGGGGGCTGGCCAGCTAACCATGGGGTATGGAATTGGGGGAATGAAATTTTAGTAGGTTTTTCCAAGGGCCATTACAAGGATTTGGGACCCGACCGTCATAATTTTGATAAAGAAAATCCGGAGCTCCATGTTCTTGCACGTAGTCTTGATGGAGGTGAAACATGGAAGTTGGAAGACCCTGGAGCGGTAGACGGGGATCTGGTGGTTCCCGATAACGGAAGTTATCACGGCCTTATTAGAAAAGATGTTAAGGCACCTAAACCCATTCCTGCCCAAAAAATTAATTTCACCCACCCCAATCTAGCCTTTACAGTACGTATGACGGACCACCACGGGGCAGAATCACGTATATGGTATTCCTACGACAGGGGACGTGATTGGAATGGACCTATTAGCCTTTCCAATTTTGGAACACTCGGTATTGGGGCACGGACCGACTTTATTATTGATGGTAAAAATGAGTGTATGCTATTTCTAACTGCTGCCAAAGCCAATGGAAAAGAGGGTCGGGTTATGTGCGTAAAAACTACCGACGGCGGGAAAAACTGGAATTTCGTTTCATGGATAGGCCCTGAACCGGAAGGTTTTTCTATAATGCCGGCCTCAGTAAGATTGTCCGAAAAAGAAATATTGGTCACTACGCGCAGAAGGGAAGAATCGGGCCGATTTATCGATGCCTATCTTTCTCAAGATAATGGAGCAACTTGGAAACCCTTGGCCAACCCAGTGGAAAATTGCGGACAGGGCAATCCCCCCGCCATGGTAAAAATGAAGGACGGTAGAATATGCCTGATCTACGGGTACCGGGCCTTGGAAGAGGATATCAAAAACAAGCGGGACAAGAGTGAGATCAGAGCCAAAATCAGTAAGGACAATGGAAGAACATGGAGCAAGGATTATGTGCTGCGCAATGATGGTTCGGGAAAAGACTTGGGCTACCCACGGGTAGTACAACGGGCAGATGGTAAAATAGTGGCCCTCTATTATTTTATGGACAAGGAAACCGGACCCGAACGATATATTGCAGCTACCATTTGGGATCCTCCATCAATGGAAGAATAAAATTCATTATTTTAAGCATACAAACTGAGATAAAAGTCCCCCATTTATTGATTGTCAAATAGATAAAACAAAAAACACCATGAAAAACATTTACTATTTTCTATCCGTACTGACTTTTATCATTTTCTCCTGCAAGGATAAAGCAGAAAAAACCATTCCGACAGAAGCGGTTAAAAGCGGCAATGACATCACCGGAAATTTCACCTTACCCCCTCTGGCCCAACCAGGACAAGGAGCTTATCTAAGTGGGGAACTCATCTATCCTTTGGACAATAAACCCACACCGGAATGCCATGCCTCTACCATAGTGAAAACGCCCACTGGGCTGGTGAGTGCATTTTTTGCGGGTACCCATGAAAAAAATCCTGATGTTGGTATTCGGGTATCACGCATGGTAGATGGCAAATGGACCTGGCCAGAAGAAGTGGTCAATGGGGTGCAAAACGACACTCTGCGCTACCCCCTATGGAATCCGGTGCTTTTTCAACCCAAGGAAGGACCACTCTTATTGTTTTATAAAGAGGGACCGGACCCAAGAACTTGGTGGGGTATGTTAATAACCTCATCCGATGGCGGAAAAACATGGTCCAAACCGGAAAAAATGGGAACGGATGAAAAAATTGGGCATTTGTTAGGACCTGTGAAAAACAAACCTATTCAGCTGGAAGATGGAACAATCATTAGCCCTAGCAGTACAGAAATTAAATTAGAGGATGGCGATGTAGATTGGATGGTGCACTTTGAAATAAGCAAGGACAATGGCAAAACTTGGGAGGTAGTAGGGCCTATTAATGATGGGAAAGAGTTTGATGCCATTCAGCCCAGTATCCTTACCTACCCCAATGGGAAAATGCAGGTATTATGTAGAACAAGGCAAAATGTAATTTCCCAAAGCTGGTCCGATGATCAAGGGAAGACCTGGAGCAAGATGACCGCCACAGATCTTCCAAACCCCAACTCGGGAACGGATGCTGTGACCCTAAAAGACAACAGACAGTTACTTATCTACAATCACACCACAAAAGAAGGAGAAGAGCCCAAGGGCCGCAATATGATAAACTTGGCCATATCCGATGACGGCATCAATTGGAAGCCCGTCATGACCTTGGAAAATGTACCGGCCGAATCAGGATATTCCTACCCTGCCATTATCCAGACCTCGGATGGCTTGGTGCATATTACCTATACCTATGTAAGACAGTCTGTAAAACATGTGGTCGTAGATCCTAAACAGTTGTAAATAGCTATGAAAAAAGAAAGATAATGCAAAGGTTTTAAGAAAAGGAATGGGGTGTCTTGTAGGAGGAAGAGATATAGATTACCCCATTTACTTGAACACAAAATATATGTATTCGTCGCCTTTGTCGGCGTTGCCCAACAAAATTAGAAGTGGCAAAAGTAAAGGTCTCGGATTTGATTAATTCAAAATTTATTAACTACCAATCTATACTCTCGCCAAATATTTCACAGTCTATCAACAATAAGGCTAAATGACTAACAAATCTTCAAAATTAACCCACTTTCTTTTGAAATCACGAAATAATTAATTATCATTGCTTAATCGTTAAAGCAAAAATTAACAGTCTAAAAAATCAATTTCGTTTCTTGAGACCCATTGATCCTTTGTTTTGACCGTTAAAGTAAATTGAGGATTTTACAATTAACCAACATGGAAGTAGAGCGAATATCCTACTTTTAGAAAATGTACCAATACCTAAATAGCCAATTATAATGAACAGTTTAGATTTAATCGTATTTTTCATTTACATAGGGGGAATAGCCCTTTTCGGGGGCTCATTTTTTAAAAAGAGTAGAACCTCTTCCTCATACACCATAGGCAATAACGATATCCCGGGATGGGTAGTTACCATGTCCATTTTTGCCACCTTTGTAAGCAGTATAAGTTACCTTGCCCTGCCGGGAAACGCCTATCAATCCAATTGGAATGCTTTGGCCTTTAGTCTATCCCTTCCCATTGCTTCCTTGATTGCCGTAAAATACTTTGTTCCCCTCTACAGAAAGATCAATAGTCCCTCTGCCTACACTTATATGGAGCAACGTTTTGGCGCTTGGGCAAGAATCTATGTATCCCTATGCTATCTATTGACCCAATTAATGCGGATAGGCACCATCTTATACCTCTTGGCCCTTACGCTGAATGCTATTGTTGGCTGGGATATGGTTACCATAATTATCTTTACCGGTCTGGTTGTGTCCATCTACTCCATGTTGGGCGGTATTACAGCCGTTTTATGGACAGATGCCATACAAGGAATTATATTGATCGTTGGTGCCCTGGTCTGTGTTGGTTTTATTCTCTTTAATATGCCCGAAGGTCCTGGACAGGTATTCTCCATTGCTACGGAAAACGATAAGTTTGGCCTGGGAAGTTTCAGCCTTAGCCTTACCGAACCCACTTTTTGGGTAGTACTTGTTTACGGTGTATTCATCAACTTACAAAATTATGGTATAGACCAAAATTACGTGCAGCGCTATATGGCCTCTAAATCTGACAAGGAAGCCCAGAAATCTGCACTGATTGGCGGACTGATCTATCTACCCATTTCAGCGGTATTCCTTTTTATTGGAACCTCGCTTTTTGCCTATTACCAAGAAGCAGCCACTTTACCAGTGGAGCTACAGGATATCAACAAAAGTGACAGTGTATTCCCGTATTTTATCGTGAATGCCTTGCCTGCAGGGGTAACCGGACTTATGATCGCCTCTATCTTTGCAGCAGGAATGAGCACCATATCCACAAGTTTTAATAGTTCCGCCACTGTTTTTCTAACAGATTATTACAATAAATATTTTAAAAAGACGGCGTCTGACAAAGAAGGAATGCGCGTGCTCTATATATCATCCGCGATCATCAGCGTTATTGGAATTGTTATAGCCATAGCCATGATAAACGTAAAAAGTGCCCTAGATGCCTGGTGGAAACTCTCTTCCATTTTTAGCGGGGGCATGTTGGGACTGCTACTTTTGGGACTATTTTCTAAAACTAAAAATGTAAAAGGAGCCCTTATAGGGGTATTGGTGGGTATTTTGATCATTGTTTGGATGAGCCTATCCGGCACAATCTTCGGAGAGGATTCCCTTGGCGCTTCCTTTCATACGTATTTGACCATTGTATTTGGGACCGCGGCCATATTCTTGGTAGGCTTCCTGATATCTATATTCAATAAAAAGACCGATGAAATCTATGACAATTAAATCATTAGATAATTTAGTTGGAACATATGGATTGTAAGGAATTTATTGGATTTCGACTCTAATTGTTGCCATTCATTCCCAACAGTAGATTCTAACAAGAATTTCGTACTTTTGCAAAAATGAAATGACTGCTCTAAAAAAATGCAAACTACTGATTACAAGTAATTTACTGAGGTATGTTTTTGCTGACTACTAATTTGAATCTAAGACTCATATGAAACCTAAAACATCATTAAAGGATATAGCAAAAATAGCAGGTGTTTCCATACCCCTGGTTTCATATGTTTTGAGCAATAAAGGAAAGGAAAATAGGGTCTCCGAAAAAACAGCGAAGAAAATAAGACAGATTGCCAAAGAACTAAACTATCACCCCAACTGGAATGCTAGAAGCCTTAAAACCAATAAAACAAGATCTATTGGGGTTATTGTAGCCGATATTTCCAACCCCTTCTTCTCGCACTTGGCAAGAACCATTGAAGATGAAGCCTTTTCACAGGATTATACGGTTATATTTGGCTCATCGGACGAGAAGGTGGAAAAATTCAACAAGGTTCTTGATTTTCTTAAAATGAGGCAGGTTGATGGTTTTATTATCGCAGCCCCAGAAGGATCAAAAGATATAATTGCCGACCTGACCAAGGCGGGTATTCCCTTTGTATTAATAGACAGATTCTTTAAAGACCTTAAAACCAATTATGTAACGGTCAACAATTTTCAGGCCTCCATGCAGGCTACCAATTACCTGTTGGGAAAAGGAAACAAAAAAATCGGAGCCGTACTCTACCAATCTACCCTTCACCACTACCAGGAAAGGCACCAAGGGTATCTAGAGGCCCTTAAGCAGGCCGGAATGTCCGAGAATTCCGCATTCATAAAAAAAATTGTTCACGGGTCTTCCAAAAAAGAAATGAAAAGGGTAGTAAAAGAATTGGTACAGGATGCGGGAGTGGATGCCATCTATTTTCACACCAACACTTTGGCCGAAGAAGGCTTAACCCAAATGTTGGGTTTGGACAGAAAAATACTCAATAAAATCCATGTGGTCGTATTCGACCAAAATTCGTCCTATCATTTCCTAGAAGACTCTATCCCGTATCTACATCAACCCATAAAGGAAATTGGACAAAAGGCGTTAAGGGTACTTGTAGGACAGATAGAAGATCCAACCCAAGAGCTTCAACAAATTTCATTTAATACCGAATTGGAAAACACCTCTATTAAATAAACTTAAAATTGTCTGATACCCAAAACGGGATTGAAATATAAAATTGCTATTATGCAACTCGCAATAATTTCCTAAAGCCTGGGTTTTTCACCAATCTTATGGCTATTTGTACTATTTTGCCTCTTAGCCAAATATAGGAACGGTTACCTTCATTTACAAAACTATCAGGAAGGCCAATTCCATCCCTGAAAAAACAACCCCAATTAAATAACCCCGAGGCAAAACCATCGGGGAATTATTAGAGTGTTCACGTGCTCTAATTCTAGCTTCATTGATCTAAAGGTACAGGACCACCCTGCCTTAAAATCACCAGTCAGATTTATTAAAGGAGGTGATTTGGAAAATCCTTAACATCTTCGCAACAAATCTGCTCCATTACCTGTTGAAGTTCTGTTTTTAAAAGCGATATGGTATGATCACCACCATTGGCTCCCAATGCCGCCACTCCGTACATAAAGGAGCGTCCCATAAAGGTAAATTCCGCGCCACTGGCCATGGTCCTTGCAATATCCGGTCCACCACGTAGGCCACTATCCATCATCACCTTTATTTGCTTACCGTATTTAGCAGCTATTCTCGTCAAAGGCTTTATCGTGGACTCACCGGCATCCAATTGCCTACCGCCATGATTGGAAACAATAATACCATCCAGCCCCAATTTTATGGCACTTTCTGCATCGGCTTCGTTGGCAACTCCCTTTATCACCAATTTACCCTTCCACATATCCCTGATAGGCTTAATCTTCTCCTCATTTAACCTTCCGGAGAAAGTCTGGTCCATAAATTTTCCCAATTGTGCCAAATCCAGTCCTTTCGGCATATAGGGTTTAAGAGTTTCAAAATTAGGTTGTCCATGTTTTAAGGTATTGAACGCCCAACTTGGTTTACCGAGAACCTGAAGTATATTCTTTACAGACATTTTTGGTGGCATTGCCAATCCGTTCCTGATATCCCTAGGACGGAAGCCGAAGGTGGGTACATCCGCCAAAATAACCAAGACCGGACATTCAGCCGCCTCCGCCCTTTTAATAATATCGTTTCTTACACTATCTTCCGTTGGATGATAAAGCTGAAACCAAGCCTTACCCTCTGTTATCTCGCTAATGCGTTCAATACTACTGGTGGTTACAGTACTTAAAATAAATGGAATATTATGTTCAAAGGCAGATTTTGCCAATATTTCCGGGGCGTTGGGCCACATAAGCCCCTGAAGTCCAACGGGTGCAATCCCAAAAGGCGCATCGTAGACATGACCAAAAAGCTCGGTCTTCATGCTGGATCCGGTATGTTTGCTCAGGTAATAAGGCAAAAGCTCTATATCCCGTATTTCGGCGGTATTCTTATGTAGGTTTACATCTTCATTACACCCCCCGTCCAAGTACTCAAAAGCAAACTTGGGAATTCTTTTCATTGCTCTATTCCTGAGATCATCAACGGACGGATATTTAGTATTGATCTTTATTTCTTTTTTATTCTCCATGGCATTTTATATGCATTTGTTCTTAAATATTACTTTTTTAGACACTTACCCGTCCCATAAAACCTGAAATAAATCTACTGGAAACAGGTATATATAATTTATTGTTGATCGATTACCTCATTGAGGGAAACTCCTAAAATTCCTTTTGCCAATCCGTCCAACTCACCCTCGTCCCCTATAAAATGAAATGTTTGATGGACATGGGTACTTCTTTCATTGGCTTTAAGATCCAGCGCAGGAGATGAACTTTCCAATTCATAAAACGGGCCCAACTGTCCGCCATCTTCCAAGGGGCCATCATTATATGCATTTACAGCATCCCCGGAAAAGGGAAACTCCTGCAATTCCCATAACGAATTAACATAATCTGTTACTCCATTTGGCAGGCTAAATTTAGCTATGGTAAGTACATTGTTCTTCGCATCATAACTTCCCATTACCGGTAATGCCCTTTGGGGAGAAATACCAATTTTACCACGATCTTTCCCATCCGCATTGAAGAATAACACACTATCGTAAACCTGAAGGCGTTCCTTTGATATTTTCCCAAAATAATCGTCCGTCACCTTACTGCCCAACATATCTACATCCCCTTTCTTAAAGGGTACAATGATGGTAGTTTCCTCCGTGGAATTGAACATACTCAAAATCCATATTGAGAGTACGCCTGTTTTCCTTCCCCAACTTTCGGACCCGGTATTGGTTATACTATTCTCGGAAGCAAAGCCTACCATTTTAACGGCTTCAGGAATTGGGAGTCCAAGAATTTCAGAGGCCTCCGCCTTACCCAAAAGCGAAATATTTCTTTGAACGTAGAGCTCAAAGGTAGCTCCGGTATAATTGACCAATTTCATTTCCTTTTCAAAAAAGGCTTTATTTTCACTGCTCTCAACCAAATTAAAGGGCTCCGTATCCAATTCTTTGGGGACGTACCAATTGCTAAATTCGAACTTGGTATCTTTTTCGAAAAATAAGGAATACTGCCCACCTTCCGGACCCAACCAAAAGCGTTCTTCTCCTCCAGTAGGATTAAATTGTTTTTTTACTTCTCCTGAAGCAATAAGATCGTGATTGATCCAGCCAAAACTTTTGCCCTCATTGCCATTCGCTGTACTCGTCATAACGCGACCTTGAAGTTCTGGAGAAACCAATATACTGGATTCCCCATTTTCCAAAGTTACCAAGTCCTTGTAATGTTTCTGCAAAAACTCCCGGTCGTACCCAAAAGTACCTTTAGAATATGCTTCTAATTCTACCTCCACTGTATTTGCACTTTGCCCACTCTTAGATTTACACCCTATAGCCCAAAGCAGAGAACAAAACACAATTGGTCCTGCGATTTTTCTTAAAAATAAAAAGTAATATTCCCGTTTCAAAATAACTTTTTTTAGTTCTATAATTGAAAAACCTTCTCCATCTGCATCCATTTTTCCCCTGGTTTAGCAAAAGGTAAAGCTTGTTGATATTTCCACATTACCTCTTCCCACTTTTCATTTTCTGGGTACTTGGCATCGATCTTTGCCTTTTTTTCAAAGGAAAAGTCATCATCCGCATCGATAATCATAAACAACCGATTCCCCACTCTATATATGCCCATATCCTCAATCCCGGATTCCCTTAGGCTCTGAAGGATCTCCGGCCAAACTTCCTTATGGTAATCATCATAGGCCTTGATCAATTCCGGGTCATCCTTAAGGTCCAATGCTAAACAATATCTATTCATTTTTTATATTTTGATTAAGTATTCATTTCATCATCCATTAAACACATGGCACCAGTTTATACAGCTAATTCATATTTTTTAAATACCCGTAATCCATACCAAGCAATATAAACGAAACACAATGCTGGAAGGATAAAGGAAAAATTCACCTCCGTGGCTCCCATAATTCGGATATCGTTTACGGCATTGCCTCCTGCATCAATAATCATTCCCTGGAATTTTGGCATTAGGGCCCCACCTACAATAGCCATCACTAGGCCAGCTGCACCAATTTTGGATTCCTCTTCATTAAGTCCGTTAAGGGCAATCCCATAAATAGTAGGAAACATTAGGGACATAAAAAATGTAATTCCCACCAAAAAGTAGAGTCCTATAATACCTTCAATATAAATGGCACCCAAGCAACATATAGTAGCAAGAATGGCAAAGTACATCAATAGTTTTCCTGGGCTTATAAATCGTAACATATAAGTTCCAATCGCCCTACCCACCAAGAACAGGATAAAAGCCGCCAATTGGTAAGTTGCCGCATCCTCGCCAGACATCCCTATGGCCTCCGCATACTGATAAATATAGGTCCAGCACATAATTTGGGCCCCTACATAGAAAATTTGAGCCACTACGCCCAATACATATTTTTTATTCTTTAACAATCCACTAAAGGTATCCCCCAAACTTGGAATCCCTCCTTCGTCTTTGGCCTGTGGCATTTTACTTATAACTATTAAAACAAAAACGGCCAAAATAACCAAGCCAAGAATAACATAGGGATCCCGGATCACCATAAGGTCCGTAGTCCTAATCAATGCCTTTTTTGCCTCGGTCAGGGCAGAATAATCCGCGATATCATCCGATTGCAGTTTTTTAAGTACAAATTGCTGTGCCACCAACAATCCCAATAATAATCCTACGGGATTAAAAGCTTGCGCCAAATTTAGTCTTTGGGTAGCCGTTTCGGGTGACCCCATTGCCAAAATATAGGGATTGGCGGTAGTTTCCAGAAAAGCCAAACCGAAAGTCAATACATATAGTCCCAAACAAAAGAACCAAAATTGTTCTGTTATGGCCGCCGGATAAAATAATAAAGCCCCAACTGCGTACAAGGCCAACCCTATCAACACCCCAACCTTATAGGAATATTTGCGCACAAATAGTGCGGCTGGCAATGCCATACAGAAATAACCTCCATAAAATGCCATTTGGACCCACGCAGCTTGGGAATTGGAGAGTTCCAATACCTTTTTAAAGGCTTGCACCATAGGATCGGTGACCGCATTGGCAAAGCCCCAAAGTGCAAAAAGTGAAGTAATTAAAATAAAAGGAATAAGTACCTTCTTAGATACTACTGCTGATTTTTGGTCTTCCATTGGATTGTTGATTATTAAAAGTTACCGAATAGTTTATTTTAAATAAATGATTTAGGATGCTATGTTATAGATCGATCTAAATGCGTATAACCCCCATCAACATAGAGCAATTGCCCGGTGGTGTGACTAGATTTCTTGGAAAGCAAAAAGACGACGGTACTGGCAATTTCCTCGGCCGAAGTCATTCTTTGTCCCAACGGAATTTTATCGGTTATGCTCTTTAATTTTTCTTCTGGATTGTCAAAAGTTTTGATCCATCGGTCATATAGCGGGGTATAACACTCGGCCACAATAACCGCATTGACCCTTATATTGTATGGAAGTAGTTCCACGGCCCATTCCCTAGTTATGGCATTACGTCCTCCATTGGCCGCTGCATAGCCCGATGTCCCCCCCTGTCCGGTCACTGAGGTCTTGGAACCAATATTTACAATAGACCCCTCTGTTTTCTTTAGTTCTGGCAACGCATAATGCGCCATTAAATAATAGTGGGTAAGGTTACGGTTAATGGACCTTAAAAAATCTTCATAATTCCCATTTTCCAATCCAACCCCATCATTGATTCCGGCATTATTGACCACTCCATCAATTCTGCCAAATTTTTCAACGGTATCTTCTACAGCCTGTTTGCATTGCTCCGGATCAGTGAGTTCGGCCATCGCAAAAGAAGCCTTACCCCCACTCTTCTCAATATCCGCAACCACCATCAACATACTTTTTTTATCCCTGCCAATTATGACCGGGATAGCACCTTCAGCTGCCAATAGTTCACTTATACCATGACCGATTCCTTTAGAACCCCCTGTAACTAATATTATTTTATCCTTGAGTTGTAAATCCATTTTCTAATTATTTAACGCCCCTATTCCGCAACAAAATAGGCACTCATATTCTTAATCTGTCCTAAACCGTCCGAATCTATAATTTTTATTCGTAATCTACTTAATTTTGTGGTATCAAATCTTTCAATCCTCTTATTTCCAATGCTCTCCCCACTGCACAGGACAATCCAGCGATTTCCTGAATAACCTTCAATTTGATACTTCCTAATTCTTTCTCCCTTGGCAATATCCTCCTGTAGTATTATATGGTTTACTTCCATCGGTTTCTTCAATCTTAACTCCAACAATCTCCCCTTCCCATTTGTACTTGCCAGGGGATTGGAAAATCTTCTTTTTATCTCATCTCCCCACTCCTTTAAGCGCTGAACATCTGGCTCTGGAAGTAATCCGTCCGGGTCAGGGGTTAGGCCCATGATCAAAGTGGCATTTCTTCCAACGGATTTATAGTACATGTCCATTAAATTTTCCAAAGGAAATATATGGGCCTCATCCCCTGGTTCCCAAAACCATTTATGCCGGCCATTATAGCCTCTTAAAGGAGCATCCGCCATTGCAGGAACCCAAAACTTGCCATTGGCATCCCCTTCTTTCAGTAATTGAAAATTGTTGTCGGCTATATTCCTTTTGGCACTTTCCCCTGCTCCTGTAGCCCTATAAGGAAAGGTAGACCAATTGGGATAGGCCACAGTGCCGGATTCGGAACCGCCCCACCGGGCTTCTGCCAGTTGCCCATTATGATAGAACAAACAATTTGGTTGATACTGCCTAACGATGGGCAATACATCCGGAGCACCATTTTTTGGATGGTCCGCACCACCATCAAACCAAATCTCGAACAATTCCCCGTAATTGGCACAAATTTCCTTAACCATTCCTTCAACCATCTTATTGTACCATTGCTGTCGGTTCTTTCTAAAATTGCCTTCCCCATTTACCTTAAAATCGTGAACGCCCAAAAATGAATTCCACCTGATTCCAAGATAAATCCCTGGCTTAATACCGTACTTTCTGCATGATGCCACAAAATCTGCCACTACATCCCCTTTCCCATCTTTCCAATCTAGAGCCTTAACGCTGTATGGGTTTACCTTTGATTGAAACAGGGCAAACCCGGTCTCATGGGTGGCCGTTAAAATGGCAAAATTGGCTCCTGCATCCTTGGCCGCCTTTACCCATTGATCGGTATCCAATTTTTCAGGATTAAAAATTTGATAGTCTTCTACTGGGTCGATTCTATTGTTATCCTGCCCATATTTTACCCCATCGAACACATGGAGGTCATAGTGAAATACTACACCAAGTTCTGCTTCCTGCCATGCCAATTGCCTTTTGTTAGGGACTGGAAATTCATTTTTGATTATGGGTATAAAGACAGTATAGGATTCATCCCCTTTCTTTACTGCTACAGACAACACTTTTGGCACCCCGTTCTCTTGGTAAACAAAAGGACGTTCCATTCTATCTGGGACAATTACAGTCCCATCTTCCAATAAAATTTCCTTATTCTTAAGAACAAACTCATTGGCCTTTTCCCAGTCTGTCCCATTTTCCGAAGTTACCAGGCCAATATAATTATGGGCATGAAAAACTCCATAGAATCGCTCTCGATTTTTATCATACCAAATAGACATATCTTCGGTATCCATATAATCTATTACCGGTTTCTCCTGAATGGTAAACGGTCCGTCCGGTTGTTCCCCAACCGCAACTGCCTGGTTCCTAATAAATTTCTTTTCATTGGGCTTATCTCCCTTCACAATTAAATAATACTTGCCATCCTTGCCCTTATCAATAGCAGGATTTACAGTAAGTGTAGTAATTGCTCCAGAGGGTTCCACCAAAGGCTTTTCCTTTCTAGACCAAGGTCCGTTTAAAGATTTTGATACCGCCACCCCTGTACGCTGGTTGGGCCGTAAAATATTCCAGTTGGGGTGGGTATAACCAGTTTTAGCAGTTTCCACCAATTCATCGTCGGTATAGCCCTTGCCTCCCATATTGGTAGCTATATAGTACAAATAGTACTTACCCTCAAAATATTTTATTTTTGGGTTATGTGCAGTTATGGCATCCCAGTTACCATGACCACTACCTCGGAACACAGTCTCCTTATATTTCCATGGTCCGGCTGGACTTTTACTTGTGGCGTGGGCAATTTCGGAGTGGATAAGCCACCCATTAAAACCGTATTCTTTTTTCCATCGGGAATAAAATAGATGATATTTTCCTTCCCTTTCCTTAATGATGGAACTTCCCCAATTATAGTATCCTTCTGTTTTAAAAATATTATCTCCAGACACCTGTCCTAAATTATCGTAAAGGTATAAATCGTCCTCCCCATTTTGGGCAAAACCCAAGACGAGACCAAAAAAACAAAGTAAGAGCAATCTTAGTTTCATGTACTTTACCTATTGTTGGAATTCAAAACCTCATCCGGATAGGCAACCTGCTCTCCGGTATCTTTTTGTGAGGGTATCTGAGCCTCAACTTCACGTAAATAATCCGATAATATCTTTGCCAACTCCAATGTTTTGACCGGCTGTTCATTGACCAAATTTTTAGTTTCCCCTATATCCTCCTTGATATTAAACAACTCCATCCTGCCGTCCTTGTAGTAGTAAATAAATTTCCAGTCGCCCACTCGGGTACTGCTGGAAGCCCCAATTCCGGGACCTGATGGACCCCATTCGTTGGGATAATGCCAAAATAAGGGTCTAGTATCACCACTGCTGTTACTGGAAAGCGTTGGTACAAAATTAATTCCGTCTACCTTTTGCACTGTTTCATAGTTCTTAATACCGACCATTTCCAAAATGGTAGGGTAGAAATCTTCTATAATCACTTGTTGGTCTTGAACCGAATTAGGTTTAATTTTCCCTGGCCACTTTACCAACATTGGCTCGCGGATACCCCCTTCATGAGCAGAGCCTTTACCGCTGCTCAAAGGTTTGTTATGGGTGTGTTTTTCCCCTCCCCTGGCCACAGCACTAAGTCCACCGTTATCCGACATGAAAAGGACAATAGTATTGTCGGCGATATTCTTATCCTCCAGGTAATCCATAATATCTCCTAGGCTTTTATCCATTCCCTCTACCAAAGACGCATATTTGGCTTCCGTGGAATCCAGGCCCTTGTCTAAATATTTCTGAACAAATCTGCTATCGGCCATAATAGGGGTGTGTACCGCATAATGCGCCATATACAAAAAGAAAGGCTTGTCTTTTTTTAAGGCCAAATCCATGGCCAATGTGGCTTCTTGAGTAATGGCTTCGGTTAAAAATATATCCTTGCCATGGTATTTCTCCAATCCAGGTACAGCCCACACTGCCCTGCCTTCTTTTCCATTCCCAAAATTTTCGGTTCCTAAATAACTCCCTGGTGCTCCAGCCGCATGCCCGGCTATATTCACCTCAAAACCTAATTTCAAAGGATCTTCACCTGGGGTACCAATAGCTCCAAAATGGGCTTTTCCAGAATGAATTGTAAAATAGCCGGCCTCTTTTAAGATTTGGGGCAAGGGGGTGGCATAAACAGTTTTGTCTATACCGGCAACCGGACTTAACCCATTAACGTTCCATTTGGGAAATTGCAAGGTCTTATGATTCGTTTCCATTGGCTGTAGTTTGTCCTTATACAAGGTCCAGTTGGTGACCCTGTGCCTAGCCGCATTCATCCCGGTCATAAGACTAACACGGGTCGGTGAACATACGGCAGTGGCGTAAGCCTGGGTAAATTTCATCCCTTCTTTTGCCAATCGCTCCATATTAGGGGTTTGGTAGAGATCGTTATACGGCGTTCTTTGATTCCAAAAAGGGACCGAAGTATCCTGCCACCCCATATCATCCACGAAAAATAGTACAATATTGGGGGCGGTAGCTCCTTTTTCAGGAGACACCTTTTCCTTACAGCCCGATGTTAGAAAGCCGAAAAATACCAACCAAAGCATACTCTTTTTCATAACAATTGACTCATTTATTTGATAACTTAGTCTGCGGCCCCACCACATTAATGAGGTTAATATAATTTTTCAATTTAGGAACCACAAGCTCACCATTCGGATATAAAAAGAAAGTCTTTTATATTATTTCATTGACCATTGACCCCGCAAAAACAGAAGGGTAGTCTTGCCATCGGACTTGTATCGTCCAAGCAAGCCTAACCGCAAAAGCAATCCATAGCTCCGCTGGGCTTCTTAGCTTTAATTCTACTTCCAAAATTGCCATTCCCTGAATAAAGGAAATCTACTGTTGGCTATAGCTACCACCTGGACCGCACATCTAAAGGCGTTAACCGGAGTATCCCTCTATTTACTGGTCAACCTACACTGGTCTTCCAAATTCCATTTAAAATTTTGGCGAACTCTACCCCTCGTCCAGAAAAACCCTAGACCAAAAATTTTGTCAAAAGCACAAATAATAATGGAATTTGGAATTCACAGCAGTTGTGTTTATTAAGCTAGCTTAAACTGATGATTATATGCCGCTATAAGCTTTTGCTGTTTGCTTGGAGGTTCCCAATCCTTCGATCCCCAATTCTACCACATCACCTGCCTTAAGGTACTTGGGTGGATTAAAGCCTAGTCCAACTCCAAATGGAGTCCCTGTTGAAATAATATCACCGGGCAACAAGGTCATAAACTGGCTGATATAACTCACTACCTCCTGAATGTTAAAAATAAAATCGGAAGTAGAACTATCCTGTACCTTTTCCCCATTTAATGTTAACCATAAATTCAGGTTGTTGGGATCTTTAATTTCGTCTTTTGTAGCAATGAATGGTCCTACTGGTGCAAAAGTGTCACAACTCTTTCCTTTTACCCATTGTCCTTCCCTTTCCATCTGGAATGCCCGTTCACTGTAATCGTTATGTAGCACGTATCCGGCAACATGATCTAAAGCATCTGCCTCCGTTACATAAGATGCCTTTTTTCCAATAACCACGGCCAACTCCACTTCCCAATCGGTTTTTTCACTTCCTTTTGGAATGATAACATCATCATTAGGCCCAACTATGGCAGATGTAGCCTTAAAGAACAATACCGGCTCCTTAGGCACTGCCATACCACTCTCAGCGGCATGTTTAGCATAATTAAGACCCACGCAAACAATTTTTGAAGGCCTCACCAATGGTGCCCCTAAACGAACAGTGCCGTCCACTTTAGGACAATTACTTTCATTATCTTTCAACCAGGTTTTTAGTTGATCCAAGCCATCTGTACCAAAAAAATCCTCGTTAAAATCCCTTCCAAATGCGGAAACGTCCAATCGGGTACCGTTTTCCAATTGCACTCCTGGTTTTTCCTTACCTACTTCTCCAAATCGTATTAGTTTCATTTCTTTCTAATTATTGAATTATTGTTTATATAAAATTACTTCGACGTTTTAGATTTTAAATATCATAATAAATTATCACCTAATCCCGTGATACATTTTCAAATTGACCAGTTTTCATATATTCAGTTCAATTATAGAACACTTCCAGTTGCTTCCAGTCCTTACTGCGATATCCTTCTGGGTCGTTCATTTGTTTTGCTCCCGCATTACTTCTCCCATTTTCTATATAAGAAACCATTAATCTGGTAAGCGCACTTTCAACCTCATGAAACTGCCCATAAACATTGTTCGTTTCCCGCGGATCCTTGCTCAAATCATACAACTGGAATTTTGGAAGGTCCCCTATCCCTTCCGAATTCGGTTTGGGCGAACTCCACCCACCAGACCCCGGGCTAAAAATCATTTTCCAATTATCCTTTCTTATTGCAAAACTCCCATTAATGGAATGATGTACTGTCGCCTTCCTTTTATATTCATCCGAATTAGGATTCTTGAACAAAGGCAGCATAGAAAAACTATCCTCCCCTTCATGATCCTCCAAATCAACGCCTACAATTTCTGCACAGGTCGCCAACAAATCGGTTGTACATATGGTTTTATCCGATTTGGAATTCGGCTTGATTCCGGCCGGCCATTTAACCATAAATGGCACACGATGTCCTCCTTCAAATATATCTGCCTTATGGCCTCTTAAGATTCCGTTGGGACTATGCCCTTTGGCCATCAATTCCTTAAAATCCGCCTCAGGGGAGCAGCCATTGTCACTAGTAAATATCACGATGGTATTTTCTTCGATACCCGCTTCCTTTATCGTCTCCGCCAATTGTCCCATATAAGCATCGATCATCATCATAAAATCCCCATAAGGATTCAAATTACTTTTCCCTTGCCATTCTTCTGTTGGAAGAATCGGGGTATGGGGAGAAGGCAGTGCCAAATATAAAAAGAAGGGAGACTTCTCTTTGGACATTTCTTTAATATAACCCAATGATTTTCTAAAAAAGTTTGGGGTCACATCATCAAAATCAAAATCCCGTGCGGTAGGTCCCTTTCGCCACCAACCGTATTTATCCTTACTTTCTGTGACCGAATCGGGAACCATTGTAGGCATTCCATTTTCCACGTATACATAAGGAGCCATATCCAGAGAGCCTGAATGACCGTACGAGTAGCTAAAACCAAGGGTTTTGGGTGAATTTTTAACTTTTTTGGAAAAATCAATATTGTCAAAATCGTTCGGATTCCATCCGCTACCAGTTTCCTCTTTTGGATTCTTTAGCGCCCAATCCCATCCCAAATGCCATTTCCCAATAAAGGCTGTTTCATAACCTTCGTTTTGAAGCAAAGAAGCCACGGTAGTTCTTTCTTTTGGAATCAAAGCCTTGCTAGTTCCCGAAAGCACAGAACTTTTTAACGGACTTCTCCAATTATATCTTCCGGTTATAATCCCATATCGCGTAGGGGTGCAGACGGAAGAGGAGGTGTGGGCATCCGTAAATATCATCCCTGCCGATGCCATAGCATCCAAATTGGGTGTGCTTATTTTACCTTCAGGATTATAGATTGCAATATCACCATACCCCAGATCATCAGCCAAAACATAAATGATATTGGGGCGTTTATCCTGAATACCTTCCCCTTTAAAACTAAGGCCGTAGACCGTTCCTCCAATCAGCAATGCAATAAAAAAATACCTATACCAACCCTTCATAATTCTCCTTCTTTACTATTTTGTAGTCAATGTTATTTGATTTTCCTTTTGATTTCTAAATATAGTTAGATTCAATGCCCCTTTCCAATTATTATTTTGATAAGATCTCATTAAATCTGCCACCGTATTTATTTCATCTCCTCCCGCAGATATAATAACATCCCCGACTTGAAGCTCGGAATTCCCTATAACCGTCTGCGGCGCTACGGAGAGCAACAAGACACCTGCAGTCTTATTCAACCCTGAAGCTGAACGTTCGGCCATTGTGGTTATATTTTTAATTTGTGAGCCCAACCATTCTACCACGGCATCCTTTTCATTACCACCACCAAAAAACATTGTGGGAATGGTTGGGGTTTTGGCCAAGGACCTTAGCGCTTTGTTGGCAACACCAAATTGATCCATATCAAAGTTTTTAAACCCTATTTTAAGAGCCGCTGATTCCTCTTTTACCGTATATTTCCCAATTTTGGCATCAACAAATAACGCCTCACCGAAAACACTATGCTCATCCACCCCTTTATTTTGTGATTGCACCAAGGTTTCCTTATCCGGAAAAAGATTATAATCCACTTCCTTGCCCCAATCCGGCAATCTTATATCCTTGTGCTCCGTAAAAACAATATTGTGTTTAAAAACATCGCCACTGTTCTTGAACCACACATGGGGATGGAAGCCATTATTTATCATGATATTGTTCTCCACGCTGCGATAAAATCCTTCGCGCAACTTAATTCCCCCATTTAAACACAGATTGTTATAAATATGGTAATTGGAGGATCCGTCGTCCAAATCTATATCCCAGCCATGATCACAACGAAACCTATTGTTTCTAATTACCGTGGTGTGAATGGCATCCCATTTGGGCATCTCCGGATTGGCAACCAAAATTTGATTCATGGTTTCACGCTCCGGATGCCAAAACCTATCCCTGCCCCAGGAATTAAATGCCCCATGATCTCCAGATTCCAGAACGGTATTGAAAACATCATTATATTCTATAATATGTCCGCCCCAAGTACCATCTCCAATATTGATCCCGGCCCGGGGAACATCATAAATGCTGTTGCGACTTATGGTGATATCCATAGCCATGGCAACCTGTACCCCTGCCGTTTGTTTTTCCACCCTACCAATACGATAGATCAGATTGTTATCTGCTACCGAATTACTGGGATACTTGTTTGATTTGGGCCCTGGAACCGTATCTATTTCGGACAGAGGAACAAATTCATTATATTGAAAAGAAGGCGACCTCACCGCTTCGGGACTACCTACAAAACTGATGCCAGAGGCTCCGCAATCATGTATATGATTATCCGTAATGTTCACCTCCCTATTGAAATTACTTACTAAAATTGCGTTCCCACCAAGATTGGAGAATTCACAATTTTGGATACTTACATTTTGGGTCCCCTCCAGAAAAAGGGCCGCACCTCTGTAAATGGTCCAATCGCTTCTGAGCAATTGCTCATACTTCTCCATAAAAGTACGCTGACTGTGTTCAAACCTTATTCCGTCTATGACAATGTCCCGTACGGGATTTTTCTCAGTACCTACAAGGTTAACCAAATGCTTTTGTTGTACTCCTTCTATAATAGAATTAGCCATATCGGTTCCGGCATTGGGCCAATAATATAATTTATAGTCCTTGTTCAAGAACCACTCTCCAGGCGCATCCAATTCTTCAAATACATTTTCTACCATACGGTACTTTTTATGCATTTTTGATGGACGATTATTCTGATGGCCCCCAGACAATATAAGCTCCCCATTTTCGTCAACCCCAGTGGAAACGTAATGAAATCCGCCCCACTCCCCATGGTGCATAACATGAACTATCACCCCTTCCGCATCGGCCCATGTCTTAATTCTCTCAGGAGCAATGGCATCTTCTGCATGACCTTGCCAATGCCCCCCATTTTCATCATAATTGGGGTATCGGGCTAATATTTGTTGGTCACCGTTAATAAAAAGCTGATCAAATTTGTCCTCCTTCTCTAGTTGTGCTGTCCAAATATGGTCATTGAACCTTTCCCATTTTGGGTGCAGTACCTTAGATCCTTTTACCACTGTTTTATCCGATCCTTCCCCTATTAGTTTCAGAGGGGCCAGTTCTGGTCTTATTTCCATAGGAGAACTTATTCTATGCTCCCCCGCCATTAAACGAATCGTCATTGAATTTTGGTTTCCTTCTTTTCTAAGTTGGGACACCGCATTAATACCTTCCCCAATAGTACTAAATACCAGTTCCCCTCCGTTTAATTTCTCCCCATCGGGAGCTATATAAATCTCCGACACTTTGGAAGAGCAACCCATTAGGACTAGGGCAATTACCAAATAATTGAAGGATATTTTTTTCATTACATTTTTATTCTTCTTCATATTTAAACTAGTCGCCCAATAGAAAATCCAATTCCGCAATGGCCGCAGTTTTGCCATTTCCGGCAATTTCTATAGACTCAATTCTGATATATCCGGTCTTGATCTTAGACTGGAACATATAGTTTCTGGTTGCAGGATCATTGATTAGGTTTCCAGATTCAAATTCCTCCACTTTTGTCCCAGTTGCTCCATCTTTACTCGACATTAATCGGCCTATCTGAATCATACCTTCCATAAATACGGTTTAGGGAGTGTAGCTAAATCCTTTGACGGAATACTCCTGCCCCAAATCGATATTTATACAATGGGACGCTCCCTTGGAACCCGAGCTCCAGTAAGGGTTGGGGTCACCGTCAAAGGCCCAATGTGCTGTTTTGTCATCACTATAACTATCCACTCCCAAAGTTTTCAACTCCGCTCAATCTCCGTGAGGTAATGATTAAGCAACTATCCAAAAAACCTAGTTTCTGGATTCTTAAAATGGAACTAAATCATCAATTTGATATCTAGCTCCATTTTTAAATCGTCCTAATCACAGATCTTCAAATTAAACCTATCCGTTTAATTTTATATAACCTCCATCAATAGGGAAATCAGTTCCCGTAATAAAGGAAGCCTCATCCGAACATAGATAAACTGCCAAATTTGCAACCTCCTCTGGTTTTCCCATTCTGCCTATAGGCTGGGACTTGGAAAGCTTATCGAACATTTCAGCTTCTTTACCTGGGTAATTTTTATTTATAAATCCGTCAACAAAAGGGGTATGGATCCTAGCTGGTGAGATGCTGTTACAGCGAATACCCGAATCCAAATAATCCTTGGCAACGGAATAAGTCATGGTGAGCACGGCACCTTTGGACATCGAATAGGCAAAACGGTCCGAAATACCTACGGAAGAAGCAATGGAAGCCATATTTAATATAACCCCACCTTTCTCCTTCATCTTGGCGATAACGGCATGCATACAATTATAAACACCTTTAATGTTTACATTGTAAATACGATCCATATCCTCTACGGCAGTACCTTCCAAATTCCCCACATGGGCTATTCCTGCATTGTTCACCAGAATATTAATATCCTTACCTGCACCTATAGCAGAAATAATTTCCGCTACTTGGGCGTTATTGGAGACATCACAGGCATGAAAGGTAGCCTTTCCGCCATTGGCTTCTATTTCCCCTACAACACGTTCCCCATTCTCCGCATTAAATTCCAAAATGTGCACATTGGCACCTTGTCTGGCAAATGCCTTGGAAATTGCTTCACCGATTCCACTGGCGCCACCGGTAACAATGGCTGTTTTATTCTCTAAACTAAAAAGTGACATATTATTCTTCGGATTATTAAACTTAATTTGCTAATTTACTTATTCTCCTATTATTTGGTCATTACGTCTTCCTTCCAAATTACGCCATTTGGGAAACTATAATCCTCTAAGGATTGTTCCTTCATAGTAATACTATAACCAGGCATTGAAGGAGGCATATAAGCACCATTCTTTATTACTACCGGGTCATAAAAATGTTCGTGCAAATGATCCACATACTCTATAATACGGTCCTCCATAGACCCACTAATGGCTATGTAATCTATCATGGAGAGGTGCTGGACATATTCACAAAGGCCTACCCCTCCGGCGTGTGGACAAACCGGTACTTTAAATTTTGCAGCCATTAAAAGAATGGCCAAAATTTCATTTACCCCACCTACCCTACAGCTATCTATCTGACAGATACCAATTGCATCTGCCTGCATTAACTGTTTAAACACAACCCTATTCTGACAGTGTTCACCAGTAGCAACTTTTATAGGATGTACGGCTTTTGCTATTTTTGCGTGACCTAAAATATCATCTGGACTGGTCGGCTCTTCTATCCACCAGGGATCAAACTTTTTTAGCGCTGCCATATTGGTTATTGCCTCGTCCACATCCCATTTCTGGTTGGCATCCATCATCAATTTTAAGTCGGTCCCGATCTCTTCCCTGATTATAGCGGCGCGGCGCATATCGTCCTTTAAATCAGACCCCACCTTTATTTTCATATGCTTAAAGCCAGAAGTTTTTGCCTCCCTGCACAACCTCCTCATTTTATCGTCTGGATAACCAAGCCAACCTGCAGAAGTGGTATAGGCAGGATATCCGTCCTGTAATAGTTTATCTATGCGCTCCTGTTTGCCGACCGCTTTACTTTTTAGTAATTCCAACGCTTCCGCAGGGGTAACGGCATCTGTAATGTAGGTAAAATCTATACAGGACACCAGTTCTTCCGGGGTCATATCCGCCAAGAGTTTCCACAACGGTTTCTTTTCTACTTTGGCATAAAGATCCCAAACGGCATTGACCACTGCTCCGGTAGCCAAGTGAATCACTCCCTTTTCAGGGCCTAACCAACGCAATTGACTATCCCCGGTAATCATCTTCCAAAACGCCCCCATATTTGCGGTAAAACTCTCTAAAGTCTTTCCTTTTACCAAGGGCGCCAAAGAATGGATGGCCGCTGCACACAACTCATTCCCCCTGCCTATGGTAAAGGTCAATCCATGCCCCTCAAGACCATCAGGATGATTCGTTTTTAATATCACATAAGCTGCGGAATAATCCGGGTCTGGATTCATGGCATCTGAACCATCCAGCGATCTACTAGTTGGAAATCGGACGTCCTTAACCAAAACATCCGTAATTATAATTTTGCTGTTCATTTGGAATAATATTATTGAAACAAAACTAAAGCCAAACCCTATTTATAACCACCACTTAAAGCACCAATACCGATACTTTTTTGACCGAAATTATCATTTTTACTAAATTTGAGTATGAAGTTTAATATATTCAGAGGGAGACATACCTGTAATAGATTTGAAATGTCGATTAAAATTTGAAATATTGTTGAAGCCGGACTCGTAACAAACTGGGGTTATGTTGTTCTTATTTTCTATCAGTAATTTACATGCATACCCAATCCTTATTTCATTTAAGTAACGTGTAAACGTTTTTCTGTGGATTCGTTTAAAAAACCTACTAAAAGCCGAAGGGTTCATCTTGACAATTTCGGCTACATCTTTGGAACCTATAGGTTGATTGAAATTCTTAAATACAAACTCATAAATTTCATCCAAACCCTTGTTATCTGTTTTATTAAAGGAATTTAAAAATCCCGGGCTCGACAATAATTGATATTCCTCATGATTAGCCAATTTGTACAAAATCTGAATAAACTTGATTGTTTTTTCAAATGGTTCAAGTTTGTGCAGTTTCTTAATGTTTTCAATCACCTTATGGTCGATATTGGAAAATTTAATTCCTTGACCCGCTCTTTTAATCAGTTGCAAGATAGGTTTCATTTCCATAGTATCCAGAAATCCAGTCCCTAAGAAATCATCCTTAAAATGGATTGCAATCGCCTCTGATACTAAACCGGAATCTGTTTCGAAATACACTTCATCATTTAACCACATATGGGGCAGGTTTTTACCGATCAATACAAGATCACCTTCAGAAAATTTTTCAATACCATCCCCAATAAATCTGGTACCTGTACTTTTCCCTATATAAACCAATTCCAACTCTGGATGGTAATGCCAAATTTTCAAGAAATGGGTATATCTGTTTTGTGTAACTGTAAACGAACTGTTCTGTAGACTGGCCCTGTTGAGAAGGTGCAATTTCATAATAAAAAAGCTTAATTGAGATTCTAAATATACATCTTTTTTTAAACGGATATAATAATGGCAAAAAAAGTATTGCTATATGTGTAATTTTTAGTTGAAATGAAAGAAATTACATCTTACTTTGGGCCGTTATTCTTTAAGAGGATATTTTTCCAAGAAATTACGTACCTTAATTTTCTAAATTAAACTCAAATCATTTAATTGCTTTCGAAATGTCAGGACAACCCTTAGATCAATTGTTATCTTCCTTGAAAAAAGGAAACAGGGAGGCATTCACCACTGTTTTTGATTTGTATGAAAAACGACTGTATTCCTATATACACTCGATTACTAAGTCAGACTACGCCTCCGAGGAGATACTACAGGAAGTGTTTATAAAGATTTGGACAAAAAAAGAAACCATAGATGTAAGACATTCTTTTGAAGCCTTCCTTTTTACCATTGCAAAGAATTCAACTTACAACTATTTAAGAAGTATTGCCAACCAGCAGTCCTTAAGACATGAATACTGGAAAAATATTAGCCATTTAAACGAGGAGACGGAAAACACCATTCTTCTTTCACAATATGAGGATATCGTAAACGATATTTTAGAACATATTCCCACTCAGAAACGAAGTATTTTCATTTTGTCCAAACAACAGGGCAAAAGCAATGAGGAAATAGCCGATCTCTTGGGAATAAAGCAAAAAACCGTGAAAAACCATCTCTGGAAAACACTTCAAATTATCCGGACAGAACTAAAACCCCATATGGCAGACACCGTATACTTTCTTCTAATAAGTCTCCTATTTATAATGTAATTTGCTTATTTCGTAAAAAACATACTTTTAATTTGGGACTTTTGCATTTTTGAGGTGTATTACTTATACAACTCACAATAACACTATTAAAGTTTAGTAGATGCAGAAAGGGAACAAATTGAATAAGCTCTTCCAGAAATTGGTGGACAATACCATTTCCGAGAAGGAATTGGATTGTTTAATGGAGCTTATTAATAGTTCCGATATGGATATCATTAAAAATGGAATATTGGCCAAGCATTGGGAAAATGTAAAAACTGGAAACCCGCCCGTTAAAAAGAGAGTCAAAGGTGATTCCGAAGTTTTATTACAGAAAATACTTTACAAAATAGAGGACATTGAAAAGAAAAAAAAAGTTAGGAATTTCTTACCACATCCAAATATTAGCTATTGGTCCGGCATTGCTGCGACACTAATATTGTTCGTAGGCGTTTACTTTTTTAACCAAAATACAACAGAATCATCTACCGCGCCAATTACTAATGAAAGCTACGCCGATCATGGTGTAATTACATTACAATTGGATAATGGCACTGTTGAAACCATTTCCGAAAACGGAGAGCGAAATATTACTACTACTAACGGAAATTTGGTGGCTTCACAACAGGGAAACACCTTACAATATACCGCTGCCCAAACACCAGACAAATTGGTCTACAACACTCTAAACATACCCTACGGAAGACATTTTGACCTTGTCCTATCCGATGGTACCAAAGTAAAGTTAAACTCTGGAAGCTCCATAAAATATCCCGTCAGTTTCTTAAAGGGACAGGAACGGAAAGTTTACTTAAAAGGGGAAGCATATTTTGATGTTACCACAGATGAGGACCATCCTTTTATTGTAAATGCGGACCAAATGAACATAAAGGTTTTGGGAACCCAATTTAACCTATCGTACTATCCTGAAGATGAGGAAATCAGTACCGTACTAGTAGAAGGTGCCGTTGTTCTTTACAAAGATGGTGCGGATATCAAAACAAATTCTTCATCCCAATTAGCACCTGGACAAAGGGCAGCCTGGGACAAGGCCAGTAATACAATGACCATAAAAGAGGTGGATACCGAAATGTATACCGCTTGGAAAGACGGATACCTTCTGTTTAAGGCTTCCCCATTTTACAGCATTAGATTAAAACTGGAACGTCATTTCGACATTACCATCGAAGATAAAAGCGGGCGTTTGGAACATCAAATATACACGGCTACATTCAGAAATGAGACTATAGAAGAAATCTTGGAGGCTTTCAAAGAAGACACACCATTTGAATTTATATACGAAGATTCTAAAATTACAATACTCGAAACTAATATTAACTAAAAAAGTTGCCAATGAGAACTTACTAAAAACATATGCAATAGACCTATCACTTTTATAAAAAAAACCGGAAAATGTTGGCGCATTCCCCGGCTTTAAAAAGTGATTAAAACAAACTAAATGTTTAATCAACAAAACTTTACAAAAGTATGAAAAAATTAAATTTAGTAGGGCCTTTCCATTCGGATTGGCTAAGCAAAAATCATTTGAGGATGAAACTAACGACTCTTTTACTAATAGTTTCTCTGTTTAAAATACAGGCCAATACTTACGGGCAGAATACAAAAATCACATTAAGCCTTAAAAACGTTAGTGTACAACAGGTTTTTAATGAAATTGAATCCCTGTCAGATTTTAGGTTTCTGTACAACCATGAAAAAGTTAATTTAAACAGAACTGTTTCGGTTAATGTGGATAAGGAACCTATTTCGCATATCTTGGAAGAAATATTTGAGGCAACGGATATATATTTTACCGTTAAGAACAAGCAAATTATTCTAAAAACGGGCAATATGGACAAATCCATTACCCCTACAAATAGTGCCATTGAACAACATACCGTAAGCGGGACTATTAGCGACACGGACGGTACTCCCTTACCTGGGGCGAACATTGTGGAGAAAGGAACCACCAATGGAGTTACGGCCGATTTTGATGGTAATTTTTCGCTAGATGTAGCCAATACAAATACCACCTTAGTAATTTCCTATATAGGATTTGCATCAAAAGAAGTTCCCCTTAATGGACAGACTACCATTTCCGTGAGTTTGGAAGAAAGTGCTGCAGGATTGGACGAGGTGGTATTGATAGGCTATGGTTCACAGAAAAAAAGTGACCTCACCGGTGCTGTAGGTTCCATTAAATCCGAAGAATTGGCAGAAAGACCGGCAGCCTCCCTGAACCAGGCCATGGCGGGTAAGGTAGCAGGGGTAAATGTAACTTCCGGCTCAGGACGACCTGGAGGAAGAACCGTAGTAAGAATCCGTGGTAATACATCTGTAAGTATTGCCAATACACCACTCTACGTAATTGATGGTGTGATTCTGAATTCCCCCAATTTACCTAATGGCAGTACTCCCATAGATTTCCTGAACCCCAATGACATAGAGTCTATCGAAGTTTTAAAAGATGCTTCCGCGACAGCCATCTATGGTGCGAGAGGCGCAAATGGTGTTATTTTGGTGAGTACTAAAAAAGGTACTACTACAGGTGAAACCCGTCTTAATTATGATGTAGATTTCAGTATAGGAACTTTACCGAAGAAACTTGATCTTTTAAATTCAGAAGAGTTCCTACGTGTTGAGGAAATTGCATATGCCAATGCTGAAAAATTTGATCCTGATGGATGGGCAGGTGGAAGATATACCGACCCTAGGTTGAAGAGAACCGACCCTAGACTTTTTGATTCTGACGGCAATCCGCTTTATGATACCGATTGGCAAGATGAAGCTATTAGGGCCGCAATTACCCAAAATCATCAACTTTCTTTTACTGGCGGTAACCAAACATCCAATTTTGGCCTATTTATGGGTTTTCGGGATGAAGAAGGACTGATCGTAGAATCCTGGCTAAAGCGCTATTCCGCTAGGTTTACTTTGGACACGGATGTTACCGACTGGTTAAAAGTTGGGGGTAGCTTGAGTTATAACGACCAAAATGAAAAGCAGGTAGACCAACTTGGAGGTGGTGGTATCACTACAATGCGTCAAGTTTATGAAGCTCTACCCATTATACCGGTCCGTTATGAGGATGGAAGTTGGGGGTCCAACATAGACTATCCCGGGATGGAAGGTGGCGGTAGCCCAGTGGCGGTGGCGAATGACCGTAGATATTTCCTCAAGACCCAGACAGTTCTGGGTAACTTCTACGGTAATATTGAATTTAATGAAAACCTTCAGTTACGAACTACGCTAGGTACCAATATCATTAACCAAAGAAACGATTACTATGGAGGTCGGGACTTAAGATATATAGCCATGCCCGATGGTGCGGCAACTGTAACAAACGCACGTTATAATTCTTGGCAATTTGAAAATTATTTGACCTATAACAAAGATTTTGACAGCGATAATTCCCTAACGGCCATGGTAGGGCTCTCCTGGCAGCATATAGACCAGTTTAGTGCAACTGCGTCGACTAGAGGATTTGCCGATGACTTTTACGGCTTTAACAACCTCGGCGCAGGCTCTAACCCACAGACACCTACGTCAGAAAAAATAGCTTACGGGCTCAACTCTTATTTTGGGCGTGTTAACTATAACTACATGAACAAATATTTGTTGACCCTTACGGGTAGAGCTGACGGCTCTTCAAAATTTGGACCGGAAAATCAATTTGCCTTTTTCCCATCAGCAGCATTGGCATGGCGGGTTTCTGAAGAGGATTTTCTCAGAGAGAACGGAACCGTTTCCAACCTAAAACTTAGAGCTAGTTACGGTGCAACGGGCAACTCGGAACTACCAGCCTACCAGGCATTGGCAGGCTTATCCAATGGCACAGTAATTTTTGATGATGCTCTTGCCTCTTATACTATAGCGGGTCGTATGGCCAATCCCGATCTAAAATGGGAAAGAACGGAGCAGGTAGACGCCGGTCTTGAATTGGGCCTTATAAACAACCGAATAAGCTTAGAGATCGACCTGTATAGAAAGTTGACAAGCGATATGCTACTTAATGCACCCATACCCTCCTCAAGTGGTTTTAGCAATGTGTTTAGAAACGTGGGCAGTTTGGAAAACAAGGGTGTCGAAATTAATTTGAATACGGTCAATGTAAACAATGAAATTTTTGGCTGGAACAGCAACTTCAATATTTCAATTAACAAAAACGAAGTAAAAGCTCTTTCGGGTGGTTCCGATATTTTCTTAGGGTCTACATTGATCCGTGTTGGTGAACCCGTGGGTACTTTCTTCGGATATATTGATGAGGGCACCTGGAATACCGATGAAGCAGCCGAGGCGGCCATATACGATAGATTACCAGGTGATATCAAATACCGTGACCTCAACAATGACGGGGCCATAAATAGTGATGACCGGGCCATCATTGGAAAAGGTATTGCTGACGGTTTTGGAACCTTTTCAAATACCTTTAGGTATGGAAACCTTGAATTACTCGTAGACCTGCAATTTCAATATGGCAATAGCGTCATGTATCGTGACGAGCACTCGGCCGAGGACCGTCAGACCATAGCCAATAGCTTCAAGACCGTTTTAAATGCGTGGACCCCTGAAAATCAAGACACCGACATTGCCCAGATAAGACCAATTGCTGCTGGATATGACACCAATAACGATTCAGGAAAATTAAAGGATGCTTCATTCCTAAGAGGAAGAAATTTGATGCTGTCCTATGTATTCAAACCAGAATTGGTTAAGCGTTTACACTTGAATCGCCTAAGGGTTTACACCTCTGTGCAGAACTTTTTTGTGGCCACAAAATACCCAGGGTATGACCCTGAAAGTTCTAACGGCAGTCAAGCTTTCGACCAAGGATTCTCCCTTTACGATTATCCGAGGCCCCGAACCTTTATGTTAGGATTAAATGTTGGACTATAATCATATAAAAGATAAAAAAATGAAAATCTATAGAAACTTTATAAGAACTATAGCCGTCGTAAGTGCAGTATCCTGTATAACGGCATGTAGTGATTTTTTAGATGAAGAAGATGAGTCGAACTTCACAACCGACACCTACTTTACCACGGCAGAACATGCGGAAAGTGCTGTTAATGGCATATACGAACCTTTGGTTCCAATTACCAATAGTGGTTTTGGCGGAGGGCCATGGTTAATGCTCGAGTTTGCCACAGGTTTGGCCAATACCTCCTTAGGACAGGCTACAAATATTTACTTGGTAAAGGATTTAATCAACAATTCGGACAATGGATATGGAAATACCTATTGGAACGAATATTATACCGGTATTTCTAGGGCAAACTTGGCGATTGAAAAAATCCCTGAAATAAATATGGACGAGACCGAGAAGCAAAATTATTTAGCCGAGGCAAAATTCCTAAGAGCCTACTATTATTTTGGATTGGTTAGAATGTTTGGAAACATTCCTATTATTACCAATTCCGTAGATTTAGGTTCGGATCAACTATACCCGGAACAATCTTCACCTGAAGCGGTCTATGATTTGATCCTTAGCGATCTTTCGGAAGCAGAGAACTCCGATCTGCCATGGAGAGATGGAGCGGGTAGGGTATCCATGGGAGCCATTAAAACACTATTGGCAGATGTGTATTTGACCATGGCCGGATACCCCCTACAAAAAACAGAGAATTTTGCGCTTGCTGCCGCAAAGGCCAAGGAGGTTATGAATTCGGAAGAGTTTGGCCTTTTTGACACCTATGACGAGCTGCACGACCCTGCTACCAAAAATACTGGAGAATACATCTTTATGACCCAATTTTCTGCAGGTATTCAGTCAGGCAATTGGCAACCGGCCATTTTACCCTACAATCTGGGAATATCGGCATATTCTAGCCAAACCGGGGGAATCTTTTCTACCAATGAATTTGCCAACTCTTATGCTGTAGGCGATAAACGAGCCGAAGAAAAGCAATTCTATTTTACCAGCTATTCATTAGAGGCAGACCGCAACAATAGTGTCAACCTGGGAGCATCATATATCTACAAACATTTTGATATTTCGGCGAATGAAGGGAGCGCACAATCGGACTTGAACTGGGGCCTTTATAGATATGCCGATGTGTTACTGATATATGCAGAAGCGCTGAACGAAGCTGAAGGCGGCCCCACAACAGAGGCCTATAACGCCGTTAATTTAATCAGGGGACGTGCAGAGCTAGCCGATTTGGCCGGTCTTTCACAGGAAGATTTTAGGGAAGCGGTACGAATAGAGCAAATTCATGAATTAAGTTTTGAAAACAAGACTTGGTACGACATGGTTAGATGGAGAAAAGCGTATAATCCTGAAACCAATGTGTTGGAGGATTTTGTGGGTCACAACTTCTCTTATCTACCAAACAAAGCGCTTACCGAAAGGGAACTCTTATTTCCGATACCAACATCTGAAATGCAGAACAATCCTAATCTAACACAGAATACAGGCTATTAATAAATTTTTTGAAACACATAAATAGCTTCAAGAAATAAGACAACAATAAAAGGCACAGGTAGGAAGATCCTACCCGTGCCTTTTTACTTCTTCAACATACATTTTACTCGGATTACGCCTTTTTACATAAATGAATACCCAATCTACAGAAGCTAATACCCCTAAAAGATTCATAATGCTGTAATTTAATTACGTATTTTTTGTACTTACCTTCAATACATTTATTGCCCACCCTCTCCCAAAATTCCTAGGGCAAAAAAAATATCAGTTTTTGTTAGTAAACTGGTAGCATCCACTGGACTTACCCCCTATATTGCATAAGATCAACATTCGTATATTTAATTGCTGCATTATAAAATATAAAGATCCACTATTTTGGGTCTGAGAAAGATTGAGTTGAGTTAGTTTTGAAAAATCCGGACACCTTTAAGGTTCCGGATTTTTTTTTTGAGGTAGACTGAAAGTTAAATTAATGTTCCATTATGCCCTTTGCAACCTTCTATAGGATTTAGGTGTAGCACCAGTAAACTTCTTAAAAGTGGTAGCAAAATACTGGCAGGAACCAAAACCCAGACTAAATGCCACTTTAGTAACGGATTTAGTAGTCTGTAATTCAATTTTGGCCTTTTCAATCTTTTGTAGGTTCGTATATTCCTGCGGGGGCCTCCCTGTTTCCTTCTTAAACCATGCTTTGAAGTACCCCGTGGACATTTTCACCAAACTGGCCATTTCCTCAACATAAATCATCCTATATAGATTTTTATGAGTAAAGCTGTTCACTTCACTCAACTTTACGGATGACCGACTTTGTAGGGGTTTAATGGAAAGTATAACGGTTTCCAATAATAATTGGGCAATCAACTGCTTGACCACTATTCTGGATAACACGGAATCAGAATTCTCTAGCTGACCGAATAATTTCTCCAGAATAAATTTTAGTTAAAACGAGCCCTTGAAAACATGTTGTGATTTATCCAGGAGTGCACCGAGTAAAAAATCTGAATGCTTTTTGGGCATATTGCATAGTCTACCTTTTGAGTTGTCTACAAGCAATTGAATCCAAAATAATTCTTCTTTATCTTCCGGAAACTCCCCCGTACTGTGCATGGTGCTAGGTGGCGCCACAAAAATATCATTTCCGTTAAGTTCAAATAATTGCTCTCCGATCTTATAATGCTGTTGCCCCTTCATACAATAACATATTTCCAAGGCTCATACCTGCTGATGACCTTTAAGACCCCGTTTTACCTCTTTGTATCGGTAACGACCAAAAGCCAAGCCCCTTTTTATTCCAAAATCCTGAAGATTAAACACCTTCCTCTCCTGAGTTGGTATATCCATAAAATGTATAAAAAAGTAATATCGTACAAAACTGATAGATATTTATGTATTTTAACTACATCTTTAATCCACACAAATTAGCAACATGGCAACAAAAAGATTAAAGTTCATTAAGGATGGATTTATTAAAATAGACCAATTAATCACACCAGAGGAAGTGGACACCCTAAGGACCATATACGATACATTGTTGCACGACAAGGCTAAAACGGCCCACCTCAGAAGTGATCTTGCCGGCGCGGATAATAGTGCCGATAGAAAGGTAGAGCGTATAACACAAATTATGAGACCCAGCACCATAGCACAGGAACTCATTAAAAATAGTACTTATAAAAAAGCGGAACAATGGGCCAAGGATCTGCTAGGCGAGGATATGGAACTGGATTTTGACATGATGATCAATAAGGCCCCAAATACCAACACCCCAACTCCATGGCACCAAGATGCCGCCTATTGGATTGCTATGCCAGATAAAAGATCGGCTAGTTGTTGGATTGCGTTGGACAAGGTTTTTGAAGAAAATGGCTGTATGTGGTTTATCCCCAAAACAGAGGGAAAACCCATTCTCCCTCATAAAAACCTCCCAAATGGGGGAGCCCTGTATTGCGAAACCGACAGCTCTAAAGCCATAAGCATCCCCCTAAATCCCGGCGGATGTACTTTTCATGATGGCTTTACGCTTCACTTTAGCCAGGGCAACACTACCGAAACCCAAAGAAGAGCGTTAATCTTAAACTTTAGGCCGAAAAAAATGATCGAATTTGAAAGGGAACAAGGGGTAGATCATACTGGGGACAGAAAGCAGAGGAATTAAACTAATACAATGCATGCAAATTAAATTTATATATCCACGCTGGGGAAGTTCAGATCTACCATGGTCCGTTTTTTTAAACAAGATAAAAAAGGCCGGTTATCAGGGTGTAGAAATAGACCTTCCCCTGGACAACATTAAAAAGAATGAAATTTGTGCCATGCTGAAGGATTTGGAACTCGATTTTGTGGCACAGCATTGGGAAACCAAGGAGGTAGATTTTAACAAGCATCAAGAAAAGTACAAAAGGTATTTGTACAATCTAGTGGAAGCCAATCCCCTATTCGTGAATTCCCATACTGGAATGGACTTTTTTACACGCCACCAAAACTCCGCCCTAATTGAAACGGCCCGTGATATAGCATTGGAAACCGGGGTCATTATTACCCATGAAACCCATCGCTCACGTTTTTCCTATGCCGCCCATGCCTGTTTACCCTACTTGGAGGAATTTCCCTTTCTTAAACTAACGTCCGACTTATCCCATTGGTGTTGCGTTGCGGAATCTCTATTAGAGAATCAGCCGAAAGCAGTACAAAAAGCCATTGAACATACCTATCATATCCATGCCAGGGTAGGTTCGGCCCAAAGTCCACAGCTTATAGACCCTAGGGACAGTAATTATAAAACCGAGTTAGATCTGTTTACCGAATGGTGGGGTTTAATGATCAAAACTGCCTTGGAAAAAAAACGCCCCTTTATCACCATCACCCCTGAATATGGCCCACATCCCTATTCAATGTACAAGACCAATACTAAAATACCGCTAGGAGATCAATGGGAAATTAATAGTTTTATCAAAAATCATATTGCCGAATCCATAAAACATATTCCCTTAATTATTTGCCCATAGCTTTTCCAAACACTCCTTAGTCATTTCAATTTTCTCGACTATAAAAACAACCACATTCCTATTTAACCAAAGGATATTCCCATTATTCCGTTACTAAGCCTTTCCGAATTGGAGGTTGAATTCAATACACTAAGCGATGGCAATAAACTATTATACCCAAAATAACGAAGACCAAACATTTGTAGGGATTGCCAACTCCGAAGATAACTTCGGCAATGGAAGTGTAAGATTCGTAATAAAAGGAAATGGAAAATTGCCCCCAAACAAGCAGCTATTAGAAACAAAGTTGAAGACTCTGATATTTTGGATTATGGGACACAATTTTACGGTGCCGTTGGTATATGATGCGAATTAACTGCTGAAGCCATACTGAAGAACAATGATATATATAACCTACCTTACTCCTTCATCTCCATCGGTTGGATGTGGAGCCCGGAATCCACCCCCTGTTGGGACAATACCATAGCAAAACCAACGTCCATAGCATATAAAACATAGTCCACAACCCTTGTGTAAAGGCGAATATTATGTTGGTTTATCCAAAACTTTTAACGTTATTTATATAGTAAACAAAAAAAACCAAAATCCTAGAGAACCACATAATGCCGCAAGTAAAAAAGCTGTTCTTTAAGCTTTTTTATGCTTTCCTTGGACTTAGCTCCCTCGCACAACAATCTGAAAACCCCTATTATCCGGAGTCAAAAATGAAATGAATTAAGGGCTAGAAAAAGCAAATAGCTTACAAAACTCTGGATGAGGATGGGGGCTGGTTTATTTACACACGAAATTAAAATAAAATAAAGTTATGAAAGCAATAAAAAATGGAGTCACTGCCCATCCCGAAAGAAGAAAATTTTTAGGGACAGCATTACTGGGAACCAGCGCCCTAGCCTTAGCCCCTCATTTTGCTTTCGCAAACATACCTGCAGTGGATAAAAAGGTCAGGATCGGTATTGTTGGAGGAAGGTTTGGTGCCAGCTTTTATTTTCACCAACACCCCAATTGCATTGTAGAGGCGGTAAGCGACTTACGTGCCGATCGCCGTGACCGTCTTATGAAGGTATATGCCTGCAAAAAAAGTTATGAATCCTTGGATAAATTGCTGAAGGACCCCAAAGTCGAAGCCGTTTTTATTGCCACTCCAGCCCCAGATCACGCTAAGCATGTTTTGGCTAGCCTAAACGCGGAGAAACATGTTTTGTGTGCAGTACCAGCCGCTTGGACATTGGAGGAATGTTATGAATTAAAGGAAGCGATAAAACGAACTGGACTTACCTACATGATGGCCGAAACCAGTGTTTACAGACAGGCTACCATTTCGGCTAAAAAGTTTTATAAGGAAGGAGTGTTCGGGAAGGTATTCAGTGCCGCAGCTGAATATAATCACCCAGGACTGGAGGAACTATATTTTGAGGATGGCAAGGCCACTTGGAGACATGGGGTACCACCTATGTTATATCCTACACATTGTACCTCATTCTTAATTTCCGTAACAGGGGAACGGCTAACACAGGTTAGCGCTATGGGTTGGGGAGATGATAGCCCATTATTGAAAAACAATCCATACAACAACCCCTTCTGGAACGAAACGGCCTTTTTCAAGACCAATAGGGGAACACCTTTTCGTGTAGAAGTAAACTGGAAAGGAGCACTGTGCGAAGTTGAAAGGGGAGAATGGCGGGGCGATAAAATGAGCTTTTATATGTCCGAGCATGGAGGAGGGGATTCCACCCTGGTATGGGCCTCTGACGAAATTGGAAAGGATGACGCAGGTTTTAAAAACAAAAAAAGTAGGGTGGAAACATATGACCAGCCTCTGTGGTGGGAAACGGATATGTTACCTGCAGCACTTAGACATGGTAGTGGGCATGATGGTTCCCACACTTTTATAACCCATGAGTTTATTGATGCCATTGTAAACAACCGTGACCCAGAAATCAATATTCATGAGGCACTAGCGTATACTGCACCAGGAATTGTTGCGCATTCATCAGCACTAAAGGGAGGTGAATCTATGAATATCCCTAGTTTTGACTAGTATACACAAGCCATAATAATCTTAAAGCATAAGATAAAATCGGCCAACATCATTAATGACAAATCAATAAACGGATTATATTATGATCAAGCCTAATTGTTTTGTTTATGCCAAAATTCTTATTAATCTGTAAAAGAAGAATTTATAAATACCATATTCTTTCATTTTACTCAAGTGGGCTTTAATGCTTTTTATCGGTTTTAGTGAATCTTCGATTTAGCTACGCTGAATCTTCGATTTTCCCCATAAGGTGAAATGACTGGGTAAGTCACTTCATCAGCGTCCCTTTTCGAAACGACGAGAAGTCGCACATACTAGGCTCTCCTATTGGATTTAGCTTCCCCTCTGCACTGAGCGGAGCTACTTGTGTGCTCTAGCTCATGGCATTTCTATTTTACGGGTATTGGTGAAACTGCATAATAGCTACTTGTGTGATTTCTCCCTCTGGTCGAAATGACAGCCGTAGTCACTCCAACAGCCTCCCTTTTTAGGACTCCCGATGATTATCGGGAGAGAAGTCGCACAGACCTGGCTGCACCCACTTGTATGATAAAATTGTTGATGGTTTTCCAAAAGGTATATCAAGGACATAAGGCCTTTTAACATTTGTATTGGATACAATCCCTTCCGTCTCCTGCGTTTGGACGCAGGATCCACCTTCCCTTAACCAAGGGAAGGAGCCTAATCCTGAAGGAATGCCTCTAATAGCATATTAAGCATTCCAACAAAAACACAACTAATTCTTATTCAATTATTTACAAAACTTGAAATAACTATTAAATATCAATATAATATTTTTAATAACTAAAAAGCATCAATAATCCATGCCCTGTAACGGCAAAAGTCGCTCTTAAGAACCCTTTTTATGGGCTGGGGGGGTAGCTTAAAAGACATTAAACTTTTTTGTTTATCGATATTTTCTATCTTTAACCCTATCAACCTATTCAAAAATTAAGATGAAACCATTGAAACCATTTTTTTTCCTTTTTACCATCCTATTCACCATGACCACTTTCGCTCAAAACACGATACTCCCGCTTTGGCCCAACAACATTCCCAACGCTATAAAAACCGATGAAAAGGAGGAGGTTATAAGTAAGGATATTGTTAGGATCGGCAAAGTACAGGTACCAGAGATAGAAGTATATCTGCCTGCAAAAAAAATAGCAACAGGACAGGCCGTATTAATTTTTCCAGGAGGTGGTTATGGCATTCTGGCATATGATTGGGAAGGAACGGATTTTGCAAAATTACTCAATGCCAAAGGTATTGCAGGGGTAGTGGTCAAATATCGCTTACCAAGCTCAAAATCCATGACTGAAAAACATAATGTGCCTTTAATAGATGCACAGCGTGCCATAAGAACGGTGCGCACCAAAGCAGCAGAGTGGAATATTGACCCTGATAATATTGGTATCATCGGCTTCTCGGCAGGTGGACATCTAGCTTCTACCTTGGGTACCCATTATAACGAAGAGGTGTATAACAAACAGGATGCCATTGACCAACTTAGTGCTCGGCCCGATTTTATGACTTTGGCCTATCCCGTTATCACAATGGGGGCACCAAATGCCCATGGTGGATCTAGAAAAAACTTGTTGGGAGAAAACCCTTCCCAAAAAATGCTAGATCATTTTTCCAATGAATTGCAGGTAACTACAGATACCCCTCCCACTTTCTTGCTACATGCCACTGACGACCCAGGAGTTCCCGTAGAAAACAGTCTTATGTTCTATGCGGCACTAAGGAAAAATAAGGTTCCGACGGAAATGCATATCTATCCCACAGGAGGGCACGGTTTTGCCCTAGGATTGCAAGACCCGCATTTGGCCACTTGGACAGATCAGTGGATCGGATGGTTAAATAGCTTAAAACCATAACTCCATCTTTAGGAAAATATTTATAAAAAAGCAGGTTCACCTATAATTTTTAAGAAAATGGCACCAAAAAAGATGTAAGAATATAATTGAAGTCCGACAAAATCTACTGACCCCTATCATGTTTTGATTTACCTAAAAGCTATACTTTTATCACTAAATTAATTTTGAATGAAGAAGTGGACTTTAATTATAAGCTTATTATTTTCTAGTCTCATAACCGCTCAAAAATGGGAAAGTGATTGGTCTGTCGCCGCTGAACTGGCGCAAAAAAACCACCAAAATGTGGTATTGGTTTTTTCGGGTTCGGACTGGTGCGCCCCATGCATTAAACTGGACAAAGGCATCTGGCAGTCGACCGAATTCCAGGAGTACGCCAAAGACCATTGGACCATGCTTAGGGCAGATTTCCCTAGAAAGAAAGCCAATCAGCTATCGGATACCCAAAAGAACAAAAACACCCAACTGGCAGAAAAATATAATAAAAAAGGCTATTTCCCATTGGTTATAGTACTTGACCCCAATGGAACTATTTTAGGCCAAACTGGATTCAAAAATATATCCGTCAAGGAATATATTGCACTTTTAAAATCGTTCGAAGGTTGAAAAACCCACTGTTTATCGCAATTGCTCTTATGATTTCATGCTTCGTTTTTTCCCAAGAATTGGTACAAAGACGAACCACCAAACTAATGGGGAGTAGATTCGATATTACAGTGGTTGCACAGGACGCAGCTACCGCCAACCACTACATTGATAAGGCTATTGAAGAAATCACCAGAATTGAAGCGTTGATTTCCTCATGGAATCCTACCTCACAAACCTCCAAAATCAATAAAAACCCTGGCCTGGCCCCTGTACAAGTGGATCAAGAACTAATAGAACTTATTGAGCGATGCATCACCGTTTCCAAAATTACCGATGGTGCCTTTGATATCACCTATGCTTCCATTGATAAGGTTTGGCAATATGACGGCAGCATGACAAAAATGCCTTCTAAAGAAGCTATACAAAATTCCGTTGCCAAGATAGGTTATCAAAACATTGTGCTAGATAAGAAGGCACAGACCGTTTTTTTAAAACAAAAAGGTATGAGAATAGGTTTCGGAGCCATTGGCAAAGGATATGCTGCGGATAAGGTGAGGAGTATGTTAAAAAAGGATGGTGTGACCTCCGGAATTATAAATGCCGCAGGGGATCTAACCACTTGGGGAAAACAACCCGATGGAACGGACTGGATGGTAGGCATCACCAATCCTCTTAACAAAGACAACATATTCTCCTGGTTCCCGGTAGTCAACGCGGCAGTTGCCACATCTGGCAATTACGAAAAATACGTCACTTTTGACGGGGTGAAATATAGCCATATTATCGACCCTAGAACGGGATACCCCTCCACTGGCATTCTAAGTGTTACCATTTTTGCCAATAGTGCCGAATTGTGTGATGCGCTCGCCACCTCTGTTTTTATTACCGGAGTTGAAACAGGGCTTAATATGATAAATCAAATTAAAGGAGTGGAATGCATCATTATTGACGATCAAGACAATATACACACCTCAAAAAAAATAGACCTTAACAAAACCCAATAAGATTATGCGATGTTTACTCCTACCTATTATTGGCCTATTATCACTATCCTCATGCGTAGCCGTTAGGGAATACGACAAAGTTTACCTTAACGATGAAGAAATGAGCTTGACTTCTAAAAGCTTGGAGCGCTTTGAAACTAATTTTCACATATATCGGGAAGCTGCTGCGGGCGCCAATGGGGGCAAAACAGGTGGTGGATGTGGGTGCAACTAAAATAAACATGAAAAGAACAGGATTCATATTATTGTTCGGGCTGGTTTCATGGATGGGATCTTCCCAAGAAAACAATCACGAATACGTTAAAAAAGTCTTGGAAGCCCCTGAAGTGGAGCTACTTTATAGCTATTACAGCCAAGACGGAGACCATGCCGCCGTTACCGGTGGGGAAGGAACAGAGGCATTAAAGGACATGACGCCGACCATAATCGTAAGTATCCCAATCGGCGAGGACAATGTGCTTACATTGGATGCGGGAATATCTGCCTATACCTCGGCCTCTTCAAGCAATATCAACCCTTTTGATGGCAACAAAACAGCTAGTCCTTGGGTAGAATCTTCAGGTGCCTCCAAAAGCGATGCCCTAACCTATTTTCACCCCACCTTTACCCATAGCTCCAGAGACCGAAACAATATTGTTAGTGGCAACATTGCGGTGTCTTCCGAATACGATTACTTTTCTTTGGGTTTCGGAGGTGGCTATACCCGTCTTATGAACGAAAAAAATACAGAGTTGGGAATTAGTGGACAGGTGTATTTGGACACCTATAAGCCACAATACCCTATAGAACTCAGGGAAGGTTTCTTTGATAGCCGAATTACCGGCTCAGGGACATACTCGCCCCTATTTAATGAGTTTATCGATCTAATCAGAAATTCCTATTCCATTTCCCTCAATATTTCCCAGATTATCACCAAGCGCTTCCAGGCATCCCTGTCACTGGATTTTGTGCTCCAGGACGGACTCCTTTCCACCCCGCACCAAAGGGTTTATTTACAGGATAGAGAGGACTTTTTTATACAAGATTTTCAGCTGGCCGACAACGTAGAATTATTGCCTTCCTCTAGATTTAAAATCCCTATTGGAGGGAGGTTATCATACTACCTCAACGATATGATAATCCTTCGCGCATATACTAGGTATTATTATGACGATTGGGGAGTTACCGCATTTACCGGTAGTTTGGAAATCCCCATAAAAATATCCGATAAGTTTACGGTATATCCCATGTACCGCTATTACACCCAAACAGCCTCCGATTACTTTTATCCCAAGGAAACGGCATTATCCACCTATGAATACTATACCTCTGATTATGACTTGTCCGAATTTAATAGCAATCAATACGGTGTTGGCATTACCTACAAGGACATTTTTACCCAGAGCAAAGTGTGGAAATTCGGTTTAAAAAGCATTAGTTTTAGGTTCAACCAATACGAAAGAACTACGGGTTTAAGTGCCAGCATATTCGAACTGGGAGCCAAGTTTATTATGGATTAGGTTTTACGGGTATAGCGGATTACAATTTTGAATATCTCAAATAACCTTATGGCACTGTCTCCTCGATCCTGCCTGCGGAAGGAAGGCCTGTCTACCGCCAGGCATACGCAGTGGAGAGGTCATCAAACTTAATGACTTTAAAATTTAGGTCTAGACTGCGATACCTGACAAAGATGATGTTTTTATAGTTCATTAGATACGATGAGTTACAATTTCATAAAATCTTCCGCTAAAATTTTTCTTAGGTAAAAAATGAGTTCTTCTGCATTTTGCAAGTTAAAGACCATGGGAGGTTTAATTTTTAAAACATTGTGGTCCGGACCATCCGTACTCAAAAGGATACCATAGTCTTTCATTCGATTGACCAGATAATCTGTCTGGGCCGCCAAAGGTTCCATTTGGCCATTCACCAACTCAATCCCCAAAAAGAGTCCTTGCCCTCTAACATCTCCAATAATTGGAAAGTTCAATGCCAAGGCCATGAGCTTCTTTTTCAAATACGCACCTACCTCCAAGGCATGTGCCTGTAGTTTTTCTCGCTTCACCACCCTCAATACCTCAGCACCAATAGCACAGGACACAGGATTACCCCCAAAGGTGTTGAAATATTCCATTCCATTAGCAAATTTTTCGGCAACCTCTTGCGTACATGCCACCGCGGCCAAGGGATGGCCATTGCCCAAAGGTTTTCCTATAGTCACAATATCGGGTACAACCCCGTGTAGTTGAAAGCCCCAAAAGGTCTTGCCCATACGGCCGCAACCCACTTGGACTTCATCGGAAATGCACAAACCACCGGCCTCCCTAACATATTGATATGCCTTTGCCAAGAATCCATCCGGTAACTCTATCTGCCCCCCACAGCTAATAATGGGTTCTATGATAAAGCCCCCTACCCTTCTTCCCTTGGCCTGTATAGTATCTATTTGCCTTTTAACCTCCTCTGCATAATCATCTCCCGTATTTTTACCACTGTATTTCCCCCTGAAAGCATCGGGAAGTGGAAAAATATGGGTATGCTCTGGTGCTCCCTGACCTCCCTTGCCATCAAACTTATAGGAACTAATATCGATGCACATATTGGTATTTCCATGATACCCCACCTCAGAGGCAATAATGTCTCGCTCCCCAGTAGCCGCCTTTACCATGCGGATGGCCAACTCATTGGCCTCACTACCAGAATTCACAAAATGGAGTACACCTAATTCCTTAGGTAAGGTCTCCAACAGCTCCTTGGCCAGCTCATTTATATTTTCATGCAAATAGCGACTATTGGTATTGATCAAGGCCATTTGCTCCTGCCCTGCCTGTACTACTGCAGGATGTTCATGCCCCACATGGGCCACATTGTTTACGGTATCCAAATATTTTCTTCCATATTGGTCCATGAGATACTGCCCTGCACCCCTTACCATTTTTATGGGCACTTTGTATTGCAAGCTTAAACCCTTGCCCAAATGTTGTTTTCTATAAGTGATAATGTCGGCGTTTGCCACCGGCAGCGCCCCTGCCAAACCCTTTGTTTTAAACAACAAGTTGGGGTCGGGACAAAGACTTTTCCATACCTTCATCTGCTTATAATACCCCACTCCGGGAAAATCAATTTTGTAGTCAAGCATGGACAGCATAATCTGAAAATGCAGATGTGGCGCCCAATTGCCGTTCTCTGCACAATTGCCTAAGACACCTATTTCATCGCCTGCCTTTAGCTGAGCGCCAACCTTATACCGGGTAGCACTGTCCACCGATAAATGTCCGTAAAGGGTATAAAACTTCAATCCTTCTTCCTGATGACTTAAAATTACGAGTCCGCCGTATTCCTTATCCCCAGCATCATTTACAGCGGTAACCACTTCCCCATCAAAAAGAGCATATACAGGAGTAACTGCGGGCAACCAAAAATCGACTCCCAAATGAATGGACCTACTTTCACGCCCATTGTTCCCTATCTTATCATAGGAGGAAGTAGTGTAAATAGGACGGGGTTCCAGATATCCCCCGGCCAAAATTTTTGAAGGGTGTTCCCGCTGTAGGGTATTTAGCTTGTACTGAAAATAGTCCAGGTCGTTAAAGTCCTTTTCATGTCCTATCCACGTACTGGACACACTTAAATCCAATGACTGTATTTCGTTTGTTCGGATAGTGGGAAATAATCGTTCCAAAGAAAGGGTAAGTTTCTTGGCCCAGATCTCAAATTTTCTTTCCTGGGGATGAGCCGTAAATCCACAGGCCTCCCTAAAACTGAAGTGCGCAAAATCAGCATTGACCCCCCTCCATTTATGAAGTAGCTCCCAAGCAGGTTTTTCACTGATCAGAAGATAGGTATTGTCCGGCTCCTCCTTCTTGTTGATGGCCGATTTGGTCACAGATATCACCAAGCGCATGGCGATGGCCATATACAGATGTTCCAATTCATTTTCCTGTAAGGGGAAGGTATCATTATAGCCCCGAACAATAGGCAAGGCCGCATTTAAAGGGTCATTATGGTGCATTATGGCATAGGCACAGGCAATAGCCACATCATTGATGATTTGGGTGAATACAGAATCGCCAAAATCTATGGCCGAAATCACGACGGGCTTGATCAAGTCTTGGGAAACAATTACATTATTGTCGTTGGCATCATTGTGTACCACAGCCTTACGCAGTTGGGCATAACCTGACCGAGCGTTCTTGAACGTATTTTGGAAATAGGAAACAATCTCTCTTTCCTCTCCCTCAAAAAGGTGGAGATGGGCAGTGGTCCAATCGCCCTGGGCCACATCCCACACCAATTTGCGATGGGCTTCGGGGTGATCAAAACCTTGCAAGGCCAGTGTTAGCTTTCCACAATTTTCCCCTAAACTATAACGCAAACTATCCATCTGAGGGTTTACTGTGCTCCAGACCCTACCCGATATCCAGGTCAAAAGACGCATTTTTCTAATTCTTCCAAAATCGTCCTTAATTTCAGCAATTAGATTTCCATTAATATCGGGAATAACCTTAGGACAAGTTAAATCCTTACCGTGCTCGCTGGTATGAAACAACAATTTCTGGTGAAAATCCAAATAATCCGTGTTCTCGTCCGGACGGGATATTTTTAGGATATAGGCCTTCCCATCAAGTGCATCTATTTTAAAATTAAAATCGATTTCCCCGGGCAAGGTTGTTGCTGTTCCATGTATATTGAATTTACCAGAGGCAAATTTTATGGCCTGAGCTGCTGTTATTATGATATTGTTATATTCCATTTATATGGCTCTACTTATTTAAACTATTCCATGAACAAATAACCTAACGACCAAAATAATGATATTATAGCCACGTCTCAGAGCAGTTAGATTAAATATATTTTAACATTTTAAGACTGTTTTGAATATATTACCCAAAAATAAGATTGATATATTACCTTTAGCTTTTGATTAAATTTTACCAAAACATATTCATGAAAAACATTATTGCTCGCCCTGTATTACCTTTCTTATCTCTGATGGTTTTATTGGGATTACTTACAACCCAATGTAAACAGAAATCTCCCGACAAAGTTGAGCCCATAAATGAAACCGATATAGTAATCCCCGAGGGATTTTCGTTGGAAGTCGTTGCGAAAGACTTGGGAAATCTACGTCATATGACCGTCTCCAAAAACGGAGACATTTATGTAAACAGGTCTAAATTAAAGGATAACAAAGCTATAGTGATGTTAAAAGACACGGACCAAGACGGCAAAATAGATACTGAAGAACAGTTTGGGAATCTTCCAGGCACAGGGATATTGATCAATAATGGATTTTTGTACACCTCCTCCAACACGGGTATCTATCGTTATAAATTAAATAAAGAGGAGGAAATTATCGATATTGAGAATCCAGAGAATATCGTTGACGGATTAGCAGATGAAGGCCAAGACAATGCAAAACCATTTGTCCTGGATGAAAAAGGCAATATATTGGTCACCATTGGATCTTGGAGCGATACCTGCCGTGAAGAAGGTACAGGAAAAGGAATAATGCCCTGTGCCATTCTAGACTCGGCCGGTGGAATATGGCAATTTAAGGCCGACAAACTTGGTCAAACCTTTGCTGACGGAAAACGCTATGCCACCGGAGTTAAAAATGCGGTGGCCATAGACTGGAATAAGAAAACCAACTCTTTATTTACAGTGGTGCATGGCCGTGGCGCCTTCCATGATTATTATCCAGAAAACTATACTGCCAAACACAGTGCAGAGCTTCCTGCAGAGACTTTATACGAACTCCGTGATGGAGACGATACAGGGTGGCCCTATATCTATTACGACCAATTCCAGAAAAAGAAAATACTTGCTCCTGAATATGGGGGCGATGGAAAAAAAACAGCCGGTGAAAATGCTATAGATCCCCTTATGGCTTTCCCCGCTCATTTAGCTCCTAATGACATGCTTTTTTATACTGGAGAAATGTTTCCTGAAAAATATAGGAATGGCGCATTTATTGCCTTCCACGGACAGTCCCCGGAACTTAAGAAAGGGTATTTCGTTGCCTTCGTGCCCTTCAAGGATGGAAAACCGGACGGAACCTGGGAGATTTTCGCAGATAATTTCTCGGGAATCGACTTGGCAAACCCCAGCGGCCCCATACAGCACAGGCCATGTGGCTTGGCACAGGGTCCTAATGGCGAATTGTACGTAAGTGAAGATTTAAACGGAACTGTCTATAAAATCTCATATTGATCGTTCCCTAAAATATAATAGATCTTTGGCAAACGCTTGTCCGAAATTATTAGGTTCTAATTTAAGGATGACGCCCTAATAGTAGTCGTTTAAGAAAATCTTAAGATATGGTATCTCCATTTATTTATTATTTTTCCGCTATAAAAATATAATGAAGTTTGCCTATGCCCAAAAATATTCTGCTTATTGAGGATGAACAAAATGTAGCTGCTTTTATAAAAAAAGGACTGGATGAATTAGGTTTTGACGTTGTGGTAGCCTACAATGGAGGTATTGGGTTAGAGTTGTTAGGCCAGAAACAAATAGATTTGATCATTTTAGATTTAATTTTACCTGACGGCCATGGGGTTGACATTTGTAAGAAAATCAGAGACCTGGGTTACGATGGTATTCCAATTTTAATGCTTAGTGCATTGGGCACTACGGAGAATATAGTAGACGGCCTTGCTTCGGGAGCTGATGATTACTTGAAAAAACCTTTTAAGTTCAAGGAGCTTGTAGCGCGGATAAGGGCCCTGTCCAGAAGAATAAACCAAAATACTGCCAATGCATTGCCCGTTCTTAAAATTGCAGATCTTACGATGGACAGGGAAGCCAAAATCGTAAAAAAGGGCGACAAAGAAATTAAACTCACCTCCACAGAATTTAGACTTTTAGAGTATTTCCTCAAAAATCAGAACAAGGTACTTTCAAGAATTGACATTTTGGAAAGCGTTTGGGACATAAGCTTTAATATGGGCACCAATGTGGTTGACGTTTATGTGAATTATCTCAGAAATAAAATTGATCGCGATGCCAATTCCAAACTTGTGCATACGGTCATCGGGATGGGATATGTTATGAAGGAAACTTCGGAATAAGATGAAGATCCGAAGAAAAATATCACTGGCCTTTGTAGGACTTACCGCATTGTTGTTTATCGCTGTATTCTTTTCCATCTATTATTTTGCACAGCGATATACCGATAGTGAATTTTATCTTCGATTACGACAACGGGCTACCATAGCAGCACAGGCATATTTAGAGAAAGATGAATTGAATGTGCCCATATATGAAGATATAAGACTAAAACATTTACAACAGCTTCCGAACGAAAAGGAAGAAATACTACTTGTAAATGTAAAAGAAAAAAAAGTCATCAAAGCCTCGAACAACCTATTGTACTCTAATTTTTATAAAAAAATATTTAAAAACAGTTATGCCGAAAACAAAATAGATGACACCTATTTTACCGGTATATTATATCATGACAATGAAGGCGACTTTATAGTTGTGCTCTCGGCCATAGACTTATACGGAATGGCCAAAATGCAAAATCTAAAGAATATTCTGATTACCACCTATATATTGAGTTTACTTTTCTTATATATCATTGGCCAATATTATGCGCAAAAGGTTTTAGAACCCATTATTACCTTAAATAAGAAGGTAAACTCCATAAGGGCAAAGAACCTTCACCAACGATTGGAACCGGGAAACAACAAAGATGAGCTGGCGGAATTAACCCATACCTTCAACGCTATGCTAGACAGGTTGGAAACGTCTTTCGAGATGCAGAGCAATTTTGTACATAATGCCTCCCATGAACTTAAAAATCCGTTGACTGCAATTATAGGCCAAACCGAAGTAACCTTACAAAAGAATAGAACCTCCGCAGAATATATTACCAGTCTTGAAATTATAGAAGCTGAAGCCTCTAAGCTTAATAACCTAGTAAATGGGCTACTTGAACTTGTTTATACGGAACACAGCCAAAAAGGGATTGTAATAGAACCCATCCGAATTGATGAACTCTTAATGAGTATAAAAAACGACTTTGATATAACCCACCCTGAAAATCATATCCATATAGATTTCTCACAGCTGCCGGATAAGGAGGAACTATTACTTGTTAACGGGAGTTTAAGCCTTATTAGGGTGGCCATAATCAATGTACTGGACAACGCCATAAAGTTTTCTGAAAATGGGATGGTACATTTATGGGTTAAGGCAAATAGCAGTACCGTGGAAATAAAAGTCCATGATCTTGGAGTGGGCATACCGCAGGATGAATTGAAAAACATATATGAATTATTCTTCAGAGGCTCCAATGTTAGGTCCGTGAAAGGCTTTGGCTTTGGTCTGCCGTTGTCTTATAAAATAATAAATCTTCATGGAGGTGATATAAATGTCACCTCAGAAATAAAAAAAGGAACCCTTGTAGAAATTACATTGCCCAACCAATAAGGCCGTTTTAATGGCCATGGACATAATTCTAATCTCGTTCTAATCCCGTTATTAATTACTTCTAATATGTTGCCATTATTCTTGCAGAAATATAATGGTACATGTCATGAAGAAAATCTTAATTCCTACCGACTTTAGCGTAAAGTCACTGCAGCTACTAGACGAAGTCACCAAACTCTATCCAGACGAAATTACCAATGTTATATTAGTTTATGGCTACCATGTACCCACTCTGGAAACTGAACTTTTTCAATTTTCTTCTGGCAAAGTAATCCGGAAACTTGCCACTACGGAATTTCTAGAGTCCAAAGCCAATTTTATAAATAAAAACTATAGGCAGATAAACGCTATATCCACAGAAGTGTTTACCGGCACCAATTCCTTCGCTTTTCAAAATTTTAGGGACCTACATCAAATTCATGAAGCAATAATACCAGAGGCAGGCTTTCTGCAATTTTCTGGAAGCTCATGTTTTGACCCCTCTAAATACATTAAAAAAAATATAGCTAAGGTCCATCAGCTAATCATGGAAGAGCAAGCTTTTGAAGAGTATCAAAAAGTTTCCTTTATCCACTCTTTATTAAAGTTTTAATACAACGGTAACAAAAAACAAATGGATCAACATTGGTTCCATTTCATCACAAAAAAAAATTAAATGAAAAAGATAGAATCCAAATATTTCAAATCGGACCTACAGGCAGGTTTTGTAGTTTTTTTAGTAGCCTTACCACTTTGTCTTGGTATTGCACTGGCAAGTGGAGCTCCATTATTTTCGGGCATTATTTCAGGGGTCATAGGGGGTATCGTTGTTGGCAGTCTTAGTAACTCACAACTTAGTGTAAGTGGACCTGCCGCTGGTTTAACAGCAATTATACTGGCAGCCATCGCAACTTTAGGGTCCTTTGAGGCGTTTTTAGTAGCTGGTATCCTAGCCGGATTTATGCAGCTGGCATTTGGATATGCCAAGGCCGGGATAATATCAAACTACCTTCCCTCCAACGTAATTGAAGGAATGTTGGCGGCAATTGGTATCATTATCATCCTCACCCAATTACCCCACGCCATAGGTTATGATGCCATGCACGAAGGAGACTATTTTTATATTGACAAATCGGGGCAGCACCAACTGTTTTCTACCATAATCGATGCAGTCAACTTTATGCACATAGGGGCCGCAATCGTAGTATTGGCATCCCTTGCTACGCTTATCGCCTTTGATAAAATACCGATGTTAAAGAAAATTAAAGCTATTCCAGGTGCTTTGGCGGCGGTATTGGTAGGGGTAACCATCAACGAAATCTTTGTTCGTACCGGTTCACCATTGGCCATTGGGGCGAATCACTTGGTAAGCCTTCCCGCTCCCTCGAGCTTCTCAGAATTTTGGAGTCAGTTTTCTATTCCAGACTTTTCCCAAATAACCAATGTAAATGTATGGATAACTGCCTTTACCATAGCTGTAGTTGCAAGTATTGAAACACTATTATGCATGGAGGCAGCTGATAAACTAGACCCCTTAAAGAGGTTTACAAACACCAATACCGAACTTAAGGCACAAGGTGTTGGCAACATAATTAGTAGTCTTATAGGCGGCCTTCCAATGACCTCGGTCATTGTTAGGACTTCCGCAAACATAAATGCCGGTGGTCGTACCAAAACATCGGCTATAGCGCATGGAGCATTTCTATTAATTGCGGTACTGGCGGCCCCATTAATACTGAATAAAATTCCCTTAGCATCCTTGGCAGCCGTATTAATTGTAATTGGTTTTAAACTGGCCAGTCCACGCCTTTTTAAACATATGTGGAAGAATGGAAAGAAATTTCAATTTATACCCTTCATTGTCACTATTATTGCGATTATAATGACCGACCTATTAAAAGGGGTAGGCATAGGCCTAGTGGTAAGTATCTACTTTATATTAAGAGGCAATATTAAATTGGCATATTTCTTTAAAAGGGATGAACACACCAAAGGCGAAACCATTCAAATTGAATTGGCTCAGGAGGTTTCCTTTTTAAACAAAGCTGCTATTAAACAAACCTTTATTCATCTGCCAAAGAACAGTAATGTGGTCATAGACGGATCAAATACGGTATATATTGACCATGATGTACTTGAAATGATTAAAGACTTTGTGAAAATTGGCTGCAAAGAAAGAAATATTGCAGTAGAACTTGTAGGATTTAGGAAAGTTTATAAAATAGAAAATTCGGCAACACACGTAACTTCCGTTATTCCGGAAAGTAAGGCAAGCCTATCTCCAAAACTGGTTGAAAGTGGTATTAAAATACCTTCAAGCAAATTAAAGATAGGTGAATTAAGCACCATTTAAACGAATCTATTCACCATAGAAATCCATGCTTGAAAAATGCTTCTATAAAGGCATTTTTAAGAAAACATTAAGATGCTATTTTACTAAAAATTTATTATTTTTCCTGTGGTAAAAATATTTATTAACTTTTCATTAAAATCAACAATATTATGAAAAAAATTATTGCAGTTCTCACTGTCTTTTGTTCAATCTCCATGGCACAAGCCACAAATAACCCAATTTATGACGATATAGAAGTTGGGTCTGAATTAGTGATCGGAGTTCCGTCAGCTAATTCATATGAGCATATAAAAGTACCTAGAATGAATTTTATAATAAAGAAAGGTGGTATACCCAATTATAAAACACTTTTCGAAAGCAAAGTGGTTGTTTCCGATATGAAGGAGATGCCCGATGGCAGAAAAGTGGTACACCTAAAAAGGAAAAACGGAAAACGTTTTTTTAATAGCCACAGCTATATAAAAGCCGAACTTAAAGAAGCCATTACCTCGGAAGAACTTGTTAGGCTTTAGATTGTTTCAATTTGCTTTTAGGCAGTCCTAATCTAAATCTAAGGTACAGTCGAGCAAAACACAAACATACTAATAAAAAAGAGGCCGTCTAAAAACATTTAGGCGGCCTTCTTATTATCGCATTCTTCAATGAATACGGTTTGAAATTCAATACCCCCTCTCCTTAACCCCTATAATTTCTATTCCCCAACCTCTCAAAATATAAAGGCTATTTTGTATCTTACTATAAATAATATGGATACTCTATTGTTCAACCATAGCATTGACAGCAATACGCTTGGCCTAATGGACAATTTGCGGTCCGCAATAGCAATTCACCCATTCTGTATTCAATTGGAAACAGTATGGATGATTGACACTGCATAAACGGCTGCAGTATTTCTTTAGTGCGATATAATGACATTATCCCAAAACGTGAAAAACCAATATTAGCCTTATCCGAAATACCCGATCTTAACACTGCACTAGATTATTTTTGACGTATTGCGGGCCCAAGTTCTTGAACTATAAAATAAGGCCATATCTTAAAATTAATGCGAACAAGGAGTTTTAATATCCAATCTCCTTTCTGAAGGACAAAAAAAGCTGAATTTGGTCGCTGAAATTGTAACCACAAGCTTTGGTAAATAGTAAATCACATAATTAGGTAAAAATGTTTAGGGACAGAGTCGATGCTGGCCAACAGCTAGCCCAAAAGTTAAGGCTATATAAGGACAACAAAAATGTAGTGGTTTTGGCTATCCCTCGTGGAGGGTTGCCCTTGGGCGCCGTTATAGCCAAAGCTCTGAACGCCCCACTGGATGTTGTCCTATCAAAAAAAATTGCACATCCGAACAACAAGGAATTTGCCATAGGGGCAGTAAGTCTTAACAATATTGTTCTGGATGACAATACTAAAATTTCAATTGGTTATATTGAAGAAGAAACGAAAAACCTTCGGGCAAAACTAAAAAATAGACAGAAGCTTTATTTCAAAAATAGGTCGCCCATAGCACTTAAGCATAAAATAGTAATCATTATTGATGATGGCATTGCCACAGGAAACACTATTAGGGTTACTGCCCAATTGGTTTATAGTCAAAAACCGGAAAAAATAGTGATAGCCGTACCAGTGGCCCCAAAGTCATCCGTACAAAAATTACAGACCCCTACTTATATTGATGACGTTGTATGTTTGGAAACTCCTTTTAACTTTCAGGCAGTTGGTCAGTTTTATATGAATTTCGATCAGGTATCGGACGCAGAGGCAATTAGAATTTTAGATGAATTCCACGCATAAGGAGAGTAATTTCTGCTGATCTATCCACATCTATTAGGGGTTTACCTAGAAACTACAGTTGTTAATCCTTATCTAATTGATTCCCTTGCTATTTGATTCATACTTTAAATTTGGACAACCTTTCCAATTGCTCCCCCTTTAAGTTTTATGGTCATTTAATCTAAATAGCTATATTTATGGAAAATACTTATTTAGGGTCCATAAAATGAAAAATCCACTTCGGATAGATAATTTTTTTACTAAATCAATAGTTTCTGTCCTTTTACTATTCCTTTTCTGCACATGTGAAACCCAAAAAAGTGAACCCGAATTTTTAATGCGGACGGCGCTATTGGTAAATGAAGACCATACCTGGTACAAGGCCTTCGCCTATTTTTCCAAAATAGTGGAAGAACGCTCCAAAGGCCGTATAAAGATAGAGCTCTACCCTTCGGAACAATTGGCCAAAGAAATTGAAGCCATTCGTCTCATACAGGCCGAAGTAATCGATATGACCACCACAGGATCCACAATGACCAATTGGTTCGAGATAGCGACTTTCTGTGAGTTGCCTTATTTAATGCAGGACTCTACAGACATGAATCGCTACATTAAGGGGCCTGTTGGGAAATTAATGGAGGAGGAAATGATCGAAAAGGCAGGCTTACGGGCCTTGGGCCATTTTGAAAGGGGGCCACGACATCTAACCTCCAATAGGCCCATAAGACATCCGGACGACCTAAAGGGACTTATTGTTAGGGTACCCAATGTACCTGCTTTTGTAACCACTTGGAGCGCTCTTGGGGCCAAACCAACCCCTATGGCATTTTCGGAAGTGTTTACCTCCCTGCAACAAGGTACCATCGAAGCTCAGGAAAATCCCTTCGCCATGATCCATAACGCCGGTTTCTCCGAAGTACAGAAATACCTCAACCTCACCGGGCATGTCGTCAGTTGGGTATACCCTGTTGTGGGCGAAAAACAATTTCAAAAACTGCCCCCAGACCTTCAAGAAATCTTGCTACAGGCAGGAAAAGAAATGCAGGCCTATGAACACCAACTCTATCTTGAAAACGAAAAAAATGTACAGGAAGAATTAAAGGCCGGGGGAATGCAATTTATAGAGGTCGATAAAGAAGCCTTTGTCAAAAAAAGTGAAAGGGCAATTTACAACAGCCTTTCCCCAGAAATGCAGAAAATATACCGTCAGCACAAAAAAGAAAAAGATGATATTGAATAAAACTATTGGGCGACTACTCAAAATTGGAACTTTATTGAGTACATATGGACTTGTGCTCACTGTTCTACTGCAAATAATTTGTCGTTTTACTCCCATTAACACCCCACCTTGGACAGAGGAAGCCTCACGTCTTTTCTTTATTTATGCCATGTCGTTCGCTGCAGGTCTGGCTATGAAGAATGAATTTTATGTGCATTTGGACATGTTTTACCAACGTTTCCCTGAAAGGTTCAAAAAATTATTAAGCTTGGCGATACCCATAGTTACTTTGGCTCTATTTGTATCCATGTCCATCTATTCCATTGCATTCGTGCTCTTGGGAATTTCGGAAAAATCACCGAGTATGGGCTTCAATATGGGCTTGGCGTTCTTAAGTATTTTTATAATGACTGCATCTATAAGTTATTACCTATTGAAAAAAATTCAAAGAACAATAAAAACCTCCAGAATATGATTTGGATATTGGTCATCGTTTTTATTGTTGGTCTTGTATTTCGTTTTCCAATTGCCTTCGCCCTAGGAATTGCATGTTTAAGCTATTTAATTGTCAAAGGCATTCCTTTAATTATCGTTCCCATGAAAATGTACTCTGGTATAGATGTCTTTGTCCTACTGAGTGTTCCTGGGTTTATCTTGGCCGGTAATCTCATGAATCAAGGCGGTCTTACGGAAAAAATAATAAAATTCTGCAACCATATTTTAGGACACATACGTGGGGGGCTTTCGCTGGTGAATATTGGGGCATCCATGCTTTTCGCCGGAATTTCAGGTACCGCCATTTCTGATACGGCTAGTATGGGTTCCATTATGATACCCGCCATGAAAAAGGAAGGTTATGACACCGGATTTTCTTGTGCGGTTACGGCAGCCTCCTCTACCATAGGCCCCATAATCCCCCCAAGCGTGCCCATGATCATTGCCGCAACCCTAAGTGGCCTGTCTGTAGGCAAACTGTTTTTGGCAGGGGCACTTCCCGGTTTACTACTTGGAGCTGGTCTTTTGTTGACTGCCTATTTTATATCCAAACGAAAAAAATACCCAAAGCATAAGCGCAGTAGCCTTGGGGACGTAGGACGCAGTTTTGTAGACACTTTTTGGTCGCTATTAATGACCTTTATCATCCTTTATGGAATTGTTGGGGGAATATTTACTCCTACGGAGGCGTCAATTATAGCTGTAGTCTATGCCTTGATCATAGGAAAGTTTGTGTATAAAAAATTAAATTTTAAAAATACCCAGGTTATCATACTCGACAGCATGAAGACCTCTGCTTCGCTTATGGTCCTCGTAGGTTTCGCTAATCTATTTGGTTACATATTGATTACGGAACAAATTCCACAAGAGATATCCAATGAAATCCTGGGGTTTTCCGACAATAAATATGTGGTTTTATTACTGATCAACCTACTATTGATCGTGGTGGGTACCTTTATGGAGACCATTGCTGCCTTACTTATACTTTTTCCAATATTATTGAAAGTGGCCCTTGCCGTAGATGTAGACCCTATTCACTTTGCCGTGATAGCGGTCTTAAATCTAATTATAGGCCTTACCACACCCCCCGTAGGTGTATGCCTTTTTGTAGCCTCAAGTATTGGAAAAATTTCTATAGGAGAAGTTAGTAAAGCCGGACTCCCATTTTTACTGGTCAGTTTTTTGGTGCTAATTTTAGTTACCTTATTTCCAGGGTTATCACTTGCCTTGCCCAACTTATTTATTGATTGATATGGAAACTGAGGTATATGGCTCAAGCCTTGTTTTGAAAATGCTTGTGAGTTAAGTGTACGCCTGTAATTTAAAACCTGAATTTGCTCAAAACGGTACAATATTGAACTAACTATTGTGCTAAACCCATAAATTAGTATATTTAAAAAGTATTAACCTTAAAGAATAGTCCAGTACCACATTTAAGTTACCGGAACTAGGCTCAAGGTATAGTGACCGCTGTAAAAAGTGGCGTTAATTGGACCCTCTTATTTCAATGCGGTTACCCCTTTCGAAGTTGGGGTCCCACGAATAAATTTTAAACAATGAAAACAATAAACACAGCCTTATGTTCCTTTGGAATGAGCGGATACGTTTTTCACGCTCCCTTCATAGAGGTACACCCAGGATTTAATTTATACGGGGTTTGGGAAAGAACAAAGAACAACGCCCAGGCCAAATATCCAAATATAAAAACCTTCCGCACCCTGGAAGAAATGTTGGATGACCAAAATATAGAACTGGTCGTTGTAAATACCCCAAGTGTTACACATTACGATTTTACCAAACAGGCAATCAAATCTGGGAAAAACGTAATTGTAGAGAAGCCCTTTACTGCTACCGTGGCGCAGGCGGAAGAATTGATTCAGTTGGCCAAGGATAAAGATGTGCTACTTTCTGTTTATCACAATAGAAGATATGACAGTGATTTTAAAACAATGAAAAACATCTTGGATGAGGGATGGCTTGGTACAATTGTCGAGGCAGAGGTTCATTATGATCGCTATGATCCAGGGCTGAGCTACAAAACACATAAAGAGACCCCTACAGCTGCGGTGGGTAGTTTATATGACCTGGGTTCACATTTGATCGACCAGGCATTGGTATTGTTCGGTATGCCCCATGCAGTTTACGCCGACCTCGATACTTTTCGACCCAATTCCAAAGTCGAAGATTACTTTGATATAAAATTATTCTACGACACACATAGGGTTATCTTAAAATCCAGTTATTATGTTCGGGAGATTATGCCTGGAAATATTCTGCACGGAACCATGGGCTCATTTATCAAGTCCAAAGCGGATGTTCAGGAAGCAGCGCTTCAGGCCGGAAAAACACCAGACTCAAAAGATTGGGGTACCGAACCGGACAAAGAAAAGGGCCTATTGCATACCGAAAAGGATGGTAAGATTATAAAAGAATACGTCCCTACCATAAAAGGAGATTATATGGAGTATTATGAAGGTATCTACCAAGCCTTGCAAAATAACGGGTCGGTCCCGGTCACAGGAACAGACGGTATGAATGTAATTAGAGTAATTGAGGCAGCCTTAAAAAGTAACCAGAATAGAAAAGTAGTCCAATTATAAAATCAGTGCTATGTTCAAGACAGGAAACTAAGGTCCCTTGGTTTTACATATACTATATACCGTATTGAGAGAGAGAGATTCTAGTTTAGCTGCCATCTATTGATTGAAATTGGGTTTTTACCTAAGGAAATCATGCACTATTATAGGTCTTCCCATTCGCAGCCTGCAGTTCCTCCGCTTAAATTTAAAGTATCCGAACCAGGTTGAAAAATTGGATATAGAATAATTTATAGTACTTTTATGCAATCGATTACATTTTTTGAGGTCAGGGTGTCCATAAAGGCTCTGGCCGCATCCACTTGGAAAATCAAGTGCAGGAATAATAATATTAACAAAAGAATTAATATGTTACCATTAAACAGAAAGAACAACAGTTTAGAAACTACCCCGCCCATTAAGGTGGTACAATTTGGCGAAGGAAACTTTTTAAGGGCCTTTGTAGATTTTGCTTTCCAAAAATTAAACCAAGAAGCTGATTTTGATGCAGGCATAGCAGTGGTTCAACCTATTGAACGGGGAATGGTAAAAATGCTGAATGACCAAGATGGACTTTACACCTTGTTTTTAAAAGGAATTCAAAAAGGTAAGGAGATTCAACATAAAGAACTTATTACGAATATTGTAAAAGGAATTGACCCCTACGCCAATTTTGAAGATTATTTAAGCCTGGCCAAAGAGGAAGCCCTTCAGTTTATTATTTCCAATACTACAGAAGCTGGCATAGCTTATGCTTCTGCGGATACCTTGGATATGAGACCGCCAAATTCGTTCCCGGCAAAGCTGACGGTGCTTTTACACGAAAGGTTTAAATATTTTAAAGGAGATCCAAGTAAAGGTCTCACCATAATCCCTTGTGAGTTGATCAATCATAATTCGGACACCCTTAAAGAAATAATATTAAGATACTCCGATGATTGGAAATTGGGTGAAGACTTCAAATCTTGGCTTACTTCCCATTCCACATTCCACAACACCCTAGTAGACCGAATAGTACCGGGTTATCCAAAGGATGAAATCGAGACTTATAATGCGCAATTAGCCTATAAGGACAATTTAATTGTAGCGGCCGAAACTTTTTTGCTTTGGGTAATTGAGGGTGATGAAAAACTTAAGGAAAAATTACCCTTTCATAAAACCAATTTGGACGTAAAAATCGTTAAGGATATGCAGCCCTATAGAACAAGAAAGGTACGTATCTTAAACGGTGCACATACCGCAATGGTTCCTTTTTCCCTATTATATGGAAATACCACGGTCAAGCAAACCGTAGACAACAACTTTACCGGTGCCTTTGTCAACAATGCCATCTTTAACGAGATAAACCAAACACTTCCCATGGGCAAGGAAGAACTGGATAGTTTCGCCGAAGAGGTTTTAGATCGCTTTAGAAACCCGTTTATAATCCATAACCTATCAAGTATTGCCCTAAATACGGTTTCCAAATTTAAGGTAAGGGTATTGCCCAGTTTATTGGAATACATAGACCTCAATAAAAAATTGCCCACTAACCTCACCTTTGCTTTTGCCGCATTAATTCGTTTTTACAAAGGCACTTGGAAAGGTGAAAATTTGCCGGTAAATGATAGTGAAGAAATAGTAAATGCCTTTGCCAAAATCTGGGAATCCGATAATTATTTGGAAATAGCTAAAAAGACATTAGGCATTACAGAATATTGGGGAGAGGATCTAAATCAAGTTAGTAATCTTACAGACGCGGTGGCCCTTGCCTTGGAGGAAATTGAAACTAATGGTATAGAAGGTGGATTTGCCAATTACAGCAAAAGGTATTAGGCCATTATAATAGAACTGATTAAAAGTCATTAAAATGAAAAGTAAAATTATAAAAGTAAACTCATCGGACAACGTTGCCGTTGCCTTGGTCAATTTAAATGCAGGTGAGCTAATTTCTTTTGAAGGAAAAGATATCACGGTAGTATCGGACACCAAGTCCAAGCACAAAATTGCCTTACAAAAATTTGAATCTGGAGACAGGATCATTATGTACGGTGTCCTTGTTGGAAGCGCCAATGGTCCAATTGAAAAGGGAGATGTTTTAACCACTGAAAATGTAAAGCACCAAAGTGAAAAAGTTTTTGGCAAAACGGAAACCATTGGTTGGACCGCCCCCAATGTCGAAAAATGGAAAAATAGAACATTTCTAGGCTACCATAGGGAAGACGGACAAGTGGGCACCGAAAACGTATGGCTGTTTTTCCCATTGGTCTTTTGTGAAAATAGAAACATAGAAATCTTAAAAGAAGTTTTTGAAAAAGAGCTTCTAAAACAAAAAATAAACCCACATCAAATGTTGCTTCGATCTTTGGTGAACAATACCACCGAAGAAGTTTCTGTAGATACCGACTCCCACAAGGTCTTCAATAATATTGATGTAAAATTCATTACACACCCAGGAGGTTGTGGCGGTATAAGGCAAGATTCCGAAAGTTTGGCCAAATTATTGGCAGGTTATGTCAATAATCCAAATGTGGCAGGCGCCACAGTTTTAAGTTTAGGCTGCCAAAACCTTCAAATAAGCGTCTTTAAAGAAGCCTTGAACACCATTAACCCCAATCTGAACAAACCTGTTCTTATTTTTGAGCAACAACAAATGGGTACGGTAGATGACATGCTATCTGCCATTGTGAAAGAGTCGTTTGAGGCTATTAAAAAAGCAAATAATACGGAACGAAAACCAGCGCCAATATCAAAATTGCGCGTTGGTCTGGAATGTGGCGGATCGGATGGTTTTTCAGGTGTTTCCGCAAATCCCACCTTGGGAGCTGTTTCTGACCTATTGGTAGCTTTGGATGGAACCGCCATATTATCCGAATTTCCGGAACTTTGTGGAGTAGAGCAGGAATTGGTAAACCGATGCGTGGAGGATGACAAGGGCGAGAAATTTTTAAAACTGATGAAGGCCTATGAAAAATCGGTTGTAGATGCAGGTTCTGGTTTCGATATGAATCCATCTCCAGGAAATATAAAGGACGGTCTAATTACCGATGCCATGAAATCGGCCGGAGCTGCTAAAAAGGGAGGGACCTCTCCCATACAAGATGTTTTGGATTACGGTGAATATATTACCAAACCGGGCCTAAACCTATTGTGCACTCCAGGAAACGATGTGGAAAGCACTACGGCCATGGTAGGCTCAGGGGCCAATGTGGTCTTGTTTACAACAGGTTTGGGAACACCAACAGGCAATCCTATTGCACCAATTATAAAAGTATCTTCCAACACGGAGTTAAAAATAAGAATGCCCGATATCATCGATATTGAAACCGGGGCTGTAATACGTGGAGAAAAAACCATTGAAGAAATGGCCGAAGAAATGTTAAACTTTATTATCGATGTAGCTAGCGGAACTGTTCAGACAAAGGCTAAACTATTGAATCAAAACGATTTTATCCCCTGGAGAAGAGGAGTATCCTTGTAATAATCAGGATTTAATTAGACTATTCTTATCAAAAAAAAGGCTGAAGAAATAAGGGATTTCTTCAGCCTTTTTTAGTTCGTAATGAAGATTTTCTAATAATCAGTTCAGGTGTCAATACTACGTTTTTGGTTATCTTGTTGTCCTGCGTATAGCTTACTTCTTCCAAAAAAACTTGAGCGGCCATTCTTCCCATTTCCAATGGAAATTGGTCCACCGTAGAAATAGTTGTAAGTTCCATAAATCTGGTAAAGGGTTCGTTGGAAAAACCCACAACACCAATATCCTCGGGAATATTCAGGCCAACTTCCTGCAATTCCTGAATTGCCCCCAAGGCAGCAAAATCACTGGAAGAAAATATTGCATCTGGCGGGGTCTCCATATTCAAGAGAAGTTTCGTTACTCTCCTACCATCAGGAACACTACTCTGAGTATCAATGACCAAGTGCTCATCAAATTCAATATTGTTATCGGCCAAAGCCTGTTTATACCCCAAATATCTATTCCTAAATATTTCCAACTTGCGATCATTGGACAAGTGTGCTATACGCTTACAGCCTTGCTCTATTAAATGTTTTGTTGCCTCGTAACCACCTTTAAAATCGTCTATGGTTACGGAGCTAACACCTTTAATGTCCTTCTTCCTATCAAAAAAGACCAAGGGCGTTTTCTGATTTTTCAGAAGCTTATTAAAGCTTAAATTTTCCTCTAATTTGGCATTGGAAATAGACATTAATATACCATCTACCTGCACATTGACCAGCGAATTTATTTTTTCTATTTCTATATTTTCCTGGTTGTGGGTCTGACAGATTATGACGTGGTACCCCTTTGGATACAACTCCTCTTCAATACCTCTTATTATCGAAGAAAAGAAATTACTATCTATTCTTGGAACAATGACGCCGACGTTATAGCTCTTTCCACTTTTTAGGGCCAATGCCAATCTATTCTGCTCATAATTCATTTCCAAGGCGGTGTCCAAAACCAGCTTTCGCGTATTTAAACTTATTTTGGGGTTATTGTTCAGGGCCCTAGATACTGTTGCTGCAGTTAGGCCAAGTTTTGCCGCTATGTCATATATGGTCGTTTTCCTTTTCATGAATTGACTAAATTCTTGTAATTATGCGCGCAAAGCATTCTCATAAATTATTGGCCTAATGGAACCCTAAAGCATACCTTTCTTTCAAAAGTGCTACAAAATTAAAGGTTTTGAACTACACCATGGGCATAGGGTCCAACCATTTTAAATATGGATTCCCTCTACTTTAAGCTGTGGCTCCATGCCCATGTAAAACTAAATAGCTCTGGCAAGATATCCTATAATATTTATGATATTATAATCGATTATTCAAAACAAGTATGATTAGGGAATAGATGGCCAAAATCTTTTTATTATCCAAACTGAAACTGTTGCCAATATTTGGTATAATCCAGCGGTCTTTATACCAGAAATTAGCTTGTATCCATAGAAAATTACACTATAAAATTACTCCTATTGATCGTATGAAATGTTCACTTCATTAACATAAAATTAGCAATCTGACAAAACAAAAAAGAAGATCTTTGTAGAACCTACACCTCCAATTAATTATAAAGTCTAGAATCATGCAAAAATCACTGATCCAATTGTTAGTTATTAGTTCGTTACTTCTATACAGTACCGTTACCCAGGGTCAGCAAGGATCAGTAACTATAAAGGGAACTGTAGTGGAGGAATCTAACGGCCAAGCTATTGCCTATGCTACGGTAATGGTAGGTGACAACAAAACCAAGAAGCCAATAGATGGCACTACCACAATGGATGATGGCAGTTTTAGCTTGGAGACCGATGCGACCGATTACTATATAGAAGTAAGTTTTCTAGGTTTCCGAACCAAAACTTTCGGGCCACCCCCTACCCAGGGCAAAACCATCGATTTAGGGAAAGTGAGGCTCTCAGAGGATTCGGAACAATTACAGGAAGTAGTGGTGCAGGGTGAAGTTTCACGGACAGAATTTAAATTGGACAAGCGGGTTTTCAATGTAGGAAAGGACATAAGTACCACTGGGGCAAGTGCCTTAGAGGTGCTGAACAATGTACCTTCCGTAAACGTAAATATTGAAGGCCAAATTAGTTTACGTGGAAGTCAGGGCGTACAAATTCTCATCAACGGTAAGCCCTCCATTATTGCCAGTGAGGAAGGAAACGCCCTAGGAACCATTACAGCAGACATGATCGATAAGATCGAGGTAATGACGAACCCATCCGCCAAATACGATGCGGAAGGCACTTCTGGCATTATCAACATCGTCCTTAAAAAAGAGGAGCGCAAGGGACTCAATGGCTCTATCTCCGTGAATGCCGGTGCTCCGGATAGCCACAGTGTAGGTGTAAGCCTAAATCGGCGGACAGAGAATTTTAACCTTTTCACCCAACTTGGTATTGGACTGCGCGAACTACCTAACGATATTGAAACCAGGAATATAGACCTTGAGAACAACACTACCATCCTTAGCAATGGTACGGAGTACCGAAATGAGACCTATTATAATTTTGTTTTGGGCACGGATTATCACATAAACGACAACAACGTTCTAACGCTTTCAGGCAACTTCGCCATGGAAATAGAGGACCAACCGTCCAATAATAATTTTGTTGCCTTGGATTCAGGCAACGCCATTTCCTCCGAATGGGAACGCAATGAGGTAACAGAGGCTAAAAATCCCAAATTTCAGTATGAATTACAGTATAAAAAAGACTTTAAAAACCACGAGGACCATACGCTACAGTTTAGTGGACTTGGCAATTTCTTTGGCAAAGACCAATCCTCCGAATTCGTTAACACCACCATTTCTGGAGAAGATAATGATAGTAGACAACAGACCCGAACCGATTTTAAGGAAGCTATATTTACCTTTAAGCTAGATTATACCAATCCCATAACCGAGGCGTGGACCATAGAAACCGGTGCCCAATATGTACTCAATGATGTTAGCAATGATTATGAAGTAAATAATTTTACCAATGGTTCATATGTAAACGATCCCGGCCTGACCAATGTTTTTGAGTTCGATCAAAAGGTGCTTGGCCTCTATGGCACCGGCTCCTATGAAGGAAAAAAGTGGGGTATTAAGGGCGGATTACGTTTAGAGCAGACAAACCAAAATACCTTATTGGTTACCACAAACGCCACCAACGACCAAAACTATACCAACTTTTTCCCGAGCCTTCATAACTCCTATAAATTTAGCGATAGGGTTTCTGTACAAGCGGGATATTCCAAGCGTATTTACCGACCGAGAATGTGGGATTTGAATCCTTTTTTCAATATCCGTAATAATTTTAGCATTAGGCAGGGTAATCCGGAACTACAACCAGAATATACCGACTCCTATGAAATTACCAGCATCTATATATTAGGGCCCGCCTCATTAAATTTTGGTGTGTACTACAGGCACACCACGGACGTAATAGAAAGGATAACCACCTTCGAAAACAACGTAAGCACCTTTAGGCCTGAGAATATTGGTACCAATAAAGCCACAGGAATAGAATTCAATGCCAAATACAGCCCAACCAAATGGTTGACCCTTAACGGCGATTTTAACTACAATCAATTTCAAAGGGATGGTACCTTTGAAACGATGATCTTCGATTTTAGCAATGACCAATGGTCTTCCAAATTGATGACTAAAATTAAATTTCCAGCCGATATCGATTTGGAAATGACAGGCAACTATCTGTCCAGTTACCAAACCGTACAAAGCACCGTTAGTGATAATCTCTTTTTGGACATGGGTCTTAGAAAAAGTATAATGAAAGGCAAGGCGGTTGTTAATTTAAGCGTAAGGGACTTGTTCGCCTCACGGGTAGACGAGAGCCAAATTGCCCAGGCAAATTATGAGGTGTACAATCGCCGACAGCGGGGTACCTTTGTAGCCCTAGGTTTTAGCTATGGTTTTGGAAAAGGAGAAGCTATGCAATACTCAGGACAGCGCAGGAGATAGCCATAATCCCTGTATATCACAAACAAAACAGCCCTCCAAGACATTGAATGGTTGTTTTTTATGAACGAAGGTTGAATTGATTTTTAATTGGCACCTGCATTTTCAGCTGTTAAGGCCGACCTCGCTTTTGAAAAGCTATTTTCCGGTGGGGATGTAGGCAGGGTTTCTTGAAAAGCCCTAAGTTTTTCGGTTAATTCCTTGAGTTTTTCCTGATTTTCAAGGGACAGGTCTTTCTGTTCTGCCCAATCTGTAGCAATATGGTACAATTCGGCCCTACCCAGCGCTTCGTTGGTCAAAAGCTTCCAATTATTGGCCTGGACAGCGGCACTTGGCCAAAATCCAGGACGGTCGTTGGAAAAACGCCAATCCCAATAAACCGGCATTTTTCGATCAAAAGGTTTGTCCATAATCGCGGATACAATACTTACTCCATCAGCTTGATAATTCTCGGGAGAGCTTGCCCCTGCCAGCTCCAAAAATGTCGGCAATAAATCTACAGTCGCCATTTCGGTGGTTTTATCTACTTTTCCTGCTGGCACCTTGCCCGGCCAACGAACCAAAAACGGGATGCGGACCCCACCTGCGAAAAGCGCGCGCTTACGCCCTTTGAGTCCGCCCGTTTCACCCACCGAATAATAAGTACCCAAACCAGGACCGGTAGAGTTATCCTCTGTTATTTTATTTTTTCCCGTTATTTCCGGTCCATTGTCAGAAGAAAAAACAACCAATGTATTATTGTCAATCCCCAGATCTTTTAGGGTCGTAAACAATTCTCCAATGCGGGCGTCATACTCCGCCACTACAGCGGCATATACCTGTTCCTGTTCATTTAAATGGGCAAATTGCTGCATGTACTCGTCTTTGGGATAATGCGGCGTGTGTGTGGCATGAATCCAAGCGTTTATAAAAAAAGGTTTATCCTTATTCCGTTTTGCAAAATCGATCGTTTTATACAGGGTCGAATCTACATGCATTTGATGTAATCTACTCGGCAGATTAAATGCGCCGTACTCGTCGTACCCATATTCCAAAGGTGAGGGAGCGTCTTCCACATGGGTATTGGAAAGATGCCATTTACCAAAATGGGCCGTTGCATAACCGGCTTTCTTCAACATTTTGGGCAGTAAAGGTGCGTGGGGGTTCAGCCAATCCGGCATATCTCTTTCCATATGGGATTCTACAGATGCAAAATGCCCATGAACACTGTGACGGGCAGGGTATTGACCGGTCATTACCGCTACCCTACTGGGCGAACAAACAGGATTAACGACTGAGAAATTCTGAAAATCAATACCTTCGGCAGCCATTTTATCCAAGTTGGGCGTTTTACAAAAAGTACTTCCATGAATTCCCAAATCGCCATACCCCCAATCATCTGCAAAAATGAATATGATATTCGGTGGGTTTTCTTGATTGGTTATCTGCTCCTTTTTTGCTTCTTGTTTACCACCACATCCCAACAATAAAATAACCAAGGTATAAAGGATATAACTATTGACGCCGGTTTTCATTATATGGGTAATATTGTATTTGATCAACATTTTAGATTAATTTAAAATAATATTTTTCATTTAAATAACAATAGGGCCGATTATTCTAGACTAACAAGTGGGGTCAATCGTATTGCCTTTAGACTGGCAGCCTTCCTATTGCCATTGACCAATGAAACAGTGATGCTGTGCACTCCCGGCTTTTCAAATTTTAAAAGTCCCATTTCATAATAATTGTAGACTTCGGAGGAATTCTGCTGATTTTGAACAAGACTTCCTTCATCAGAACCAATATTCCAGACCAACCTCCCAGAACCCGCATAGTTGAGTTCTGTTTGGTAATAACCGGGTTCCTTCACTACAACTTTCCAGGTCACTTTTCCCTGATCGGTCCAATCTTGGGCCTGCTCTATATGTTTCCACTCCCCAAATTTTTCCATCCACCTTTTTTCCTTAATAGCCACACCTTGCGCCTGGGCAAAATCTACGGGAAGTACCGTGGCGTAAATGGGATCGACACTTCGGTGGGAAGCTGGTTCCGGAAGCCCATCTACCTCAACCTCTATAATGGATATTAATTTTTCGGGGCGTTTGGCAGGAAGCTGTAATGCGGCCCAATCCCCATCCTTTAAAATTTCCAATTTTTGCCGGTTTCCGTTTATCCATAAGTTTGCCGTTCTAATATGCTGATTTAGCCCGGGGAGCCAAAGTTTTCCGTCCAAAGGCCATTGATAGACGCAGAGGTTTAACTTGCCGTCAGCGGCTATTGTAGCGTCCCCCCAGGGCAGTTCATGACCCCAAGGCGAAGCCGCGGACTTATAAATAACCTGAGGATATCTATTGATCCATTCTCCAGAAGTTCTTAAGGATTCTTGGGCCTCTGTTGGAATTTGACCGTCAGGTGCTGGCCCCACATTCAACATATAGGTCCCGCCACGGGCCACGGTAGAAATAATACTTTTCAAAATTCGCTTCGGGCTCTTCCAATTCTGGTCGTACCAAGCATAGCCCCAAGAGTCATTGGTAACATCCACCGTTTCCCAAAAGCCCCCTATATTCTTAACGGGAATATTCATATCGCCCAAGGATTTGTAATCTCCCAATCCATGGCCTGCCCTTCCGGAAATCATAGCGTTAGGTTGATGTTTGCGAACCACTTGAACCAATTGCTCTACATATTTTTTTTCCATATTTCCTGGCGTATCAAACCAGACCATGGCAATATCCCCATATTCCGTTACAATTTCCTTAACCTGAGGGAGACATTTTTTCTTGAAGTAATAATCGAAGCCCACTTCTTTGCCTTTTTCATTGACATCGGGTCCGCCGTTGCCACCAGGAAAGGTCCAATCCTGATTATGCGAATAATAAAAGCCAAAACCAAGGTCAAGTTCTTTACAGGCCATGGCCAGTTCTTTCATAGGGTCTCTGGCAAAAGGTGTGGCTTTAACAATATTAAAATCATTGCTTTTAGAATCGTACATGGCAAAGCCGTCATGGTGTTTGCTGGTAACGACAATATATTTCATCCCGGCATCCTTTGCCAATTGGGCAATTGCTTTGGCATCAAAATTAACAGGATCAAAGTTTTTTGCTTCTGCCATATATTCGTCTACTGGAATATTAGCTCTTCTAGGATTCATTATCCATTCGCTAATGCCATAATACGTACTGTCTTTCCATTTATTGGCTATGTTGGAATAAATACCCCAATGGATGAACATAGCATAATTGCCATCATCAAATAAAGCGGTTCGGGAAGCAGGGGCGTCTGAACCCAGCGTATTCTGTTCTCCCCACATTTCGTCCATTCCCTTGGTTTTATCATGCTGTGCTTGAATGAGTTGCGCAGCCACCAAACTGAGTACAAATAACTTTTTTTTCATTTTTGATAGTAGATGGTAAAATTTATAATTTCATGTGATGTTTCATCTTTGTTTATTCTCTGCCCTTTTATAAAAGTGTGGGCACACAGACCTACCGCTAAAAGGATATTTTTTTTTTGAATAAGGCCGTAGTGAACCATAGGAGACTATATTTGACCACAGACCAAGTTGTTTCCTAACGAATACTATGTTAGTAGCGCGAAATAATCTACTGTTTAAAAATTTGGTTCCGAACCAATAATTTCTATCGTTGAAAATAGTGGCACCCAATACATTGAGGGTGCCACAACAACTATTGATCATTGGGAAGACATAAATTCCAATAATCGTCTACCTAATAGAAATTCTCTTTACAGTTTCTCGATATAGATGTAGTATGCAGGGTGCACTCTGTTATCCTTATCTATAAGTTGCGCTTCCATATCGTACTTACCTGCTGAAATATTAGCTGTAAAGGATACTTCTTTCTGCCCGCGTTCAATATTGGCGGTTCGCTCCAGGTCGGCTACATATACATAAGCTTTTTCAAAATCCGATTTTACACTCGCAGGCATCGTCCTATCCAGTTCCACGATTTTCTCCTGTGCCGGGAAAGTTTCATTTATGGCCAATCCGCTTTCCCTCGGGAATCTACATAGACTAATTTTATATTCCCCATCTTCCACGAATTCCACTTTCCAAATACCGGTGGCCTGTACTGCACTTGCAGCCCCGTATTGATGCCACATGCCGTTAAATTTACCGGTCATCATATCATGTGAGGAAATTCGACTAGGGTTTTCCTGTGGCGATCCCACTTTTATATATGCATATCTTTCGTTAACGCCTTCATTCATAAACGACTGCCACCATTTCTCGTAACCTAAGGCTAGTTTTTCAACTACCTCAGGATGTTGATCGATCACATTGTTAGACTGGCTCCGGTCATCGTTCATATTGTAAAGTTCATTCCCATTAACGAATCTCCAATTGTCATCCATGACAGCGTATTTTCTGTATTTGACCAAGTTTTGCAATCTTTGGGTATCTATGTACAGGGTTCTATTGGGCCAGTCTTCCTCATTGTTATAAAGCAGGGGTTTTAAACTTGTTCCATCCAAGGGTTTCACCGGATTAAAATCCAGTCCCATTACATCTACAAAAGTCGGCAGCAAATCATACGCTGCGGCCAGTTTGTCTATGTCCTTGCCACCGGTAAGTTGTCCATCTGGCCAGCGAATAAATAATGGAACCCTATGCCCACCTTCATATTCACTTCCTTTGGCTCCCCGTAAACCAGCGTCATAAACTTTATTTCCGCCAGCGGTACCGTTGTCTGTCATAAATATCAATATGGTATTGTCCGCTATCTTTAATTCATCCAGTTTTTCCTCCAACAACTTGAAGTTATCATCGATATTGGTGATCATCCCATAAAAACGTTGAAATTGCTCTTCCAAACCTTTAACATCCTTATACATATCCATATATTCCTTTGGCACGTTCAAAGGTCCATGGGGGGCATTAGTGGCGATATAACAGAAAAAAGGTTCGTTCTTGTTTTCTTCTATAAAGTCCATAGCCTCCGAAAAGAAAACATCGGTACAGTATCCCTCGTATTTTTGGGTTTGGCCATTGTGCCAGTAGGTATCGTCAAAATAATCGTTCCCCCAATAATCAGGTCCTTGGGAAATTCCCCCACCACCGTGGCGAACAACCTCATGAAACCCTCTATCTTCTGGGCGGTATGGATAATTATCGCCTAAATGCCATTTCCCGAACATTCCGTTGGTATATCCATTCTGAGCCAATACCTGGGGAAGGATCACCTCATCCTCAAAAAGTAGAGAACGTCCAGTAATAGTGTGAAATGTATTGATTCTATTGGTGTGCCTTCCTGTCATGATGGCGCCACGGGTAGGCGCACAGGTAGTAGAAACATGAAAATTGGTAAATCGGACCGATTCCTTATAAAATTCATCGAGGCTAGGCGTTTTAATGTACGGGTTGCCATAACTGCCCAAATCACCCATACCTTGATCATCTGTAATTACAATAATGACATTGGGTTTATCCTTTACCGAGCTTTGGGCATTTAAAACCAAAGAGGAGGCAAAAAATAATAACAATCCTAAGGGCAGACCAAATTTTAGGGAATTACTAGCACGTAATTGGGGCTTCTTCCCATGGTTTACACAAAATATCCTTTTGCTCAATAGTTTTAGGTTCATTTCTTAATTATTTTAATTTATTTCGAATGTATACAATTTACAACAATTCCGGTACGCCATCGATTATTCACCTCCCCTATTCAGGGACATTAAACACTATTTTTGATGGCCCGAATGAAGGTTCAAAGGACCTTATGGGGTGCTGATTTTCCCATCTGAATTCCAGTATATTTTAATAGCCCGGGTTTTGAACAAGGTTTTCATTGTTTCTTATTTCATCGGTAGGAATAGGAAACAGTAGCTCTCGCGCGGTTAATTGGGGCCCATAGGCAAATTTATGCCCAACAAAGTCCTCAAAGCTTCCTGTCGCCACGTTCAAAGCCTTTCTTAAACGGACCATATCGAACCAGGTCACGTTTTCATAACTCAATTCGTGCCACTTTTCTTTCCAAACTGCTTCCCTGAATTGTTCTTTACTTAAACCAGAATACTCGGCAAGTTCCGCTCTTCTTCTAATTTTATTTAAGGCCTCTTCAGTCTCGATCGTTGGTCCGGAAATCTCGTTCTGGGCTTCGGCGTAGATCAAAAGTACCTCGGCATAACGAATTAAATCCCAATTAAGGTCACTGCTCGCAGTTTCAAGATTGGCTGCAATATCAAAATGCTTGTATAAAAAGTAACCTCCTAAAACAATGGTCTCGTTCCTATCAAATTTTGAAGTATAGGTAGTATAGTAAAATTCTTTTTCTTCCACCCTTTTGTCACCAGCATCATAGGATTCAATAAAATCCTGGTTTGCATAAATTGCTCCGGTTTGGGATGAATAGGCAGAGATGTTCATATTGTATGGGATTATTAATGGCTGCCAGTCGGAAGGATCAACAAAGGCCTCATATTGTACCATAAATATATTCTCTCCTATATTATTCTTTGAAGGGTCGTGAAGGTCTGCATAGGTTGGAAACAAGCTGTATTGATCAGAATCTATTACTTCCTTAGCCTTATCCGCAGCTTTTTTGTAATATTCATCCCCTTTTTGTAATGGATAACCGGCCATGGTCAGATAAACACTTGACAATAGAGATTTAATGGCACCCATTGTAACTTTTCCAGAGGTATCATTAAAAGGTAATCCGGAAGTCTCTGCCAAGGTAAGGTCCTCTTCAATTAGGGCATAAATGTTCTCCACAGTTTCTGGAGAGGCATAAAGATTTTCCGAACCTAGATCAATAGGTTCTGTAATAAGTGGGATATCCCCAAATATTCTGACAAGGTTATAATAATAGTATGCCCTTAAAAACCTGGCTTCACCCAATAACCTATTTTTCTTGGCTTCATCCATAGCAATTTCTGGAATGTATGCAATGGCAAGATTGGCATTCGCAATTCCTTTATAACTACTATCCCAATACACTTTGCCATAACCATTATCGGAGGTATTGGTCAAGTTTCTAATTATATTGCTATTATCGGCCTGGCCCAAATCACTATCGGCGAGTCCGGTCGCAAATTCCAACATCAGCCAGGGACTACCTTCATAATTACCACCCCGTATAGTCCTTAAACTAGAATAAATAGAGAATACGGCAGTCTCTGCATGTTCGGCAGTCTGAAAATAACTATCAGCCGTAATATTGGAAGGGTCGGTTTCCTCAAGAAAATCGGAACACCCTATGGTAAGGAAAAGTAAGGAGGCCATTAAGATTGACCCAATTCGTGTTTTTATAGTATTTTTCATTTTTGTCATTTTATAATTAGAATGTTGCATTCAACCCGATCATAAATACCATAGGCTTGGGGTATTGATCAAAATTCACCTCTCCTTGTCCAAAAGTATTGTCACTGGTTTGGACCTCGGGATCATAACCTTGATATTTTGTACTTACAAAGAAGTTTTGGGCAGAAGTATATACCTTAAGCCTACTCAGTTGCATTTTTTCCGTTAAATCCGAGGGAAAATTGTAACCCAATAAAAGGTTTCTGCCCCTAATAAAGGATCCATCCTGAATCATATGGGAGGTGTCCAGGTTATCATAGCCGGCCGACACTGGTCTCCACTGGGCTATTGGCGTATTCTGATTATCCGGAGTCCAACCGTTCAAGACTGTGGATAGGCTATTTGCAATCCCCTGACGATTTTCTTGAGGGCGGGTAGTAATGTACATGATGTCATTACCATATTGAAATTGCAGATCTACCAATAATTCAAAATTCTTATATCGGAACGTATTGATAAAACTACCGTATCCATCCGGTATCCCTTTGCCAATAATTTTTCGGTCGGCCTGATTGATTACACCATCATTGTTCCTATCCTCTATTTTCACATCCCCGGGCAACCTGAAATATTTAGCGGCTTCGGCTTCTTCGTCCGTACCCCAGGTACCCAAGTGGACCAGTCCAAAGAATGAGCCCACAGGTTCTCCCTCCCTGATTATAGTCTTACTGGAGAATATATCACTCCCCCCTGAAAGGGCCACAACTTTATTCTTGTTCATGGCGATATTGAAATCGGTTTCCCAGAAAAAATCCGTAGTCATAATATTCTTGGTATTCAGGGAAAATTCAAATCCCTTATTTTCCATACTACCTATATTACGAAATACGGAAGCATAGCCACTACTTGTGGGCACTGGCGAATTCAAAAGCATATCTGTAGTCAACTTTCTATATACATCGGCCTCCATGGAAATTCTACCCTTAAAAAGCCCCAATTCTATACCGGCATCGACCTGGTCTGTTTTTTCCCATTGAAGATTGGGGTTGGCCAACCGGTCTATACCTATCCCATTTACTATAGCATCATTAACTACATAACCGTAGTTTCCAAGACCTGAAAGCGCGCCGTAAGCCGGAATTTCAGAGTTACCCGTAACCCCATAACTGGCACGCAATTTAAGATTGGAAATTACGGAAGATTCCTTGAGAAAATTTTCTTCGGAGACCTTCCAAGCCAATGCCGCGGAAGGAAAGAACGCATATCTATTGGTGGCCCCAAACTTGGAAGATCCATCTACACGCCCTGTCACCGTAAGTAAGTATTTATTTAACAAGCCGTAGTTGATTCTTCCAAAATAAGAATTAAGACCATAGGCATAAGCACTTGAACTTGGCGTACTTACTACAGAGCCAGCTCCCAAATTGTCATAGCTAAAAAAATCATCGGAAAAATTTTGAGATCCAGCACTAAAATTTGAACTGTTGACATGTTGCCATGAAATACCCAATAGACCAGTTAAGGAGTGAATTTCAGCAATTTCCTTCTGGTAGGTCAAATAATTTTCAAACTGCCAAGAGAAATACTCATTTAATGACCTGGTGGCATAACCGTTGGTATTGGCCCCGATAAAACTTAGTTCCCTACCCGCGTATTCATTTACTTTTTGGTCGATACTGTTAATCCCCAAAGACGTCCTTAGGTCTAGTCCTTTAGCCAAGGTAATATTGGCAAAAATATTTCCAAGAACGGTATTGGTTTTTAAATATTTCTTGTATTCTTCCGCAACCCTTACCGGATTGGGACCACCTTCCATACCAGGATAATCCGCGTTGCTGGCCCAGGTACCATCAGGATATTTCACAGGAATAATAGGAATATTTTCTATCATATTTCTTCCGACCCAAGAGGCATGGATAACTCTTTCGGTTTGGTTATTATAACTTAAACTACCACCCACTTTTAACCAATCCCTGATGTTGGAGTCGAAAACAAATCGTCCGGAATAACGCTTAAGCCACGAATCCTTCATAATCCCCTCTTCGTTCATATAGCCTATAAAGGCGCCATAACTCCCCTTCTCGTTACCACCTGTAAAAGATAGTTGATGATTCTGCGTAAATGCCGGCCTGGTCACTTCATCCTGCCAATCCGTATCATAAATTGGATCACCATTGGCATCGAACAATCTTGGATCGTTTCTTTTTAAAGCCGGATCGGTATATTTTCCGTTTGCAAATCCGACCGCATCATATTTTTCTGCGTTCTGATAGGCTACCTCCTCGATCATTAAAAATTCCTCGGAATTAAGGACCCCCACTTTTTTTGCGAGTGTACCCAAACTATAATAACTATCATAACTAATTGAACCACCTGCGTTACTTCCTCTTTTAGTAGTAACCAAAACAACCCCGTTGGCCCCCCTTGAACCATAAATGGCAGTAGCTGAGGCATCTTTTAATACTTCAACAGAAGCAATATCATTGGGGTTAATATAATCTATTGGAGTACTGTTGCCCGCTAGACCAGTAGAAACTAAAATTACACCATCAACAACGTACAACGGATCATTCGCCAAACTTACGGAGGAATTTCCACGGATTCTTATGTTCGATTTTCCTCCAGGCCTTCCGGAATTGACCGAAACGCTAACTCCCGGCATTTTTCCCGATAAGGATTGTGTAAGGGAGGCTGCCGGACGCTCTTGAAGCTCATCGGAAGAAACTGAACCAACTGCTCCTGTCAGGTCGCTTTTCTTTTGGGTTCCGTAACCGATCAGAACTACTTCGTCCAAGCCTGCGGCACTTTCTTCCATCTGAACGGAAATAGAAGTTTGCCCATTCAGGGGAATTTCCTTGGTAGCAAATCCTATGTAAGAAAATACCAAAGCTCCATTTATATCGGCTACTTCAATTGAAAAATTTCCATCAAAATCGGCCGTAACTCCATTTGTGGTTCCTTTTTCCACAATATTGGCCCCAGATAAGGGAACGCCATCCGCATCCGTTACGGTCCCGTTAATTTGTGACTGTTGCCCAAGGTCGATTGAGTTAGAATCTATAGGCACAAAAACACGATTTACATTCGTATTGGCATTAGCGAGAAACATGACCAGGAAACATACAAAGCTGGTCAACTGTAACTTTTGCGCGAGTTTTAAACCGTACACCGGTTCATTCTTTTTTTTCATTTTAAGGTTTTTAGGTTATTCAAGAAATCTAGTTGTTCTTACCTTTTCCGTGACCTTTAATGTTGTTTTAAAAGCCAATGGAAAATTTAATTCCTCCATAAACTTTTTTTAGTCCAACCCGGGCCATCGTCTGAGTTCAGCCAAATATAGTTATGTAGCAAAGGGTATATCTTGCTCATATCGACCAATCATTTGCTCATAACCTGCATCTTGGAACAATAATATTTAAAACCCTGTTTTCGTGATGTTTATAGATGCTATTCCACTCATATAGCACCTCCTAAAACGGAGAAACACCATGATTTAAATGACATTGGCATTGAAATTGGAGCCAGTTTAAAGTTGAAATTAACCTACTGGAGAAAGGAATTATGATGCCATTGGATGGCATAAGCTTTTATAAGGGCCGCAGTTTTAAATACCTTTAAACGGAATAGCATCAAAAAAACATGAAAATTAATTAGGTTCAGTTTTTATCTGGAAAATTCAGAGGGAGAAATCCCGTGTAGCTTTTTAAAAGCAGTGGAGAAATAGGAATTGGATTCAATCCCTATTTGATACATAACTTCAGCTACGTTAAAGCCTTCGTTCTTCCTTAAGAGTTCTGCTGCCCTTTGCAACCTAAAATTTCTAAGATACGCATTTGGCGTCTGCCCGGTAAGTTGTTTAAGGCGTCGGTAAAAGTGTGAAGTGCTAAGGCCCATTTCCAAAGCGAGCTCTTCCACCCCAAAATTGGAATCGGATATATTCTTTTCTATGATGGAAACGGTATTGTTCAAAAATTCTTTGTCCCTGGTAGAAATTCCCATGGCATCTTTGGGAACTTTACTGTTTTTTGAAAAATATTCCCTTAAACGCTCCTTGGTCTTAATTAATTTTTCGATTCTTAACTCAAGGTTTCTCAATGAAAAAGGCTTGCCTATATATTCATCGGCACCGAATTGAAGCCCCTTGATCATATCGTCGTCTTCATTCAATGCCGTTAAAAGCAACACGTAAATATGGCTAAGATTGGGGTCGGATTTTATTTTCTCGCACATTTCGAAACCGTCCATCTCGGGCATCATCACATCGCTAACCACCAGGTCCGGTTCTTTTCGTTTTATTTTTTCCAACCCTTCAACCCCATTGTTAGCTACTTGAATATTATATTTTTCAGACAATGTCCCCTTTAAAAAGGTCTGTACATCCACTTCGTTCTCCACCAACAAAATAGAATATTTCTTTTTGTTACCATCCAATGGCAGGGCCATATTTCCTTCGGTAATATTAGAGGACAAGGGAATCCAATCATCCACATAGGATTTTTTGGAAAAATCAATTTCCTCCAAATTGTACTCCTTTATGGATTGGGACGGAAGTACTACCGAAAAGCGCGTTTCTACACCAGGGATACTCTTGGCAGAAATCTCACCATCTAATAAATTGACCAACGATTTGCAAAATGACAGGCCAATTCCCCCACCGCTAACCTTATCGGTTTTATTTCCCAGTTGATAAAAACGTTCGAAGATATTTTCTAAATCCTCCTCGGGAATTCCCTTACCGCTGTCCACCACATCGATATATATCATTTTTTGCCCTGACACGTAGTCAATTTTTGATTCGATCCCAATATTGCCAAAGGGCGGGGTATTCTTAAAGGAATTGGAAAGTAGGTTAAAGATAATACGTTCGGTTTTTTCTACATCGATTATTATTTCTTCGTCAGGAGAACTTATTTTATAACTAAAATTGATGTCCTTGTCAATGGCATAATTTTCAAATGCCTCAATGGTAGGATTGATAAAAGCACTTAAGGTATCTTTCCTTAAATTCAATTTCAGACGGCCTTGTTCCGCTTGTTGAAAGGTAATCAACTGATCTACCAGGCTTAAAAGCCTTTTGGTGTTTTTCTGGATTATCGCTAAGTATTTGTTGTTTTCAGGATTCGTATTATGGGTCACCAGGCGCTCCAAAGGACCCGAAATCAATGTTAATGGCGTTCTAAATTCATGGGACATATTGGTGAAATACTGAAATTTTCCCTTATTGATGGTATGCACCCGTTCTTTGTCCAATTCTTCGAATTTCAACCGTTGTTTTAATTTCTCATGCTGTGAAAAATAAACAACTATTCCTATTCCGATACCCAGCGTTAACATGGAAAAAAGCAAATAACTCCACCAGGTCCGGTACCAAGGGGGCAATATTTTTAGGTTCAAGGATTTGTTCTGGGTACTCCAAATACCGTCGCCGTTGGCCGCCCTAACCTTGAAGACATAACTTCTGGCCGGCAAATTTGTATAACTAACCGTGGTTTTACCTTCGTTGACCACTATCCAGTCCTTATTAAAACCTTCAAGTTTATACGCTACCTTATTTTTGGAAGGAGTTGAAGTGTGCTCCACGGCAAGATCAAAAGCGATAAACTGCTCCTTTTGGCTTACGGCTATGTTCCGGGTCTCGGAAATAGACCTCTCGAGAATTACCCTGTTGTTCCGTTTTTCCCCAATTCTTACCCGCTCGTTGTTTACCAGCAGGTCGGTAATTAAAACCTTTGGTGGCTGATGGTTCAGTTTAATATCCTCGGACTTAAAAATTGTTAACCCATTCAATCCGCCAAAATAGAAATAATCCGAACTCCCTTTATAAAAAGCCCCTTGCCTAAAATTGTTCTGGGGCAGGCCATCACGAACATCAAATACATTAATAGTGTTGTCCTTTAAGTGAAACCTCAATAGTCCCATATCGGAACTTAACCATAAATAGTGGTTACCTTCAGGCAAAATACCGTAGATGGCGTCATCTGGCAGCACATCATTTTTACGAAAAAACTCTATTTTAACCGGTTGTCCCGAGCTATCAAGAGAGATTTTATTAAGCCCACCACCAAAGGTCCCTACCCAAATATCGCCATTACGGTCTTCATGAAGGGAAAACACATTTTCATAGCTTAATCTTATTTTGTCATTCCTGTTATCGGTATACTTGTGGTGAATCTCAATTTCCTTACCATCAAAAGCGGCATGTATAAGCCCTTTTTTAGTGCCGATCCACAAGGAACCATCTCCTGTCTTTAGGAGTGCATGACCAACTCCATTCCCCAAGGAAACAGTTGACTTTGGCTCAAGATTGGGGTCTTTACTACTGTCGATTAAAGGCCATGGATTTTGCAAAACTGTTAGATGACTTCCCACCAGAAGGACATCCGATTCACCTATTTGACAAATTTTTCGAATTTCTTTATTGAAAAGTTGGGTTCCATCCTTAGTCAATGTTACTTTTTTGAATTTGTCAATTAAGGGGTTGTAAACGACTATTGTATGATCTGTGCCAAACCATAAGTATCCTCTGTTATCCTCATATATGGTCCGGACAAAATCCAGATCGGAAATAGGAAAATTACCTGCAAAATTTTCAAACTTAAGCGAATTATATGTTGCATCATTTACGGCAGTAGTACTTCTGAAAAGTGGCTCATTATAACCGGACATCCATAATCTCCCTTTACTGTCTTCCAGAATCGCCGTTAATAAATTATCTGTCAAAGATTGTTTGTCATAGGGGTTGTTGGAGTAACTTTTGAATTGTTTTTGAGCAAGATCTAACTTATTTATTCCCCCTTGGGCCGTACCCACCCATAGCACATTGAAATCATCTTGAAAAAGGGCATTGATATTTTGACTGCTTACCCCATAAATATCTCTAGGATCGTAGGCAAAGTGTTGAAAACGGTCTTCATCCGCTACATATCTAAAGAGACCGTTATCCTTTGTACCTACCCAAACACTGCCAGAATGATCCTCAAAAAGAACGTCTACCCTAAGGGAGGATGCCGTAGATTTTATTATCTCAATACTATTAAAACTAGTAATTATATGCGCCTTATCCCCCTCCAGGGATACCTTGTAAAGCCCATTTTCCGTTCCGATCCAATAAATATTATTTCTCTTTAAAATAGATGTAACGAACTCCTTATCCAAAGCATTAAATGGAACCAAGGACTTTATTGCCATATCATTGCCAGAAGACCCACTTCCTAAAGTTAAGTTCCATAAACCCATGGATGTTGCCAAAATCAATGAATTCTTATCATTAAAGTAGAAACCGTTTAGGCTTGGAATATTAGGTTGGGATTTAAGGATATTATGGGAAAGCATGAATACGCCATTTTGTATATCCTTAAGCTCGCATACATATAATTCATTATTACCGGAAAACCAGATTTTGCCATCTGGCCCCGAACCAATATTATTAATACTTATTCTGCTGTCCAGAGGAACCGTAAGGAACTTTTCCAGTGATGGGATATACACATTAAGTCCTAGATTGGTGCCGATCCATAATAAACCGCGATCATCATTAAATAATTGCTTAATATCATTACTAAGGATATTTCCATTGCTTGCAGATTGCGTAGTAAAGGTTTTAAATTCATAACCATCGTACCTAATGAGCCCGTTTGGGGTGCCATACCATAAGTATCCAAATTGGTCTTGTGCTATACTATTGATGGTATTTTGGTTAAATCCTTCTTCATTGGAAAATCGTTCAAATTTTTGGGAATATATAGAAGATGGCATGGCAAGGGTAATCATTGCGATTCCCCAACAATAAAGTACAACTCCTAGTTTTCTATATATTTTCATTCCCTTCGTGCCACGCTAGAATTAGTTTATCCAATGACATCTATTAGTTAGATATCAAAACCAAAATGATACAAATTTATACTATACGGTTAAAATGGAGGCTTATTTTTATAAATACCCAATCAATTGTTTTCTATTGGACCTTTTTAAGAACATCAAAATCTTACTAAAAATGTAAAACAAAAACTGAACGGTAAAGGTGGCTTTTGAAATCGGCTCATAAGGTTTTTTTATAGAACAGGAAGATAGAATGGGGGGGGCATTGTTGGAATAAAAAGCTGGTACCATCATGGAAGAAACAGCAGTTGATTTGTTTGCTGTTTTTTTAAGGATAATGATCTTTATTTGTACTAAAATTTCAATAACTACTATTTAAATACATTTTAAGCAAAAAAAGTATCGTTATTTGAGTTAAAATTGGTTGTTTACATAATTTAATAGGTGAAATTTTGTAGTCCAATAATTTTTTTTCCAATTTACGCAAACGATTTCGTAAAAACTAATAACCTATCAGGTGACATGAAAAATAAAAAAAAGTACATCCAAAAATTAAGTGAAGTTGGAATGGAGGATTTACCACGGGTTGGCGGCAAAAATGCTTCCCTTGGTGAAATGATTCAAAATTTAACGTCCCAGAACATCAAAGTCCCTAACGGTTTTGCCGTTACCGTTGAAGCTTATGATGCTTTTATTTCGGAAAACAATTTAAAGGAAAAGATCAATGCTGCCTTGAAGGGTTTGGAAACTACAGACATTATTCAGTTGCGCAAAACAGGTTCGAATATTCGAAAATTGATTTCCAACGGAAAATTTCCTGTATCGGTTGAAAAAGCAATATTGGAATTCTATTATTCCCTTTCCGAGGACTACGACCAAGAAGCTACCGATGTTGCCGTACGTTCATCAGCAACGGCAGAAGACTTACCTGATGCTTCCTTTGCGGGGCAACAATCCACCTATTTGAATATTAGGGGCGGGGAAATGTTGTTAACGGCGATCCGAAGTTGTTTTGCTTCCCTGTATACAGACCGTGCCATCTCCTATAGATCGTCTAGGGGGTTTGATCACTTTACTATTAAATTATCGGTTTGTGTTCAAAAAATGGTGCGATCCGATCTAGGTTCTTCCGGCGTAGCCTTTTCATTGGATACCGAAAGCGGTTTTAAAGATGTGGTCCTGATAAATGGTGCCTATGGCTTAGGGGAACTTGTGGTAGGGGGCGAAATATCCCCGGATGAGTTTTTAGTGTTCAAACCTACTCTGGCGAAAGGGTTTAATGCCATTATAGATAAGAAGTTAGGCAAGAAAACCCATAAAATGATATATGGCAATAAACCTTTTGAGACCGTAAAACAGGTGCCGGTAGATCAAAAAATTCAAGATAGCTTCTGTTTAAAAGATGTCCAAATCATACAATTGGCCCAATGGGTACAAAAAATTGAAAACTACTACAGTAAGGTAAGAGGGTCCTGGTGCCCTATGGATATCGAATGGGCCATAGACGGACTTTCCAATCAACTTTATATCGTTCAGGCCCGTCCGGAGACCATCCATTCACAGGAACAAACAGAGAGTATTAAAGAATATGAAATTGAGAACGAAGATCAATTGTCGGACAAACTTATTCTGGAAGGGGTGGCAGTAGGTGATAAGATTGGAAATGGGAAGGTGTACCGTATTTTCACCTTGGATGGAAGGGATGGTAGTGCCGATGAAATTGATTTTAAGGAGGGTGATGTTTTGGTTACGGAAATGACCGATCCAGATTGGGAACCTTTAATGAAAAAGGCCTCGGCCATAATCACCGAAAAAGGTGGTAGAACCTGCCATGCGGCCATTGTAGCCCGTGAAATTGGTGTTCCGGCAATTGTGGGTGCGGCAAATGCGACGTCTCTATTGGAAAATGGCCAGGACATTACAGTATCCTGTGCCGAAGGCAATGTGGGAAAGGTGTACCAAGGAAAAATAAACTACAAACTTCACGAAACGGCCTACAAGGAGTTTCCAAAGACGAAAACACCCGTTCTAATGAATATTGGTTCGCCAGAACTGGCCTTTCAATATCGAAAAATTCCGAATGCAGGTGTGGGCTTGGCCCGGGAAGAATTCATCATCAATAATTATATAAAAGTACATCCCTTGGCTCTGTTAAAGCACAAGACCTTGAACGACCCGGACCTATCCTCGTCCATAGCCACATTGATCAAAGGATACGAATCCGAGGAAGACTTTTTCATATACAAATTGGCACAGGGAATAGCTAAGATCGGCGCTGCTTTTTACCCCAATAGGGTTATTACCAGATTGTCCGATTTTAAAACCAATGAGTACTATAACCTTTTGGGTGGTAATTACTTTGAGCCTAGGGAAGAGAACCCAATGATAGGATGGAGAGGGGCTTCGCGTTATTATTCGGAAGCTTTTAAGGAGGCTTTTATACTGGAATGTAAAGCCCTTAAAAAGGTACGGGATGATTTTGGATTGGAAAATATCACCATAATGATTCCCTTTTGCAGAACGCCACAGGAATTGACCAAGGTCTTACAAATAATGGAAGAGAATGGACTAAAAAGAGGCGAAAAGGGCCTTGAAATTTACCTGATGGCAGAACTGCCTTCCAACGTAATTTTAGCCGACCAATTTGCACCAATGATAGATGGTTTTTCTATAGGGTCAAACGACCTGACCCAATTGGTACTGGGGCTTGATCGCGATTCCAGTTTGGTGGCCCATTTATACGATGAGCGTAATTGTGCGGTTAAAAGTATGATAAAGTCCCTGATTGGATCGGCCAAAAAACACAAGACCAAGGTGGGTATCTGTGGTCAGGGTCCTTCCGATTTTCCGGATTTCTCCCAGTTCCTGATAGAGGAAGGTATAGATACCATTTCCGTAACCCCCGACTCCATGTTAAAAACTTTAAAAGTAATCCAAGAAATAGAAAACTAAAATTATGAGCAATACTATCGAAGATATCCTTTTGGATGCACACAACCACAACAAACGGGAAGAACTTTTGGCGTATTTGGAAAACATCCGTATCAAGAACCCCGATAAGGAACTGCGTGATTTATACCAAATAGCCTATGACCAAGTGATGAGGCCGTAAATATTAGTTTTGAATTGTGGGTTTTAGCAATTTACTTATTTACACTAAATTATAATTCAGGGGGGGGGGTTACAACTAAAATAATAGGTAATGTCCATATCGCGTATATATGGAATTGTTGGAAGGGTGCGGTTATAGTTTTGGAAATTTACAGTGGTAACTAATTCCCCATATTACATTCCTTCTTACCACCAAATTCAAGCTAGACCAGGTGAAAATCGCCATACATGACAACGATTCCTTATTAGGTCAAAAATTCGCTGACTTTGAACCTGAAGAGCTTTGGGATTGTCTCCATTAGGCGGCCGAAGCCCTTTTATAAAACAAGAAAGCAAAAAACCACGAGTACAGACTCTCCCTGCATTTTTTATTAGAAAAAAATAAAGGGAGATTTTTCTATTCCCACAGTGCTATGGTAAAATGGCATGGAAATACATATACCTACGACTCCTGTAGATTTAAAAAAAACTGTACTTCACTTATAACCAAACTTTATTAGTCTAGGTGTACTAAAAAGAATATTTTTACGGTTCTCTTTTTCAAGAACCAAAAAAACCAAGTTGATCAACACCTATTTTATGCAAAGAGTCCACCTTTTCACAATGCCTAAATTTTATAATAGGAAACGGCATAACCTAGTTTGCCTTCTTTTTTTCATTTTTTCGGCTACGGCCTTGGCCCAGGAGAAACATACCATCAGCGGTACCATAACGGATGCTTCCAATGGAGAAGAACTTTTGGGTGCCAGCGTTTGGGTGTCCGAACTAGGTACTGGCGGTATTACCAACGAATACGGGTTTTACTCTATAACCATTCCGGAAGGAACTTATAACCTGAATATAAGCTATGTGGGCTATGCAACGGTCATAAAGCAAATTTCCCTTACCGAAAGTGTCCGTTTAAACGAAATTCTCGAGCCAGAATCCACTTCATTGGAAGAGGTGGTCGTTACCTCGGAACGTAAGGACGGCAACATAAAATCGCCCCAAATGAGTGTCACTTCTTTAGATGTCAAGGAAATCGCGGTCGTACCCGTTGTCTTCGGCGAGCAGGATGTAATAAAGACTATTCAACTCTTGCCCGGTATCAAATCCAACGAGGGTGGTGGCGGCTTTTTTGTCCGTGGTGGAAGTGCCGACCAAAACCTGATCTTACTTGACGAGGCACCGGTGTACAACGCCTCCCATTTATTGGGCTTTTTCTCAGTATTCAATTCCGATGCCATAAAGGACTTGACCGTTTACAAAGGTCATATTCCAGCCGAATTTGGAGGAAGGGCTTCCTCTGTTTTGGACATACAGATGAACAACGGGAATAATAAAAAATTTAACGCTTCTGGGGGCATCGGGTTAATTTCTTCTCGCCTTACCATAGAGAATCCCATTGTAAAGGACAAAGGTTCATTTATTATTTCGGGCCGAAGAACGTATTTAGATCTCTTCCTTAAAACTTCCAACGACGAGGATGTCCGCAAGTCAGTCCTTTATTTTTATGACCTAAACGCAAAGGCCAATTATAAATTCGGAGAAAAGAACAGGGTTTTTATTTCCGGCTATTTCGGAAGGGACAAGTTTGGCGTGAGTAATGATTTTGGCTTCGATTGGGGTAATACCACAGCTACTGTGCGATGGAACCATATCATTAACGATCGACTGTTTTCCAACACCACAGCCTTGTTCAGCGACTACAATTACGACGTAGAGATTGGGGGAGATGAGGGTGAGAACAATGGGTTCGATATCACATCGGCCATTCAGGATGTTAGCCTGAAACAAGATTTCAAATACTATATCAATCCCTCGAACACCATGAAATTTGGGGCCAACGGCATTTACCATACCTTTATTCCCGGACAGATAAATCCACAATCCAATGCCAATATCAATGCATTGGAACTTCAGGAAAAATATGCTTGGGAAGCAGCTGCATATATTTCGGACGATTTGGAAATCTCTGAAAAAATAAACCTCAACCTCGGACTACGCTATTCCTGGTTCGCCCAGGTGGGGCCTGGCGATATTTTTACCTATGATGAGGATGGTGATGTGGCCACGACAGAAAATTTCGATAGCGGTGAAATTGTGGAAACCTATTCCGGACTCGAACCCAGAGCGGGACTTACCTATCTGCTTTCTGACGAGACTTCGGTAAAAGCTTCTTTCGGACGTAACCGGCAGTATTTACATCTAGTCTCCAATTCCACCAGTGGTACACCTATCGATATTTGGATTCCCAGCAGCAATAACGTGAAACCGCAGATCGCAGATCAGTATGCGCTAGGGTATTACCGCAATTTTAAGGACAATGCCTTTGAAAGTTCGTTCGAGGTTTATTACAAGGACATGCAGAACCAAGTGGACTACCGTACAGGGGCTGAATTGGTCTTTAATGAAAATGTGGAATCACAATTGCTCTTTGGAAAAGGATGGTCATACGGTGCCGAATTTTACCTCAAAAAGAATATTGGAAAATTAACCGGATGGTTCAGCTATACCTGGTCTAAAACCGAACGCGAATTTGAAGGTATCGATAACGGAAACCCTTATCCCGCCAATTGGGACCGGACGCACGATTTATCCTTGGTCGGTATTTACAAACTAAACCCCAAGTGGACGTTCTCTGCTTCTTTCGTATACCAGACCGGAAACGCGATTACCTATCCCGTTGGAAAATATGAGGTAGACGGTGAAGTGATCAACCTGTACGACACCAGAAACGATAACCGCATGCCAGATAACCACCGATTGGATCTGGGCGCAACTTGGCAATTGAAAAAGAACGACCGTTTTGAATCGAATCTCAATTTTTCCATTTATAATGCATACGGAAGGCGAAATGCATTCGCCATTAATTTTCAAGAAGCAGAAAACGACCCCAACAGGACCGAAGCGGTAAGACTCTCTTTGTTTAGTTTTGTTCCCTCGATCACCTACAATTTCAAATTCAAATAATATGAAACGCTACCAATATATAATTATTTCCAGTATTTTTATTCTAGGTTTATCCTCCTGTGAGGATGTTATTGAACTTGATTTGAATAAAGTTCCTCCAAAAGTGGTCATTGAAGGTTTTGTAACTGATCAAGCGGGGCCGTATATCATAAAGATCAGCAAAAGTGTTGATTTCTACGATGCCAACAGTTTCCCTACTCAGGAAAACGCCATAGTTCGAATATATGATGACCTAGGAAACGAGGACACCCTTACCGAAACCAGTCCTGGTGTCTATGAGACTAGCACTCTACAAGGCGAACGGGGCGTTACCTATACCCTGGAAGTACAAATAAATGGGGTTACCTATACCGCCATCAGTAAAATGCCGGAGCAACGAATTCTATTGGATTCCCTCACAACGTCATTTGAAGAGGAATCCCTGTTTCTTGATGAAGGCTATTATGCGACGGCATTTTTTAACGATCCTCCAATTATCGAAAACTACTACCGTTTACAGGTCCTGGTCAATGGCGAAGTATATTTCTTTGTAGATCCAGAGGATGAGGAGGACGTACCCCAAGAGGATATCAATTTTTGGCTCTCGACCGATAAGTTCACGGACGGCAATCTTCAGGATTATGAATTTCCCCATACCTTGAAAGTAGGTGACACCATGCAGGTAAGCTTGGCGCATTTAGAACGTAGTACCTATGACTATTACCGTACTTTGGTGGATGTTATCAACGGTGGCGGGGTAGCTCCTTCCAACCCCATTACTAATATAGAAGGTGGGGCTTTGGGCTATTTTGGGGCATTCTCGGTGACAAGGAATTCTATTGTGGTGCAAGAGTAAGTAATCCCCTAAATATGAGTTCAAATCACTATTATGGGCACAGGAACTTACACGCTACATGTGTTAAAAAAAACTAATATGCATAGTTCTCAAATATAGGAACTAAACAAACCATTAGGTTTACCTAGAATAAGGAGTCATGGAAAATAAATTGACGGATAAACAAAAAGATCTTATTGAAAGTTTTGGTGTAGTTCAAGAAGGAATGGGTTTGACGCCTGCCGCTGCCCGGGTAAATTCCTTACTTACCATTGCAGACAAGGTGGAGCTATCATTTGATGAAATACGTGAATCATTGGAATTGAGTAAAAGCGCTACAAGTAATGCCATTAATAATTTATTAATGATGGACCGTATTGGTTACAAAACAAAACCGGGGGACCGCAAGCGTTATTTCTATTCAAAAATGGGCCAATGGCAGAATGCATTTATGAACAGTATGAACGGACTAACGGGGTACAACCAATTACTTAAGGAAATATTGGCCAACAGAACAAGTGACACTAAAGAGTTCAACGCACAACTCAAGGACCTTACGGCATTCATAGAATATTATCAGAAGGAGAGCATTAAAATTATTGAAAATTGGAAGAAATAGCCGATTTCATCTTTTTTAAACTATTAATTACTTTACTACAAACCACCGAGATTAGTTTTGGATTAATTTTATTAATCTGCTGTTTTATAGGCCTAAAAATGTGAAATCCGCTTTTAGAATAGGCCTTATTTACCATATTAAACATGAAGATTAAAAACCAATCATAGAAATTATTCAACTTACCATTATTTATGCGCTGGAAAAATGTGGATAGTAAAGAAGATCAACCTTATCTTTAAGAGGTAGCAGTCAAGAAATGAACGGGTAACCAATCCTCCCATTAAAGCAAAATGGTATATGAAAAGCCAGTCCGAAAAAGAAAATGGATTATTTTAAAAATCTAATGTTTACGGTCAACGATCAGGAATGTATCAAAACTTCGGAATTATAAAATTCTAGCCCTACCTATCCCCGAAACAAAAAGAAACGCTCCTTTAATTCCTCTATCGCAGTCTCTTTATTGGTAGTGATATAGCGTAGTGCTTCGTCCGTAAATTCTTGTCCTTTATCCGTCAGGGACACAATATTATCAGAGATATAAATAAGATTGTTCTTAGAGGCTAGTTCCAATACCGTTTTCGCCTGTACCTTTTGCCAATTAATATGTTCCTGCAAGTGATTGACGTGGCGTTCCTCTGCTTGTTGATGGTTTTGAAGATGTAATAAAAATACAAGTAAGGACACTTCCTTACGCTGTTGTCTTTCCTTAAAAAAAACTGAAAACACCCCCTGTTTGGAGGCAAATAGATACACCAAAAGAAAAACAATTCCCAGTACGGTGGTCATAGAGCCTGCGATGGATGCGTCCAGGACATTTGCCATCCAGTATCCCACAATTGCAGCAAAGATTCCGAAGAGACAACTTAAGAAGATCATTTTTTTGAGGTCGTCTGTAAGCAGATAGGCCGTGGCCGCCGGGGCAATAATAAGCGCTACTACAAGTACGGCCCCTACTGCGTCAAAAGCGCCTACGACGGTAACCGATGAAACCGTCATAAGACCATAATGCAGTATCACGGGCGAAAAGCCCAAGGTGGAGGCAAGTCCCTTATCAAATGTACTCAACTTAAGTTCCTTAAAAAATAGGAAAAGTAGGGTTAGGGTTAATAGCAGGATAGTACCGATCACCCACAGCGATTTGGGACCGATATCCATACCATCAACTATAAGCCGATCAAAAGGAGCAAAAGCCAGTTCACCCAGCAGAACGGCATCAATATCCAAATGTACGTCATTTGCATTTTTAGCAATAAGGATGACCCCGATACTGAAAAGTGCCGGGAATACCAGACCTATGGCGGTATCTTCTTTTACAAGGCCGGTCTTTTGAATAAATTCTACCAAGATAACCGTAATAACACCTGTAAGGGCGGCCAACAAAATTAAAAGGGGTGAGTTTAGGTCCTGCGTGATAAAGAAGCCCAGCACAATACCCGGAAGAATGGAATGACTAATGGCATCACTGATCATCGCCATTTTTCGAAGCACCAGAAACGTTCCTGGAATGGCGCAAGCCATCGCTACTATAGCCGCTATAAGTTGTATTTCAAGTTGTGCGCTAGTCATTTTCGTTGCCTAATTGATTGTAAATGGATTCCGCTTCTTCATAACCTTCCTGGGTCATGACCCACTGACTATCATCGATATTTACAAATTTTTTATCTTCAAGCTTACTCAAAGTTTTACGGGTAAATCCCTGAAAATTATTGAGGATACGGATGGCGTGTGGTCTCGATATATTATCGTGTTCCTTGACAATATGGTACATAAAAGTAAGTGTCTTTTTTAAATGGAGTTCCCTACGGTTCCTTCTAAAACGAATCTCCCTGAACAATAGACCGCGACCAGGCGAAAAAATAAAGGAAATCAATACAAACGTTGCAGCCACTAAAACGATGACAGGCCCTGTTGAAAGGTTATTTTGACTGGCACTGATGGCTGTTCCAAAAACACCGGAGAATGCTCCAAAAACCGATGCCAGAATAATCATCTTCCCCAAGTTATTGGTCCACTGTCTGGCCGCCGCAGCGGGAGCCAATAACATGGCGCTCATAAGTACTACGCCCACAGTCTGTAACCCTAACACGATTGCCAACACTATAAAAGTAGTAATCAAGATATCTAAAAATCGGGTGTTAAAACCCAAGGTTTTGGTATAGTCGGCATCGAACAGCAATAGCTTCAGCTCCTTCCAAAAAAGGAGCAGTACCATCAAACTGATTCCCGTAACGGTAGCCATAAGCCATACATCTTCTTCTACCAAAGTAGCCGCTTGGCCAAAAAGGTATTTATCAAGACCAGCCTGGTTGGCATTCGGCAATTTCTGGATAAACGTAAGCAATAGCATCCCAAAACCGAAAAATAACGAAAGAATCAGCCCCAAGGCCGTGTCATTCTTTAAGCGGGTACGTTTTACGATTCCCTTAATCCAAAAGGTCCCCACCAGACCACTTATAAGTGCTCCTATTAAAATATAATTAGAATTTTTTACCCCAGTAATTATGAATGATAGCGCAATACCGGGAAGTGCCGCATGCGATATGGCATCACCCAAAAGACTCTGTTTGCGCAATACCGCAAAACTGCCCAACATCCCACAGATAGCGCCTAGAATAGCAGTACCTAAGGTTATCGTGCGAAGGGTGTAGTCCGTAAAAAAGTCCGTTAGTTCCATATAATCACTGGTTCACTGCCACTTTATAATTGATTCCATAAGTTTTAGTCAGGTTTTCGTCGTTAAAAATATCCTTGACCGGACCGGAGGCAATGCCTTTTACATTAAGGAAAGTTACCCAGTCAAAATATTCCGGAACGGTTTGAAGGTCATGGTGTACCACAATCAAGGTCTTACCGGCTTTTCGAAGCTCCTTCAAAATATTGATAATGGCTTTTTCGGTAGTGGCATCCACGCCCTGAAAAGGCTCATCCATGAGATAAATAGCGGCATTTTGGACTAGGGCACGAGCTAGAAAAATACGTTGTTGTTGCCCCCCACTGAGCTGACTTATCTGCCGATTTTTAAATTCGAGCATGCCCACTTTTTCCAATGCTTCCAAAGCAAGCTTTTTTTCTTTTTGACCTGGCCGTTTGATCCAGCCTAGACTGCCATAGGTACCCATCATCACAACATCGAGTGCTGTAGTAGGAAAATCCCAATCTACACTGCCTTTTTGGGGCACGTAAGCTACCTTGTCCACCTGTTTTTTATACGGTTGTCCAAAAACCTGTACACTGCCCGCTATGGGCTTAATAATTCCTAAAATAGCCTTGATAAGTGTGGATTTCCCTGCACCGTTAGGTCCCACAATGGCCATCAAAACCCCCTCGGGGATGATCAGGTCTATATCCCATAGTACCGGCTTGTAGTCATAAGCCACGGTAAGGTCATCTATTTGTATGGCGGGCAATCTATCTGTCATAGCTTTATACGGTTAATGCTGTTACCAGCAACTTTTAGATTTCATTATACTGGGTTTTCCAACACTTACTTCAGCGCTTGCACAATCGTATTTACGTTGTACCTGAACATCCCTATATAAGTTCCTTCCTCGGTTCCGGCGTTACCAAGTGCATCAGAATAGAGGGTACCACCAATTTGAACGTCATAATCTTTAGACTGTACGGCCTGTTGCAAGGCTTCAATGGTTCTTTTGGGTACGCTGCTTTCCACAAAAATGGCTTTTACCTTTTTCTCGATAATGAGCTTGGCAAGGCTCTGTACATCCTGTACACCGGCTTCAGTGGCCGTAGAAAGTCCTTGTAGCCCCACTACCTCAAAACCATATTCTTTTCCGAAATAATTAAACGCATCATGAGCGGTCACCAACACGCGTTTATCTTCTGGCAGCTGCCTAATGGTCTCCCTCACTTCCACTTCAAGCGCATCTAGTTTTATTAAATACGCCCTTTTATTTTCTTCAAAGAAAGTGGCATTCTGGGGATCCAGCTTTCCCAATTCTAGGGTTAAGTAATTTGTAATCTGTTTCCAGTACTCTATATTAAACCAGATATGCGGATCATAATTAGAGGCGAAATATTCCGAGCCTATCAAACCGTTTTTATCCAAAGCCTCCGTTAGTGCGATCGTATTAGTGTTTCGACCCATTTTTTCAAACACATCCACAAGCTTTCCCTCAAGATGAAGTCCGCTATAAAACACAACATCAGCACTTGTCAACTTAGATACATCACCTTCACTGGCCTTATAGAGGTGCGGATCCACACCACTACCCATAAGGCCCTGTACACTGACAGAATCCTTGCCTATATTCTTGACCAGGTCTGTAATCATAGTAGTGGTGGTAACAATCTTGAGTTTACCGTTTATGGTACTATTCTCATTTTTACAACTTGAGAAAATAGTAAGAAAAATTAAGAGTACACCGATATGCTTCATTATAAGAATTTAATTTTTGTTCTTTACATTTATAATTAGCGATAATTTTACGCTAGCATCCACTATATCTACTTCAATAATCGACCCAAGTCAATTCTCGATATAGATATTATCCGTTGCAGTTTTGGATAGTGAAACTTCTTTTTTATCGATTAGTACGGTCATGCTCTCATCAAATTTTTCAATATGCATTACCTCTACATATGTGCCTAAGCCAATTTCTTGCTTGGCCAAGAACTGTAGAAAGGAAGACGAGTTATCATTGAACCCTTTACAAATTCCTCGGTCGCCTTTCTGAAGTTGTGAAAGTCTTTTTTTTGGTGATTTCGGCAGCGTACCATTCCTATCGGGAATTGGGTCACCATGTGGGTCATATTCTGGTCGTCCTAAGAACAGGTCAAGTTCCTCTACCAGTTTGTACGATTTTATATGTTCCAATTGCTCAGCCACATCGTGTACTTCATCCCAATTAAAATTCAGGCATTCTACAAGAAAATATTCCCATAAACGATGTTTCCTGACAATAAGCAACGCATGCTCCATTCCTTTATCGGTCAGCTGTACCCCGTAGTACTTCTGATAATCGACCAATTTTTTATCGGCCAATCTTTTGAGCATTTCGGTCACAGAGGCTGCTTTAGTTTGCAGTTTTTCTGAAAGCCCACTAGTAGACACACCACCTTCAACTTCTTGTTGTAAGTGAAATATGGCCTTTAAATAATTTTCTTCGGATTGCGTAAACATAATTTCAATTAAAATGTAAATATACATTTTATTCTTTGAAGATAAATTATTAGGTTTGCCTAAATATTTATTATTAACAATCAAATCTAAAATAATGCTTTCTAAAAAAATATTTTTATTACTAATGGTTTGTCCGTTTTTGACAGTACTTGCGCAAAGTGGAAAAGCCACCATTACAGGTCAAATCACATCGGATGATAAGCCGGTTTCTTTTGCCTCTGTTTTCATAAAAAATGGTACCGAGGGGACAAATACAGATGCAAGAGGTTATTATGAGCTAAGCGTTTCTCCCGACACCTATACCATACAAGTTAGTTCGCAAGGTTTTAGAGGCGCATCTAAGGAAATCACGGTCTCCAGCGGACAAGCTGTTTCATTAGACTTTAGGTTATTGGAAGATGCCTTGGGGTTGGAGGAAGTGGTTATCAGTGCCACAAGAAATAGGGTAGAACGTAAAAATGCGCCTGTGGTAGTTTCTACCTTGGGATCAAGGTTAATGACCGCTACACAATCAGCAACGCTCGCCGATGGTCTAAACTATGCCCCAGGAGTGCGTGTGGAGACCAACTGCCAAAATTGTGGCTTTACCCAAGTACGTCTAAACGGCCTAGATGGCGGTTATACCCAAATTTTGTTAAACAGCAGACCTATATTTTCATCCCTTTTGGGAGTATACGGTTTGGAGCAGATACCTACCAATATCATAGAACGTATTGAAGTGGTTCGAAGTGGTGGTTCGGCCTTATATGGTTCCAATGCGATAGCGGGAACCGTAAACGTAATCACGAAAGACCCTGTTTTAAATACTTGGGAAATCGGTACAAATCTGGCTTTGGTGAATGGTGAGGCGGCAGACCGAGTACTTAATTTTAACACCTCTGTAGTAGCAGATGATCTAAATAGTGGAGTTACCCTATTTGGAACCTATAGAAACCGCGAGGCATGGGATGCCAATGATGATGGGTTTACAGAGTTAGTGGAATTACAAAACAATACCGTTGGAGCAAAAGCCTTTGTTAAGCCTAACGATCGCAGTAGATTGTCTGTAAATTTAAATGCGATACGGGAATACCGTCGTGGTGGTAATAAGTTAGACCTTGCCCCACAATTTACCGACATAACGGAAGAATTAGATCACAATACTTTTTTGGGAGGTGCAGATTATGAAATAACAAGTAAAGACAATACCAACCAATTCCAAATATATACTTCCGCATCTTACACGAATAGGGATAGCTACTACGGCGGTCTTGGTGGAGAGCGAACACGACAAGATAGTATTTTGGCCAATAATGCTTTCGGTGAAACTAGAGATCTGGCATGGGTAAATGGTATACAGTATACCAAAGCATTTAAGAATAAAGATGTACTTACCATAGGTACGGAATTCAATCATACAGAAACAGAGGATGAAATTCCAGGATATGATCGTTTGATTGATCAAAAAGTAAATTCATTGGGCGGTTATGCCCAATATGAATGGAAACCTACGGAGAAGTTCACCGCGCTAATCGGGGGCCGTTTGGATAATGTTAGCGTAGATGGTGACTATTCGGTTGGAGGTATTGATAGAGCCGTCGATATTAACCAAACTGCTTTTTCGCCAAGATTAACCATTTCCTATCAATTATTGGAAGATTTGAAATTACGGGGAGGATACGCAAGAGGATTTCGAGCGCCACAGGCCTTCAACGAAGACCTTCATATTTCTAGTGTTGGTGGTGAACCGCAGTTCGTTATACTTTCCAATGATTTAAACACAGAGTACTCCAATGCCTATACTGGCTCGTTTAACTATTCAAAAAACATCGGTTTGGTACAAATGGATTTTCTGGTAGAAGGGTTTTATACCGCTTTGAAAGACCCCTTTACCTTAGTAAGTACGGGCGCAGTCTTGGATAATGGTTCAATTCTAGAAGAGGTCAGAAATGGTGAAGGAGCAAAAGTCTATGGTACTAATTTTGAATTCGGAGTTTCCCCTGATCCACAATGGCAATTTCAAATAGGCGGTACACTTCAGAAAGCCCTATATGACGAACCACAGATTTTATTCGAAACAGATGGCACTGTGGGCGAGTCGGACATTATTGTTGATGAATTTGTAAGAAACCCTAATTTTTATGGTTTTTTAAATACCTCTTGGACACCGGAAGAAGTTTTTAGTGTAGATGTTACCGGCACATATACAGGTAGCATGACGGTCCCAAGAGTTATTAGCGATACTGGTTATTTACAATTGAATGACGTAGATTCTTTTTTTGATTTAAATATTAAACTAGCATCCCATGTACACTTTAATGATAATTTTATGGTGACCTTTTCTGGAGGCGTAAAAAATATATTCAATAGCTACCAAGATGATTTTGATAGTGGGCCTACTAGAGATTCCGATTATATTTACGGCCCTAACGCACCAAGAACGTTTTTCCTTGGCATCAAGTTTGGCAAGTTACATTAGCATTTACGTTTGAGTTTAGTTTTACAATAGCCGTCCATATTCAAGTAAAAGAATGGTAGTTCAAAAGCAACGGAATATGACGGCTATTTTTCTAAATAAATTATGATGAACAGAGTAAATTATTTACTGGTAGTGGTCTTACTAAGTATTTCAACTGGGCTTTTTGCCCAGAATACGGCCATAAATTGGTTGAGCTTTGAGCAACTGGAAGATTCCTTGGCCGTAAAACCAAAAAAAGTGTTCATCGACTTTTATGCACATTGGTGTGTATATTGTAAAAAAATGGAAAAAGTCGCTTATAAAAACCCCGAAGTCATAGCCAGATTAAATTCGGAATATTATGCCGTAAAAATGAATGCAGAAACTACGGAAACGATTGTTTTTGACGGGCAAAAATTTGAGAACAAAGATCACCGTAAAAAACGAAATGCCATTCATGATATTCCATTATTATTAGCCTCAAGGGAAGGCAAATCCTTTTCCCTCCCTGCAATAGTCCTGCTAGATAAATCATTTCGTGTCACGAATCGTTATTTTGAATATATACCACCTAATAAGATGCTGGATTTGTTGGAAGATTGATTCTGTCAACAGCAATTTAGATTTGTCCGACCACCCACAGCTAACCAATACCAAAAATTACTTTGGTTTTAGCTTCTATATCAGGGGAATTATAGTTTCTCAAGCCTACCTTAAAGAGTTGGATACTGAGATTGTCGATAAGGCGCTTGAAGTGCTTTTATAATTTTCATCAAATAATCAGAGTAGTTTCCTAAAATTGGATTATCACCATTTATTCATGGGTCAACCCAATTGGCCATTTTCTTTGCCCAGTGAACTAACTCTGCTACATGATCTTTTATTCCCGGATTTTTATTTTGCTGCTCAATTACCGTGATATAATTTCGCAACTGCTGAGCTTTGTCATAGCCCAAGAAATTTTCCTAAAAATTATTGAATTTTTCTATTTCGGCGATTCTCAGATTTTCTTGCCTTTCCTTTTTCCAATCGCTCCTAAGTTTATACAAGTTACTATATTCTCACGTTGTGCTCTATTAAAAACCGAACTGAACGAAAGCAGTAGGAATTGAAATTGACAAAAAACGAGCACTATGTTTTGCTCTTGAAAAAGATGACCAAGGAACTTATAACAACCTGTAGTCTTCCCTAAAAGTTAGCTTTATAAAGGTGAGTTTTTATGACAAAAAAAAATAATTACTCTTTATACTATACTCTCTATGCGTTTTTGTTTTCGTGCAATAATGTCTAGAGATATTATTTAACACACATTAATAAATTATTCATATAAATTAATTAAAGACTTTTGCTGATGATTAAAAAAAGAATTGAAAGAATAGGTGAAATTATTCTAGTTTGTTGTTTAGTAGGATTTACCTATAGTTGCACTCCCGAAGACGGTATAAATGGTGTTGATGGAATTGACGGTATTGATGGTACAGATGGCGCAGATGGAATTGATGGGATTGATGGGATTGATGGTGCAGATGGTGCAGATGGTGTTGGTTTTGATGAATTAACGAAATATGGTTCTATTTCTACAACTCTTACAGGAACAAGAGTAGACGGTGAAGCCTTTACACAAAGTGATTTATACAAATTTACTCCTGTGGCAGGTCTCTCATATTTTAATTCAGTGGAGAAATCAGGGGCTGATTTAGAATTTAAAGTTGGACGATTTATTAGCGCTCCAGATGATGTATTCCAATATTCTAGTGTAATAATTAATTTAAAAGTTACAGATGCAGGATTAGAAACTCAAAGTTTTGACTTAAACAATACAATTAATGAACTAACAGTAGTGTCTGATGATTTGAAATTTTTTACTTTTTCAGGTAGTGGTTGGAATGATACTAGTACTGGAGTAACTAATATGAATGTTACGGATTATAGTTAGATGATGTTGGATACTTCGGTTCGTTTTGTGCCACCCGTTTCGGTGTTATAGTGCCAGGCATTTCGGTTTGATCTGTGCCACTTTAGGTGTGGAACGCAATCCATTTCGGTTCGTTTTGTGCCAGTGATATCGGT